>OGQY01000271.1_pt1 | contig 44168 bp, 61 predicted proteins | sample 1553361 | NCBI WGS metagenome assembly OGQY01 (sample SAMEA2579963, study PRJEB22360) | human gut metagenome | reverse complement strand
GGGCCGCAAGTACGAACCCATAAGACAAGGCAATAATTGCCGTCTCAGGGGTTCGCCCTGGGATCAAATTGGTGGACGGGGTGATCGTTATGAGGCCTCGGTCAAAGGCCTTATCGTAGAACGTATTCAGGCAAATGCCATTCTCCGGACTGGTCCGGTCTGCGGAGTCCCGGCAGTGAGAATACGGTTTGATATGACTTGCGACAAGCATTTGCGGCAGCGCGCAGCCGGAAATAAAGCACCGGCCGCTGTACGTGGCAAGGACCGCCTTCTTAAAGAAGTACCGCTCACGGGTTACCTTGCTGTGATCGGTCAAGGAGGAAAGCGCCTTTGCTCCTTGCAAGGGCGAAGAGTCAAAGAGGTCAAGACCGGTAAGAGTCTCCGCCTCAAGGCTCAACGCGCCCCAGTCGTGCTTGAACTCCTCGTAGATCAGTCGATCGGCTTTTGCTACGTTCTTGAGTCCAGAGGAAACCTTCGGGTCTATAAACTGAAAGTTCCTCATGCGCATTACGATCGAGGCAACTGAGTGCGGTATGATCTCAGCCACCTGCTGAATGACCTTGTTGCTGGGGTTGATCTTATTGAGAGGCGTTACACAGTAGAGCGCGAAAGCGACTACTATGTCCTCTCGGCTCCAGGCGTTCATTGGTTCTGCTCCTCTTCAAGACGGATTGCTGTCATAAGGAGCTCCATACGACGCTTAATGTCGAGCCCAGCGAAAATGCGTAAAAGCTCAGCCTCTTCTTTTGAGCGCTGCTGCTCCAGATGAATCTCTCCGGAGTTCTGACCGATCACGCCGTTATTGGTCCCCACCGTTCCGACGTTTACGCTGTTGTCAGTCCAGCCCATGAGATAGTCAACCGTAGTATCAAGAGCCTGCGAGAGCTTCTGCATTTTATCTGTACGAAGAGTTTTTATAGACCCAGTTTCCCATTTACGAACGGTACTTGCACCGACGCCAACGCGGTCACCGAGCTCCTGTAAAGTGAATCCCTGTTGAGTTCTTAGATAATGGATTCTGTCGTCATCATAAATCACCTCTTAGACACATTATATCACGCGCGTGTCATAAAGGGAATAGTTTTTGTCGCTAAGGGGAAAATTTTTTCCTAAAAGCCATTTACAAACGGAAACTACCGCGCTATAATGGATTTGTCCTTTGGGACAAAAACACAACGCGCTGTGGTTACACTAACGAAAGGAGGCCGCATATAGTATGATTAACACCAGACTTCTTCAGGCGCACATGGTTTTGCAGGGCGTTACCGTTAAGAGCCTTGCGGACGCGCAGGGCTGGAGCGTACGGAACGCTTACCGCAAAATCAAGGGCGAAACCGCCTTTACTGTGCCTGAAGTTCAGATTTGTAAAGAGCTCTTGGCGCTTGACCCGCCTACAACCAACGCAATTTTTTTTGCGGCTGATTTGTCCTAAAGGACAAAATGCGACAAGTGCTCGCCGATTCTGCTCTTGCAAGAGAACAAGTAATGCTTGATCGCCTTTGCGCCGCGGTCACAGCTTTTTATGAAAACCCGCAAAACGTCCAGGCCTATGAAGCTTGGAAGAAAAACAAGGAGGCAACCAAAAATGAAAATAACTGTAACTATGGAACTGACTCAGGAAAACCTGAGCAAACTGAGAGCTCTGCTCCCTAATACTGAGATTCCCGGACAGCTGAGCATGTTCGACGCCCCTTCTGAGAAACCCGTCGAACCCGATAAGCCTGTCGAAGAGGACAAGCCTGCCGGTGAAGATAAGCCGATCACGAAGACCGATATTCGCGCCGTAGCCTTGAAACTGTCTAAGGCCGGTAAGCAGAAAGAGCTTGCTGCTGCGTTTGCGAAGTTCGGCTGCAAGAAGCTGTCCGATTTTGATAGCCGCACGAAAGACTATCCGGCGCTTATGAGAGAGCTGGTGAACGTCAATGGCTAAACATGCTTTGCTGTCTGCCAGCGGCGCTCATCGCTGGCTTAAGTGTACGCCCAGCGCCCAGCTTGAACTGCAGTTTCCGCAGAGTACAAGCGAGTACGCCGAGGAAGGTACTGCCGCCCATGAGCTTTGCGAGCTGACCGCTCGCTACTGGCTCGGCGAGATCAGTGAGGCCGAGTATGAGAACCAGCGCGACGAGCTTGCTAAAGGCAAGTACTACAACGCTGAAATGCAGGAATGCGCGAACGACTATGCGAAGTTCGTTGCAGAAAAGACCGCCGCCGCTCGAGAGACTTGCGAGGACGCCTTTACGGCCCTCGAGGTTCGTGTGGACTTCTCGAAGTACGTCAAAGACGGATTCGGCACTGGCGACTGCATTATCGTGTCGGACAACGTACTCGAGATCATCGACTTCAAGTACGGCAAAGGTGTTCGCGTTGAGGCTGCCGGCAACCCGCAGATGAAGCTCTACGCTTTGGGCGCTTACCTCGAATACAATACCCTTTTCGATATTGACTCCGTTCGTATGACGATCTTCCAGCCTCGCCTCTCTGGCGTGCAGAGCTCTGACGAGATCACCGTCAAGGAGTTGCTTGAGTGGGCTGAGAAGTATGTCAAGCCTCGAGCAAAGCTGGCCTATAAGGGCGAGGGCGAGTTTGCGCCTTCCGAAGAAGTCTGCAAGTTCTGCCGAGCAAAGGCACAGTGTAAAGCCCGTTCCGATAAGAACCTCAAGCTCTTCGATGAAGCTCCTGACGTCCTGCTTCTGACTCCTGAAGACGCCGGCAAGATTCTGGAACAGGCTGGAGATATTCAGTCCTGGCTGGCTGATCTTGAGAGCCTTGTCTCTTTTACTCTGCTTGCCGGTCAGCCTGTTGAGGGCTGGAAAATGGTCGAGGGCCGCAGCAATCGCCGGTTCGCCGATGAGTTGAAGGTTGTGGACGCTATGAAAGCCGCAGGCTACGACGAGAGCCTTCTCTATGAGCGCAAGCTGATTACTTTGACTCAGATGGAAAAGGACTTCGGCAAAAAGGCTATAGCCGAGACACTCGGCGAGCTGATCGTCAAGCCTCAGGGCAAGCCTACTCTCGCCCCTGCGAAGGACAAGCGTCCTGAGTTCCGACCCGAAGAACAGCTCCTCGCTGAGTTCGATAAGTAGGAGGTATCGTCATGACGGAAGCAGCAAGACGCAGAACTCGGGCGAGAATCCGACTTATCAAAATCCAATGGCTCCTCATCCTGGCCCTTACCGTGGCCTTGGCGATCTCAGTCATTACGCGGCCGAGCGCTTCCGTTGTTGAGCCAATCGTTGAAGAGCCTACCCCACAGGTTGAGACTCCGGTCGAGCCCGAGTCCACGACCGAACCGGTTTGCCTGGGCGAGTTCAGAACGACAGCCTACTGCACTTGCGTAAAGTGCTGCGGTATCTGGAGCTCAGAGCACCCGTCCAGGGTAGGAACTGACTATGTGCAGCGAACGAAGAGCGGCACGATTCCTACTGCCGGGCGTACTGTTTCAGTTGACCCCGACGTGATTCCGCTCGGTACTGCGATCATCATCGACGGTCACGAGTACATAGCTGAGGACACTGGCAACGCGGTCAAAGGCAATACCCTTGACATTTATTTTGATTCACATGAAGCCGCCGTAGAGTACGGCGTTCAGAAGAAAACTATCTATATTAAAGGAGAATGAATTATGTCTACTCAAATTACTACTGGTAAGGTCCGTTTTTCCTACTGCAACCTCTTCACCCCTCGCGCTGCTCAGGAAGGCGCTAAGGAGAAGTACAGCGTTACCCTTCTGATTCCGAAGTCTGACAAGGCTACTATTCAGAAGATCAAGGCGGCTATGGAAGAGGCGAAGCAGAAGTACATCGCGGCCAACAGCGGCAAGAAGCTGTCGACCAACCTCAAGAGCACCCTGCACGACGGCGACGGTGAGCGTCCCAACGGCGGCGAGTTCGGTGAGGAGTGTAAGGGCTGCTACGTTATCACTGTCAGCTCCAACAATAAGCCGGTCCTGGTGCACTCGGACAAGACCCCTCTGACTGACCCTCAGGAACTGTACTCCGGCTGCTACGGCCGCGCGATCATCAACTTCTACGTCTACGACACCCAGGGCAACAAGGGTATCTCTGCCGGCCTGAACGGTATTATGAAGCTCTACGATGGTGAGCCTCTGGGCGGCAGCGTTGTTACCGACTCCGATTGGGACGATGGCTGGGAAGATGAGGACGACAACGACCTCCTCGGTTAAGTATGAACGCCCGTCTCAGTAAAAAGCTGAGACGGGCGTTTGCGGAGGCAAAGATGAAAACTTTAGCAATCGATATTGAGACCTATAGCTCAGTCTCTCTGCAGAAGTGTGGGGTCTACGCTTATGCGCAGAGCCCAGACTTTGAGATTCTGCTATTCGGTTACGCTTGGGACGACGGTCCTGTTGAGGTGATCGACCTCGCCAAGGGCCAGAGCTTGCCCCAGGAGCTCCAGGACGCTTTGTATGACCCCGAAATCTTGAAGACAGCATTCAATGCGTCTTTTGAACGGACTTGTCTGAGCGCGTTTATGGGCCGCGTAACACCGCCCGAGCAATGGAGCTGCACCGCTGTTATGGCGAGAGAGCTTGGCTTGCCTGGCAGCTTGGAAGCTGTTGGTGAGGTCATCGGCCTTCCTGAGGACAAGCAGAAGTCTAAGACTGGCCGAGCGCTTATTCGGTACTTCTCTATTCCTTGTAAGCCTACGAAGACGAACGGCAATAGGACCCGCAATCTCCCTGAGCATGACCCTGACCGCTGGAACCTCTATGTAGAGTATAACCGGCAGGACGTTGAAGCAGAGCGCGCAATCAGAAAGAAGCTCTCCCGCTTTCCTATTTATGAAAAGGAACAGCCTCTTTGGGTTCATGACCAGCATATCAATGACCGCGGCGTTGGCGTTGACCTCAGTCTTGCTGAGCACGCCGTTGAGATCGACGGCATTATCAAAGCTCGACTGCTTGAACAGGCGAAAGAGCTTACGGGCCTCGACAACCCCAAAAGTACCAGCCAGCTCAAGGGCTGGATTGAGGACACCGCTGGCATAGAGGTTGAGAGCCTTAATAAGAAGTCGATCGCCGGCGTAAGGGCTGACGCTGACTGCGCGGCGGTAGATCAAATGCTCGACATTCGAGCGGGTCTTGCAAAGACCTCTACTGAAAAATACAACGCTATGCTGCGAACAGCTTGCCCGGACGGTAGAATCCGCGGGCTGACACAGTTCTACGGTGCTGCGCGCACTGGTCGCTGGGCTGGCCGCCTGGTTCAAATGCAGAACCTTCCACAAAATAAAATGCCGGACCGTGACCTTGATACTGCGCGGCAGCTCGTAGCCGCAGGAGACCTCGAGACTCTGGAACTCCTGTTCGACGACATCTCGGGAACCCTGTCTCAGCTTATCCGTACTGCGTTTATCCCGAGACCTGGCTATCGCTTTATAGTGTCAGACTTCTCTGCAATCGAGGCCCGCGTTATCGCTTGGCTTGCAAGCGAAGAGTGGCGCATGGAGGTTTTTAATACGCACGGCAAAATCTACGAGGCCTCGGCTGAGCAGATGTTCCACTTGCCGAAGGGCTCAGTCAAAAAGGGCGACCCCATGCGCCAGAAAGGAAAGATCGCAGAGCTTGCCCTCGGGTATGGCGGTAGTGTTGGCGCTCTGAAATCTATGGGCGCTCTTGAAATGGGTCTGGAGGAGTCTGAACTGAAACCTCTGGTAAATAGCTGGCGAGCAGCAAACCCCGCGATCACAAAGCTCTGGTGGGACACAGATGCCGCAGCGCGTAGGACTATCCAGACAAAGGCTCCTACAAAGCTGCCGTTTGGCATGGGCTTTTATAAGCAAGGGCCTCTGCTCAAGCTGCGCCTTCCGAACGGTAGAGAGCTGAGCTACGTCAAGCCCAGAATCGACGACGACAGTATCACCTATGAAGGAACGATTCAATCTTCTGGCGGCTGGGGCCGCATTGAGTCCTATGGGCCGAAACTCGTCGAGAATATCGTTCAGGCTACAGCCCGAGACTGCCTCGCCGTTGCGATCGATCGTCTGGAGCGCGCCGGTTTCCCGGTTGTGTTCCATGTTCACGACGAAGTTATCTGCGAGATACCGATCGGCGTGAGCTCCGCTGCGGAGATCAGTGCAATCATGGCTGAGCCTATCAGCTGGGCCGAGGGTCTGCCTCTCAAAGCGGACGCCTACGAGTGCGAGTACTACAGAAAGGACTGACGCAATGCTATCACCAAACACGCGGGCAAATAAAGACCGCGCAAAATATGATTTTTATGCTACCCCCCCCGAGCGGTAGAAGGCTTACTTGCCGCTGAGCAATTCACCAACACTGTTTGGGAGCCCTGCTGCGGCGGTGGTCATATATCTGAGGTATTACGCCAGCATGGCTATGACGTTCGTTCTACGGATTTGATAGACCACGGGTACGGACAAACTGGCATTGACTTTTTAGCGCAAACAGAACCAGTGGCCATTGATATTATTACGAACCCGCCATATATTCAGGCGCAAACATTTGTCGAGCATGCTTTGTCTCTGCTCGCTCCTGGCCGAAAGGTCGCAATGTTTCTTAGGCTCGTATTTCTGGAGTCATCAAGCAGAAGGGCTCTTTTTGAGAAGCACCCGCCGGCAAGAGTCTACGTTGCGAGTGCTCGCTTGGGCTGTGCAAAGAATGGCGAGTTCAGGAAAAAGGCTGACGGCGAGCTCTTTTATCCGTCGGCAGTTGCCTATGCTTGGTTCGTATGGGAAAAAGGGTTTACAGGGCTACCTACTCTACACTGGTTCAATTAGAAAGGACTAAGGCCCATGAAAACTTGTAAGTTTAACCTCATGGTCCTCTGCGAGGAGCAAGACAAGTGCTCCTCGTGCAGCTGGAACCCTGAGGTCATGGAGGCTCGGAAAGCAGCCTCACGAAAATCTAAGAAAGAGGTCAAAAGAAATGAGGATAGATGAGTTTAACAAAGCGGTCAAAGAGCAGCTTTTGACCTGCGAGAACCTGCTTCTCAATAAGGGGCATGAGTACGCTCCGGACGCTGTAGAGACAAACGAGGTCGACCGGCTCGCCCACTTCAAGAAGGCGGCCGCAATTACCGGCACCACGCAGAAGGCCGCGCTGTTCGGTATGTTGGCAAAGCACATTGTATCGGTCTCCGATATGTGCACCGACGGAAAGAAGTATAAACGTGACCGCTGGATTGAGAAGATCACCGACAGTATCAACTACTTGCTGATTCTGAGAGCGGTCGTTGAAGAGGAGGCGAAAGATAATGGATAAGATCAAGGTCGCTGTGCTGAACCCTACGGCCATTTCCGAAGCCGAAAAGATGATGGTCTGCGCGGCCAGACTCACGCAGTCGGGACATAAGGTAAAGGACCTGGACGACTTTCTCCGGCTCTACGATAAGAGCTACACCGAGAAGACCGTGCAGAACATGACCAGCCTGCCGCACCCCACGATTCAGAAGTTCGGCGTAATCAATGTTGTTGTGGTTGGCGCGTCCAGACGATTCCTGGCCCAGATCACGCGGCACCAGAATGAGGTCAAGTTCATGTCTGCTTCGCTGCAGTACAGTGATTACTCTGACGAGGCCGACTTCGTAGTTCCGTATGAGCTGCTGGACAGTCAAATGCGCTTTTCCTATCTCTCTCAGTGCCAGGACGCTATGCGCAAGTACAAGCTGCTCGTTGAGTATGAGCTCGATAATGACGCCGCCGGCTACTTGGCGCCGCAGGGTCTCCGCAATGTACTTATCATCAGCGCAACTCCGTATCAGTGGAAGCACATGATTAGCCAGAGAGTTTGCCGTCGTAACACGACCGAGACCCGTTACGTAATGCTTAGAATCTGGGAGCAGCTTTATGAGCTGGCGCCTGACCTCTTCACTTGTGGACCGTTCTGCATGTTCGGTACTTGTAAAGAGGGTAAGATGTGCTGCGGAAACCCCATTCGCTCGGATATGACGCCGAAGGATATTCTTGAGGCTGACTTCCCGCTTTGCATGGAGGTGCGAGATGAATAACGAAATGCGCGCCCTTTATCTGGCGCTGAATGATCGGGCTTATGAGATTATCGGAAGCCCTAACTACGAACCTGTGCTACCCCCCCCCCGAAGATAAAAGCCCAGGAGCGCTGATTCACGCGTGGGGGATTGAGATGTGCAGAGTGGGCTTCGAGCTTGCTCTGTCCCTGTTTGAAGGAGATTCCGAAAATGAAGATAAAACTGATTGACTTTAACGGTCCTGCGCCAAAGAGAGCGCATGACAACGACGCAGGGGCTGACGTGTTCAGCCCCAAAGACCAGACGATCTATCCTGGGCAGGTGTATAAGTTCCCTCTCGGGTTTGGTCTGGAGCTGCCTGATGGCTATGTGGGCTATATCTTTCCGAGGAGCAGCCTGAGCGCCAAAGGCATTGTATGCGAGCTGCCGCCGATCGATTCCGGCTATCGCGGAGAGGTTCACGCGATCGTCTCCAATGTCGGCAACGACGGGTACGACATCAAGAAGGGCGACCGTATCGGCCAGCTCGTGATTATGCCGGTCGTCATTCCTGAGTTCACCTACGAGGAGGGCGCTGCCCGGGGGTCTGGAGCCTTCGGTAGCAGCGGCAGATAGCCGTGCGTGTTAAAAAGGCAGGCGGTAAGGTTTTCGGCGCTGATCTTACCGCCGCCGAACGCAAGGCCATGAATCTCGAAATCCAGAGACAGCTTGCAGAGTACGACCGCAAGCACGCGAACGAACTCGACGCCATTATACTTTGGCAGCTGCACGCGCAATTCGGGTTTGGCGCAAAGCGGTTAAGACGGTTCTACGACCGTTTCAAAGCTGAGTACTTTGACCTCATTAAAAGATACGAACTGGATGAGGGCGACAATATCTGGCTCTGCACCTACAAGCTGAAAGAAATCGGCGTCGACATAGAATCTTGGAATAAGGATGGTGAGGTCAAATGAGTAAAGACAACCTGAATATCGCGAAGGCAGTTGCAGCTCGGTCTACCTGCCTTCGCCGGCAGTATGGCGCCGTAATTGTCGCAGACGATGAGATCATTGCCACCGGCTACAACGGCGCGCCCAGGGGCGAGGCCAACTGCTGCGACGTCGGTCGGTGCTACTGTAAAGAGCACTCTACCCCGATCGACGCTCGGCACGGAACCTGCGTTGCAGTTCACGCCGAACAAAATGCGATCATCAGCGCACCGAGACGTGCTATGCGAGGTGCTACTCTCTATCTCGCTTGCCTTGATGATAGCATTGACCCCGCTCCCTGTAATATCTGTGACCGCATGATTAAGAACGCAGGTATCACGAGAGTAGTAACAAGGGCAGGTACGTTTTAATGGCTCAACTTCAATACGACGGCTTGATAACGATCGCGACGGGTAGCTCGCGGCGTTCAGCAAGCTGGAAGACAAAAGAACTGCTCTGGTCTGAGTTTGTTGATAAGCTCGGCCGAGTGACAAGAACGCAGGAGACTCAGGCTGAGTACTTCCGTATGCCAAAGGAAGAGCGTGACAACGCAAAGGACGTCGGCGGCTTTGTAGGCGGTACCCTTAAGGGCGGCCGCCGTAAGATAGACGCCGTACAGCAGCGCAGGCTAATTACTCTGGATATGGACTCAATTACGGCGGGCGAGGACCCCTGGCCTACGGTCGAGCTGATTCTCGGCTGCGCCGCGGTGCTCTACAGCACCCACAGCCATACGGCGAAGGCGCCGCGTCTGCGCTTGGTACTGCCGCTGTCAAGGCCTGTGTCGCCAGAGGAATACGAGGCGATCGCCCGCAGAGTTGCCGGCGATATAGGTATCGACATGTGCGACGATACTACCTATGAGCCTCATAGACTCATGTACTGGGCGAGCGCGTCCTCTGACGGTGAGTTCAGGTATGAGGTGCAGGACGGCCCCTGGCTGGATGCTGACGAACAACTTGCGAGATATGCAGACTGGAAAGACCCTACCCAGTGGCCTGTGTCCAGCAGAAAGTCTGGCACGATTCGCCGTCTTGCCGATAAGCAGGGCGACCCCACCACGAAGGACGGTATCGTCGGCGCGTTCTGCCGCACCTACTCCGTGGAGGACGCGATCGAGGCCTTTCTTCCTGAGGTCTACATCAAAGGCGAGAACGGCCGCTATACCTACAAAGGTGGCTCTACTTCCGGCGGCCTCGTGATCTACGAAGACGGCCGCTTTGCGTACAGCCACCACAGCACAGACCCGACTTGCGGCAAACTCTGCAACGCCTTTGACCTCGTCCGCATTCACATGTTCGGTAAGGACGATGAAGGTAAGCCCGCAAACACTGCGGCGAACAACCTTCCTTCCTATAAAAATATGTGCAAGTGGATTGAGACCAACTGCGAGAGCGTTATGAAGGAGCTGCAGAGCAAGCAGCTCGACTACATCGTTCAGCTCTTCGGCGAGGGCGACGAGGCCCCAGATATGAACTGGGTATCTCAGCTTGAGGTTAACCCGAAGACCGGACACGCGGCGACTACGGTCGAGAACATTCGTATTATCGTCAAGAATGACCCGCGCTTTAAGGGCGCATTCTACTTCGACGAGTTTATGGAACGGCCTATGGTCTGCGGTGATCTTCCCTGGAGAAAAGCAGGTCCTAAGCCTCGCTCCTGGGACGATACTGACGACGCCGGCGTCCATAACATTTTGGAGAAAGACTATAAGATCGACAGTATGCCAAAGACTCGTGAAGGCGTAGACCTGGCGCTTGCTGATGTGACGCGGCACCCTGTCAGGGAGTACCTGCAAAGCCTCGTCTGGGACGGCGAGAAACGTTGCGAGACCGTATTCATTGACTACCTCGGAGCTGAGGATTCGAGATATGTCAGAACGGTAACCCGCAAAGCGCTGATCGGCGCGGCCGCAAGAATCTTGTCCCCTGGCTGCAAGCATGACCACATGCTGGTCCTTGTAGGTCCCCAGGGTTGCCGCAAGAGTACGACCTTGAAGAAACTCGGCAAGGACTGGTTCTCTGACTCGCTCTATACTATGACTGGTAAGGACGCCTACGAACAGCTCCAGGGCTTCTGGATAATCGAGCTCGGAGAAATGGCCGCGACCAGGAAGGCGGAAATCGAGTCGATCAAGCAGTTTGTCTCTAAACAGGAGGACAACTACCGTGCGGCATACGCTCGCCGCACTCAATGTCACCCGAGGCAGTGCGCTTTCTTCGGCACGACCAACGATGAGGAATTTTTGAGAGACCCGACAGGTGCTCGACGATTCTGGCCGGTCGTTGTAACGGACGCAGGGAAAACCCTCGGAGAGAAACTGACGTCCGCAATCGTCGATCAAATATGGGCCGAGGTCGTTACCTACTACGAGGCCGGAGAGACCTGGTACCTGGACAGCGCGGTCGAGGAAATGGCCCGCAAGGTGCAGGCCGATCACACTGAGGCAAATGGTAAGCTCGGCCTGATTGAGAACTTCCTTGCTGTTCCGCTGCCTGAGGGCTGGGACGATTGGGACCTCGAAAAGAGACTCATGTTCTGGAGCGGCGGCTTCGGCGAGGAACGCGAGGGCACCGTTCAGAGGACGAAGGTATGCGCTCTTGAGATATGGCAAGAGCTCTTTAAGGGTGACCCGAAGGGGTACTCGCAAGCCCAGGCAAGGGAGATCATCGGCCTCCTGCGCATGATTCCGGGCTGGCGGTTGTCCACCTCCGTCCAATGCGGAGCTATTTATGGAAGGCAGAGAGGCTTTGTGAAAGAGGTGTAATGCAACAAAGGTAGCACTTGTATGGCCAACTTTTTTCGCTAAGGGGTAGGTCGTACAGGAACAGAAGCAACAAAGGTAGCACTTTGCGAACTACCAGCAGCAAAGTGCTACCTACTCTGCTACCTCGAAAAACCCTTATATATCAAGGCTTTTTGGCTATTGGTAGTACTTGTAGTCGATAAAACTCAAAAAGATTTTTTGAAAAAGTAAAGGGACACTCGACACAATGACGTCGCCCCCTCGCATTACACGTATATATAGGAAATCTTTGTTCCGTCTGCTACTCGACTACCTGAAGGAGGAAATCAATGTACGAAAGCACTTTTGAAAGAAAGCTATGCGACTATATAAAGTCACTCGGCGGTAAAGCGTACAAGTGGGTAAGCCCTGGCGCCCCGGGGGTGCCAGACAGAATCGCGATATTGCCGGGAGGCAAAGTCATTTTTATAGAGGTCAAGCGCCCGGGGCTGAGCGACGGGTTGAGTGTCAGACAGAAGAAGGTTATCGCGACACTCGTCGGGCTCGGCTGCACTGTATGGCGTATCTCCGATATGGAGGACTTGAAAGCGAGGTTGAGGGAGTATGGAGTTTAAGCCGTATTACTACCAGACCTTCGCAGAGAACTTTATCCTTGAAAATTCAGAGGCGGGGCTATTGCTGGATATGGGTATGGGGAAAACGGTAGTAAGCCTGACTGCGGCAGACAAGCTCTTGAACGACTACTTCGCGGTGAGCAAGGTTCTGGTGATCGCTCCGCTGAAACCGGCGCGTGAGACCTGGCCGCCTGAGATCAAGAAGTGGGACCACCTGAATCACCTGAGGCTCTCTATGATACTGGGGTCGAAGGCTGAGCGTACCGCAGCTTGCGAGCGGGAGGCTGACATCTATGTCGTGAATCGCGAGAATGTAGTCTGGCTTGTCGACTACTATAAGAGCAAGTGGCCTTTTGATATGGTCATCATCGATGAGCTGTCGAGTTTTAAGTCCAGCAAGGCGCAGCGGTTTAGGGCCCTGAAAAAGGTCCGGAAGTACATCAAGAGAATTGTCGGGCTTACCGGCACGCCGTCGCCGAACGGTCTGCTTGACCTATGGCCGGAGATGTATCTGCTGGACGAGGGAAAGGCTTTAGGCAAGACCCTGACTGGGTACCGCGATACCTACTTCCTGCCAGATAAGCGGAACGCTTCTACGATCTTTTCCTGGAAACTGAAAGACGGCGCAGAGGAACAGATTTACGAGAAGATCGGCAAGCTCTGTATCAGTATGAACGCCGCAGACTATTTGCAGCTGCCTGATAGGCTATTCCTGCGGAGAGAGTTTGAGCTGACGCCTGAGGCAATGGACCTTTATAAGACTCTGGAGCGGGACACTCTTCTCCCATTTGCTGACGGCGATATTGACGCTCCTACTGCTGCGGTCCTGACTAATAAGCTGCTGCAAGCTGCAGGCGGCGCGGCATACGATGAGAACGGCAAGGTCAAGGTTCTCCATGAGTGTAAGCTCGAGGCCCTGGACCAGTTGATCGAAGAGGCGAACGGCCAGCCTGTTCTTGTGTTCTATGCTTTTCGGCATGAGCGAGACAGAATCATGGAGCGTTATCCTGAGGCCGTAGATATTAAGGAGGACGGCGCAGTCGTCCGCTGGAACGAAGGCAAGATTCCGATCATGCTGGCGCACCCCGCAAGCGCTGGGCATGGGCTGAACCTTCAAGCTGGAGGCCATATCGCGATATGGTACGGCCTACCTACCAGCCTTGAGCTATACCAGCAGGCAAATAAGCGCTTGCACCGTCCAGGGCAGAAGAAAACGGTCCTGATTCACCATATCCTGATGAAAGGCACCTATGACTACAGAGTTTTAGACGACATACTTGCGCCGAAGGAGGTGCGGCAGAACGCTTGCCTTGAGGCGCTGAAAGCAAGAATCAAGGAGGTACAGCATGACAAGAGATGAAGCAAAAGAGTTTCTCAACCGCGGCTATCGGTCCAGAGCACGGATTCAGGCAAAGCGAGAGCGCATTGATAGTTGGCAGCAGATCGCCGAGTCTATCACAGCGGCGATAAAGCCGGTAGCCGCATTCTCCTCTCTTCCCTCTAAGAAGGTAGAGGACTGCGCCTGCAATATCGTTGACCTGCAGAGTGAGATACTGGACGAGATCAACGCTCTTACGAGGGCTGAGGCTGAAATCGGCAGAGCGATCGACCAGTATGTCGAGGACCCGACTCTGAAACAGGTTTTGGAGCTGCGGTATCTCAACTATCTCAAGTGGGAGGAGATCGCGGTTCGTATGAACCTTACTTTCCGGTGGACGATGACGCTACACAAGAGAGCGTTGGAAACTTTTTCGGCGAAAGCGCGTTAATTCACATTACGCGCGCGATATAATTTATACTCGGAAGACTCGGATGGAAAACGTCCGAGTCTTTTTAGTGGGACACTGCGCGGGCCTCCGGTGCAGTGTCCCACTACACTTTTACCCCGAAGGAGGTGGTGAGCGTGGCGGCTAAGCTAACGCCAAAACAGAGGCGCTTTGTAAATGAATACTTGATCGACCTGAATGCTACGCAAGCCGCTATTCGAGCGGGGTACAGCAAAAAGACGGCTCAGCAGATCAGCGCAGAAAACCTTTCCAAACCTGTCATCCAGGCTGAAATCCAGAAAAGGCAGGTCAAACTCCAGAATAAGCTGGAGATCACCCAGGAACGAGTCCTTCAGGAGCTTGCCGCTATCGCGTTTGCGAACGGTGCAGACTTCGCTAAGGTCGTAAATACTGGGTTACTGCCTACGGTTGAGATGATTCCGACTGATGAGCTGACTCCTGAGAAGCTATCGGCTATAGCAGGTATCAAGGCTAACCAGTACGGCGTGGAGGTCAAGCTCCATGATAAGGTTAAGGCGCTTGAGCTGCTTGGTAAGTACCTCGGCACCTTTGAGGGCGGCGCGACACAGGAGCAGTCTGAGAACAACCTCTTCGAGGCGATCGACTCTATCGGAGAGGAGGATTTGAATGATCTACCAGAAGTTCAGTACTCGGCAGAAGGCGACTCTGATATGGTGGAAGACTAAGGCCTTCGGCAATCGCGACGGCGTTATCTGTGACGGTTCCATTCGTTCAGGTAAGACAGTCTCCATGACGGTCGGCTTTATCCTCTGGAGCATGTCAAGGTTTAACAACCAGAGTTTCGCTATCTGCGGCCGAACGATCGAGGCTCTGCGCCGTAACGTGATCGTTCATATTCCTACCTGGCTTGAGGGTCTCTTTACAGTGACTGAGCGCCGCAGTGAGAACAAGATGGTCGTGACCGTTGGGAAACGGACAAACACCTATTACCTCTTCGGCGGCCGCGACGAGTCCAGCTATACACTGATTCAGGGTATCACGCTGGCCGGTGTCCTTTTCGATGAGGTCGCGCTTATGCCGCGTTCCTTTGTCGAGCAGGCAATGGCTCGTTGCTCTGTCTCTGGCTCGAAGTTCTGGTTCAACTGCAACCCTGAAAGTCCAGGCCACTGGTTCTATAAAGAGTGGATTTGTAAGGCCGCGGAGCGCAATATGCTCTATCTACACTTCACTATGGACGACAACCTCAGCCTCGACAGTAAGATCAAGGCCAGATATGAGGGTATGTATTCCGGCGTGTTCTATGACCGCTATATCAGAGGTCTGTGGACCGTTGCAGAGGGCCTGATCTATACCATGTTTAATAAGGACAACCACGTAGTTCCTTCTATACCTCGTAGCTACGAGGACTACCTGATCTCCTGCGACTACGGCACCCTGAACCCGACTTCGGCCGGGCTGTGGGGGCTGTGCGAGGGAAAATGGTACCGCATTCGTGAGTATTACTACGACGGACGAAAGCAGCGGCACCAGCGAACAGACGAGGAGCATTACGCAGCGATCGAAGAGCTTGCCGGCAACCTGCCGATTAGAAAGCTCATTGTTGACCCGTCTGCCGCGTCTTTTATCGAAGTAGTACGCAGGCATGACCGCTTTATGGTTGAGCCTGCAAGCAATAGAGTTCTTGACGGTATTCGCGATGTCGCCACTCGGCTGAACGCCGGCGACTTCTTTATCTGCGATTGCTGCAAGGACTGTATTCGAGAGTTCGGTCTCTATCGCTGGGACGAAAAAGCGATCGACGACCGGCCTCTTAAAACCGACGACCACGCAATGGACGATACCCGCTACTTCGTCCGCGCTGCGTTCCAGCCGTCGAGATTTAGTTTTTAAGGAGGCGAGATCATGCCTTTATTTATGAACCCTATTGAGCAGGAGCTTTTTAATCTGCGCCTCCGTGCCGGCAGGCCGATCACTGAGCTTGAGTTCTACGCCAGAGAGCTTGACGCCTGGGAGTCTTCCCCGGAGCGTAAGGAAATGCTTGACGGCGATCGATACTATGTCGGCAACCACGATATTCTGCGGCGCAAACGCACCGCGATCGGTCCTGACGGGAAGCTGATTCCTGTGGAGAACCTTCCGAACAACCGTATCGTGGATAACCAATACGCGAAACACGTAGACCAGAAGGCCAACTACCTGCTCGGTCAGCCAATCTCCTTTTCCTGCGATAATGAAGGGTACGTAGCTGAGATCAAGAAGATTCTCGGTATGAAGTTCATGCGTACCCTGAAAACCGCAGGAGTCGAGTGCTTTAACGCAGGTATCTCCTGGCTCTACCCCTACTATAACAAAAGCGGCGAACTTGCTTTCCGCGTGTTCCCCGGCTATGAGGTACTCCCTTTTTGGGCAGACGCCGCGCACACTGAGCTTGATTCGGCTTTGCGGCTCTATCCTGTCGAGGTGTACTACGGAACCGAGAAGAAGATCGTCAAGAAGGTCGACCTCTTCACTATGGACGGCGTTACGACTTACACCTTTGAAGACGGCCGGCTGACACAGGACACCGAGAAGCAGTCCTATGTTAAGGCGAAAGACACCAGGGGCAATGAAAAGCCTCTGAACTGGGAACACTTTCCGCTTATCCCTATCAAGTACAACGCGAAGGAGATCCCCTTGATTCGCCGCGGTCGTTCGCTGCAAGACGCGATCAACCTGCTCCAGTCTGACTTTGTGAATAACATGGAGGAAGACGTACGGAACACGGTTCTCGTGCTCAAGAACTATGACGGCCAGGACCTCGGCGAGTTCCGGCGCAACCTCACCACCTACGGAGCTATCAAGGTCCGCACGGTTGAAGGTACTGACGGCGGCGTGGACAGTCTCGAGATCACGGTAAACGCCGAGAACTATAAGACTGTTCTGGAGCTCCTGAAAAAGGCGCTCATTGAAAACCTCCGCAGCTACGACGCAAAGGACGACCGGCTCTCCGGTACGCCTAACCAGATGAATATCCAGAGCATGTATTGCGACATCGATCTTGACGCAAATGCAATGGAGACCGAGCTGCAAGCTGCTTTTGAAGAGATTCTCTGGTTCGTCAATACGCACCTCGCCAACACCGGCAAGGGCTCGTTTGAGTCCGAAGATATTACGGTTATCTTCAACCGTGATATTCTTATCAACGAGTCCGAGTCTATCGATAACTGCGCGAAGTCTGTCGGCATTATCTCTGACGAGACGATCGTAGCTATGCACCCGTGGGTCGATGACCCCGCGGCAGAGCTGGAACGTCTCGAAAAGCAGAAAGAGGAAACCGACCCCTACCGTGCAGCCTTTGAGCAGGCCAAAGCTTTGCGCAATCCCGAAGGCGGTGAGCCGGTAAATGAGGAATGATAAATACTGGGCCAATCGAATGCGGATTCTTGAAGAGTCCTTGCTCGATACCGGCTATGATTATGTAAAGAACCTCGAGCGGCAGTATGCAACCGCTATTCAGGATATAGAATCGCAAATCGCGAAATGGTATCAGCGCTTTGCAACTGAGAATGGCATAACTCTCGCCGAGGCTAATAAGCTGCTTACCACGCAGGAGCTTGACGAGTTCAGGTGGACCGTTGAAGAATATATAAAATACGGTCAAGAGAACGCAGTCTCTCAGGCGTGGTATAAGCAGCTTAAAAATGCTTCTGCCCGCGTTCATGTATCGAGGCTTGATAGTCTCAAGCTCCAGCTCCAGGCGCAAGCCGAGGCTCTACACGGAGCCCAGACGGAGCTGCTTGAGACTTCTCTTGCGGAAGTTTATGAACGCGGTTATTACCATACAGCCTTTGAGCTGCAAAAGGGTATCGGAGTCGGCTGGACCCTTCACGGTTTGACCGACGACACGATCAAGAAGGCGCTCGCAAGACCTTGGACTCTGGACGCCCAGACGTTCAGTGATCGTATCTGGGCCAATAAGCAAGCCCTGGTAAACAGCGTGAATACGCAGCTTACTCAGACGATCATGCGCGGCGCCGCACCTGATAAGGCAATTAAGGCGATTGCTGATCGCTTTAAGGTTTCCCGCTCGCAGGCTGGACGCTTGGTCATGACTGAGACAGCAGCCTTTGCCAACATGGCGCGAAAAGACTGCTTTACCGATCTCGGCGTTAAGAAGTACGTGATCGTGGAGACCCTTGACAAGGAGACCTGCAGCCTTTGCGGTTCTCTGGACGGCAAGGTCTATCCTATGAGCGAGTACAAAGTCGGCGTTACTGCGCCGCCTTTCCACCCCTGGTGCCGCGGCACGACCGCGCCTTACTATGAGGATATGGAAAACCTCGGAGACCGTTTCGCAAGAGACGACGAGGGCAAGCGCTATACTGTTCCTAAGGATATGACCTATAAAGAGTGGGAAAGAAAATTTCTACCAAAAGCGCTTACAACCTTACCGTAGCGTGATATAATCATAGGGAGGTCCGTAGGTGCGAAAGCTCGTAACTATGAAGTCATGGACCTTGATACCGGCGAGATGTTCCACTTTGCTGAAGGTACAAAGATTCAGGACGTAGAGGTCTTTGCCGGTAAGGGAGTAAAGTCTCCTTTTAGGAAAGCTGAGAAGTACGCTGACCGTTACGGCGGCAAGCCAGAGGACTGGCAGCACGCAAAGGGGTTTGGTGTTCTCGCTACGCTTGAGGGCGATCGAGAGGCCGAGGTCCATTGGGTGCAGTGCTCTGGCGTCGGCAAGTTTGAGTTCTTTGTTAAGGAGTGGTTGGATTGAAGGTGAAGTATATCGGGCCGGACTTCGTTGCCATGCCCACTGGTACAGTATGTGAAGTACTGTCTATCGAAAAAGGTTGGTACCGTGTTATGACTGAGCTCGACGAAACTTACCTTTTTCCGCCTAAAGTATTTGAAATTGTTGAAGGGTCTGAGGCTGATGTTCTGGGTTCATAATTGACCCGTATCGAGCCAATGGCTCTAAGAGGGTAAACCTAAGGGCCCCAGCGTAAAAACGCGATACAGGAGACCGTGGAGCCCCATACAAGCAATAATGATTAGAGCACCCCTGCGGATAACGCAGGTGGTGCTTTTTTCACACAAAAATTACCGCCTTGCGCGGCGGACAATAAATAGCGCGCCCGCAATACCGGGACTGGCCGGATAAAAAGGATAGCGGGAGACAGGAGGAAAATATGTTGGACTGGCTGAAAACTATTTTGGGAGAAGCGTACTCCGAGGAGATCGACAAGAAGGTTTCCGAGGAGATCGGTAAGAACTTCGTGGCGCGCGCTGACTTTAACACGCTGAACACTGAGAAGAAAAACCTTGCCGACACGGTTAAGGAGCGCGACAAGCAGCTGGAGACCCTCAAGGCCTCTACCGGCAACGTTGAAGCTCTGAAAAACCAGATCGCAACTCTCCAGACCGAGAACGCAACTGCGGCGAAGGCCCACGAGGCTGAGATCAAAAGCCTCAAAATCGATACCGCCGTTGAGCTGGCTCTGTCTGCGGCAAAAGCGAAGAACGTAAAAGCCGTTAAGGCTCTGCTTGACCTGGATAAGGCTGAGCTGGACGCAGACGGCACCGTTAAGGGACTGGCCGACCAGATCAAGAAACTGGCTGAGGCTCCTGACAGCGGCTTTATGTTCGAGACTGGCAAGGCTGGATTCAAGGGTTTCAAGCCTGGTGAGAGCGGTGACCCTAACAACCAGCCCCCGGACTACTCTAAGATGACCTACGACGAACTCGCTGCGTATATGGAGAACAACCCTGACGCGGCAAACTAATTTTGAAAGGAAGTTGAACAATAATGGCGAAATTTGATGCTAAGTCCTTCAATGAGAAGGCATTCGGCAAGTATATGTCTGCCGTTCCCAACCCTAAGCTGAATAAGCTGAGAGAGTCTCGCGCGATCGTGGGCGACCAGCGCCTGCGCGATACCTTTGGTAACGCGAACCAGGGCGGTACTGTGTACGCGGTTCTGCCTTTCTTCGGTCTGCTCGGCGGCACCGCTCAGAACTACGACGGCGTGAGCGACCTGAACCCCGGCTCTACTAAGACCTTTGAGCAGGGTGTTTTCACCTTCGGCCGTATGAACGGCTGGACTGAGGCTGACTTCTCCTATGACGTCACCGGCGGCGTTGACTTTATGGCGAACGTCCGTAACCAGATTAACGAGTACTGGAACAGCGTTGACCAGGATATTCTGCTTGACATCTTGAAGGGTATCTTCCTCATGTCCAATACCGGCACCGGCGCGATCAAGACTGCGAACAAGAAGTTCGTGGACAACCATACCTATGACATCTCCGCAAGCGGCGATACTGAGACTACCGCTGACATGATGATGACCGCTACCACTCTGAACTCCGCTATCCAGAAGGCCTGCGGCGATCACAAGGGTAAGTTCTCTCTGGTGCTCTGCCACTCTGCGGTTGCTACCAACCTGGAGAACATGAAGCTCCTGACTTACCTGAAGTACACTGACGCCGACGGTATCGAGCGCGAGCTGGGCCTGGGCTCCTGGAACGGCCGCCTGGTTATCGTAGACGACTCCATGCCTGTTGCCGAGGAAGGCAGCACTCACAAGCACAGCGTCTACACCACCTACGTGCTGGGTGAGGGCGCGATCGGTTGGGAAGATGTCGGCGCGAAGGTGCCGTACGAGATGATTCGTGACGCTAAGCACCGCGGCGGTGAAGATACCCTCATCAGCCGTAAGCGCAAGGCTGTGTCTGTTGCAGGTATCTCCTACACGAAGGCCTCCCAGGTTACCAACAGCCCCACCAATGCTGAGCTGGCTACCGGCACTAACTGGTCTCTGGTTAACGACGGTACCGATACGATCGCTGATAAGGTTATTCCTATCGCCCGTATCATCTCCAGAGGTTAAGGCCTATGGTGGACGTACTCGCGGCAGTAAAAACCCGACTGTCGGCTCTCGGCTATACGGTAGCTGAGACCGACAGCGCGGCGATCAACTACAATGTTAAGAAAGCCGAGGCAGACCTAAAGGCCAGAACGAATCAGCTTCAAGTGCCTGAGGGCCTTTTCTATGTCTGGGTGGATATGGCCGCGGGCATGTTCCTCGCAGACAAGAAGCAGACCGGCGCACTCGCCGATCAGTATGACTTTGAAGCACCTGCGAAGAGTATCTCTGAGGGCGATACTTCGGTCACTTTCGCAATCGCCGATACTGGCTCTTTCGAGGACCAGTTCGACGCAATGCTTGCAAAGATGATCGAACCCAGCGCCGAGCTGATCGCGGCTTATAGGAGGCTGGTATGGTAAAGAACTATCGGAACGCGCTCCAGAAGCTCTGGAAGGGCCTCTGCGACGTTTACACAGTTAAGACTATAAGAAACCCAGCCAACGGCCGAGACGAGCCCACGGAGGTCCAGGTTCTCCAGAAACAGCCGTGCAGGCTTTCCTTCTCCAGTATCTCAAGCACTACCGAGCAGGATAGCGCTCCGCTGACACAGCAGTCGCTGAAACTGTTCCTCGATAAGTCCGTAGCCATTCCTCCCGGCTCGAAAATCGTGGTTACCCAGGAGGGCCAGACAAATGCCTATGCGCAGTCTGGTCCTCCTGCAGTTTACAGCGTTCATCAGGAGATCATGCTCGTGCCTTTCGAGAGGTATGCGTAATGGCTCGCTGGGGTCGCTGCGACTTCTCTCAGTATCGAGAGCTCGCGAACAGCTTTGGCAAACTGAGCGACGCGGAGCTTGATGATCTCTGTATCGCCTGCAGTAAAGAACTTGCGTCCAGACTTCTGGCGCTGGTTATCCCTGCAACGCCGGTCGGCAAATACCCGAAAGGCTCCGGCAAGAAAGGCGGTACTCTCCGGCGTGGCTGGGGCGCAAAGAACGGCAAAGCCGCTCAGGGTTATGCGCAGTCCCTGACTGTGACAAAGAGCGGTAATATGTATACCGTTGAGATCATCAACCCCGTAGAATATGCCTCCTATGTGGAGTTCGGTCACCGAACCCCTTCCGGGGGCTGGGTCGAAGGTCAGTATATGCTGACTATCTCGGAAGAAAAGCTAAAGCGAATCGCCCCGTCTGTGCTTGAGAAGATGGTGCTCCAAAAGCTGAAGGAGGTTTGCAATGGCGGAAATTAACACGAACATTATTTTAGATGGAATCACCCTGGCCTTGCGAAAGGCCTTTCCTGAAAGTCATATCGAGTCTGACACAGTAAAGCAGGGGCTTCGGCCGCCTGCTTTTATTGTGCTTTTGATAAACGCCGAAGTCCTGGACTATCCGGCGCAGCGTCAAAAGAGACTCCCTCGCTTTGACGTCCTTTACTTTCCAAAGGCCGGACGAGAAGAGTGCTATCGCGTAGCCGATACCCTCTGTGAAGAGCTCAAGCTCATCGACCTGCCGGGGGGCGATAAGCTGCGCGGCACTGATATGAGCTTTGAGGTCACTGCCGGCGTGCTGCATTTCCTCGTCTCGTATAACCACTTTGCTCGTACAGAGATCAACGAGACCCTGATGGGCACGCTGAAAATTGAGCAAGGAGGAAAGTAATATGGCTAAAGCCTCTACCGCGGCAAAGGCTGCGGTTCCTAAGCACTCGAAAGAGCAGCTGCTCAGGTCTAACCGATACGCGCACCGACGCGACCTGATCGGTGCCCTTTTGGAGGACGATAAGCAGTATACCCTCGCTGAGGTCGATACTGCGATCGATAATTTTATGAAAGGTAAGGTGAAATAATATGGCCCTTGGCGGTGGAAACTGGGCAGTACAGAACAAGGTACTCCCCGGTACTTATATCAACTTTTCCAGCGTGGCTAAGGCGTCCGCTACCCTCTCCGAAAGAGGCTATGCGGCTATGCCTCTGGTGCTGGACTGGGGCCCCGATAACACGGTTTTCGCCGTGACGAGCGGGGACTTCCAGAAGAACAGCCTCAAGCTGTTCGGTCACCCGTATACCGATAAGGCTCTGCAGCCCCTGCGTGAGCTGTTCCAGTATACGCAGACCCTTTACGCTTACCGCCTGAACGGCGGCGGCGCGAAAGCTACGTGCGAGTTCTGCACCGCACGCTATTCCGGTGTTGCCGGCAATAAAATGTTTGTGGTTATCGCCGCAAATGCCGACCAGCCGAGTCTCTTTGACGTCAGCCTGTACTATGACACCACTCTGCTTGACATGCAGACGGTTGACGCGGCTACCGCACTGAAGGATAACGACTTTGTCACCTGGAAGTCTGAGGCCGTGCTGAAGGCAACCGCGAAGACCCCGCTCGCGAGCGGCACGAACGGTACTGCAAACTCTTCTGCGCACCAGGCTTTCCTGGACAAGCTGGAGAGCTACAGCTTCAACACGCTCGGCTGTCCTTCCGATGACCCGACCACAATTAAGCTGTACGTCAACTACACGAAGCGCCTCCGCGACGAGATCGGCGCGAAGTTCCAGACGGTTATCTTCAACCTGTCTACCAATGAGAAGATCGGAGACTATGAGGGCGTTATCGAAGTCGGCAGTAATGTGACGGGCTATGATGAGAGCATTCCCGGCATGGGTCAGTACGGCCTTGTGTATTGGATGACCGGCGCGTCTGCTGGCTGCGCAGTCAATAAGTCCAATACCAACAAGAAGTATGACGGCGAGTTGACCGTCAACACCGACTACACCCAGGCCGAACTCGAGGCCGCGATCAAGAGCGGGCGCCTGATGTTCCACAACGTCAATGGAGAGACCCGAATCCTGGAGGATATTAACTCCCTGGTCACTGTCTCCGACACGAAGGGCGACGTATTTAAGTCCAACCAGACTATCCGCGTCTGCGATCAGATCGCCAATGACACGGCCGTGCTCTTCAATACCCGCTACCTGGGTACCGTGCCGAACGACGCGGCAGGCAGAGTCGCTCTGTGGAACGACATTTGCAAGCTGCACCAGGACCTTGAGTCTATTCGTGCAATCGAAGACTTTGACCCCGACAGCGTGACCGTTGAGCAGGGCGACACGAAGAAGGCTGTTCTCTGCATTGTGAAGAACCTGAACGTCGTGAACGCTATGGCTCAGCTCTATATGTCTGTCATCATCATGTAAGAAGGAGGTTTGAACTATGAATCAGCCTATTATGAACGCGCTTGACGCGGTTGCAGGCTCTCAGGCCTCTGCGTATATCACCATGGCCGACGGAAACAGATATTGCTTTATGCAGCTCTACTCCTTCGAGTCCAATATGGAGATCAACGTGGCCGAGGTTCCTATCCTCGGCAAGTCCGGTAAGGGCAACAAGCCCACCGGCTGGACCGGTACCTGGAGCGGCACCGCCCACTATAACCAGTCCGTTATCAGAAAGATGTTGCTCGAGTACAAGAGAACCGGCTTTATGCCGACCTTCGACATTCAGGTTTCCAACGAGGACCCGACCGCTTCTGTCGGTCGCCAGACGATTATCCTGAAGAACTGCCTCACTAAGGGCGGTATCCTCGCGAAGTTCGACGCCGACGCCGAGACCCTGGACGAGGAGCTCGAAGGCACTTTCGACGACTGGGAAATGCCTGAGACTTTTAGCTTGCTGAACGGCATGCAGTAAACGACACAAAAACAGGAGGTAATTATTTATGGCTAAGAATCTGACTGCGTTCCTCGCTCAGAACGCAAAGAAGGTTGACAACGTTACTTTTATCGCGTCCGACCGTTTCGTGGACCCCGATACCGGCGAGGCAATGCCCTGGGAAATCTGCTGCATTACCGCCGCAGAGAACGCCTCTCTCAGAAAGTCCTGTATGCGCACGATCCCCGTGCCTGGCCGCAAAGGCCAGTTCACCCAGGACTTTGACGCGAACGCCTACCTCGCAAAGGTCTCCGTTCGCTGCACGGTGTTCCCTAACCTGAACGACGCCGAGCTGCAGCAGAGCTACGGCGTTATGGGCGCAGAACAGCTGATTACCACTATGCTGACACCTGCCGAGTTCGAGGACTACTCTACGAAGGTTCTGGAGGTCAACGGCTTCCAGTCCGGCGAGGAAATGGTGGAAGAAGCAAAAAACTAATACTCGAAGACGACCCCGAGGCGAGTTACGTCTACTACTGTCTTCACAAGTTCAAATGGCCGCCGAACGTCTTTCTTGACTTAGACCCTTATACGCAGGCTTTTATCATAGCCGCGATCGATATTAAGGTCGAGCAGGAAAAGAAAGAGGCGGCAAAAATAAAGCACAAGAAAAAATAAACGGCGGCGCGGAGTGGTTTGGGGCCCCGCTCCGCGCCGCTTTTTTCTTAGAAAGGAGGGCCTATGGCACTTATCAAGTCGCAGCTTGTTCTGGTCGACGGCATGACTGCGCCGCTGAGAAGCATTCACCGAGCAATGAACCTGGCGCTAAACAGCTTTGAGTCCATGCAGACCGCTTCTGGGCGCGCAGTCGATACCCGCTCCTTCCAGACGGCGCGTGAAGAGCTTGCTCGGATGGGCGCGCAGCTTGAAGAAGTCGAGAACCAGACGCGCAGAACCGGCGGCGCAGCGGAGTCCATGAAGTCGAAGTTCATGCACGCGGCTGCGGCGGTCGGCGCCGCGCTGTCGATCAAGAACATTATCGGCCTTGCGGACGCCATGACGCAGACCGAGGCACGGCTGAACCTGATTACCGGCGACCTTGAAAAGACTGCGGCGCTGCAAGACCAGATCATGGCCTCCGCAAACAGGTCTCGCGCTGCCTACCAGAGCACGGCCGACGCCGTTGCGAAGATGGGTATCATGGCAAAAGACGCCTTTAACAATACAGACGAGCTCGTCGCCTTTACAGAACTTATCAATAAGCAGTTCACGATTGCGGGCGCTTCTGCGGCCGGTCAAGAGGCTGCAATGATGCAGCTGACTCAGGCTATGGCCTCCGGCGTGCTGCGAGGTGAAGAGCTCAACAGTATCTTTGAGCAGGCGCCTACGATCATTCAGACGATTGCCGATCACCTCGGCGTATCGGTTGGCGAGATTCGGGCTATGGCTGCCGAGGGCCAGATCACGGCGCAGGTTGTTAAAGACGCCATGCTTAGCTCTGCGGATGAAATCAACGCACAGTTCAGCGCTATGCCTTATACCTTCTCTCAGGTCTGGACGATGATGCAGAACATTCTGCTCGAGGCGTTCGGTCCTTTGATTCAGGTTATCGGTGCAGGCGCGCAGTGGATTTATGAGAACTGGGCGGCGATCGAGCCTGTGCTCGTCGGCGTGGCTACGGCGGTCGCGATTCTTACCGCAGCGTATCTCGTTCATACCGCGGCCACCTGGCTCCAGGTTGAGGCGAACCGAGCCCTTATCATCTCACTGCTTTCTAACCCAATTCTCTGGATTGCGGTAGCGATTGGCATACTCGTAGGCATGATCTATAAGTGGATTCAGTCTGTCGGAGGTCTCCGTAATGCCTGGAACCTCTGCACGCTTGCATTGATCGTCGGCTGGAATGCAGTTAAGCTCGCGTTCTTCGTCGGTGTGTACTGGGTCATGGACCTGGTCGCAAAACTCCAGCTCTGCTGGCAGAAAGCCGGTGTTGCGATTGCGAACTTTATGGGAAACATGAAGGTCTCCGTTCTGACGATTTTGCAGAACATGATTAACGGTGCGATCGATCTTATCAATAAGTTCATCGGGCTGCTGAACAAGCTCCCCGGAGTCAATATTGAAGCGATCGAGCATGTCACCTTCGCGGCGACAGCCGCCGCAGAGAATGAGGCTGCAAAGGCTGCGAGAGCTGAGGAGCTTGCGAACTTCGAGGCCGAGCTTGCGGCAGCTAAAGCCGGTCGAGACGCGCATATCGACTCCCTGAAAACTGAGCTCAATTCTTCGGTCAGCGCTTTGCAAAGCGCGAATGCCCAGATGAAGGCAGAAGCCGCGGCGAACAATGCCGCAGAGCAGATGGCGCTTGACGGTATCGGTCAGGACCTGTCTGGCCCTGGAGGTATCAAGGACAGCGCCGGCAGCGCGGCTGCGTCTCTTAAGGAAACCACAGAAGACCTCAAGTATATGCGAGACCTCGCAGAGCAAGAGGCTATCAACCGCTTCACCACCGCCGAGGTCAAGATCGATATGTCCGGCATGACCAACCGTATCGACTCCGACATGGACCTTGACGGCGTGCTGAATACTCTGACTGAGGGCTTTGCCGAGGCTCTGGAAGTCGCTGCTGAGGGGGTGCATGAGTAAATGTATAGCTTTTTCATTGACGGTATGGAGCTGCCGATCGCTCCACAGAAATTAACCGTTAAGATCAAGGGCAACAATAAAACGCTGACCTTGATTAACGAAGGCGATATAAACTTCCTGCGCGCCCCTGGGCTTACTGAGATCACCTTTGACGCGATACTTCCCATGCTGGGACAGTACTCCTTTGCGAACGGCTACCGCCGGCCGGACTCCTACCTGAACAAGCTGGAGAGCCTTATGACCGGCAAGGAGCCGTTTCGCTTCCTGGTGAGCCGTGTGTCTCCCTCTGGAAGACTTTTATATGACACGAATATGAAAGTAAGCCTTGAGAATTACACGGTCACAGAGGACGCCACAAAGGGCCCAGACGTGACTGTCTCTATCACGCTCAAGCAGTATATCAGCTACTCGACGAAGACCGTCACTGTAGTAAAGCCAAAGCCTGAAAAAAAGCCCGTTGTTCAGCAGAAGAAAAAGCGAGAGACCTCCAGCGCGCCGAAAGTCAAGACCTACACGGTTAAGTCCGGCGACTGCCTTTGGAATATCGCTAAGAAGTATTACGGCAACGGCGCGCAGTACACAAAAATCTATAACGCGAATAAGGGAAAGATCAAGAATCCGAACCTTATTTATCCGGGGCAGGTGTTGACGATTCCATGAAAATAGACCTGATTATTCAAAACGGCAGCACTGTCTACTACCCTATCATCGAGGAGGGTATCACGCTTGAGTGGGACCGTAAAGGTACTCCAGGCAAGCTCAAGTTTTCCTGTATCAAGGACGACGTTCTTTCCTTCCAGGAGGGAAACCCTGTAAAGCTATCCGTCGACGGGACGGATATTTTTTATGGTTTCGTGTTTGAAAAGAGCCGGTCCGGCCGGACGCCGTACCTCATTGAGGTTACGGCCTACGATCAGCTCCGCTACTTCAAGAACAAAGACACCTACGTCTACTCCAACAAGAAGGCGAACGAGGTCATTAAGATGATCGCTGAGGACTTTGGCCTGAAAACAGGAAAGCTGGAGGACACTGAGCACGTCATTGAGTCCCGCACCGAGGACAACGCTACGCTCTTCGATATTGCGCAGAACGCGCTGGACGAAACGCTCCAGGCTAAGACAAAGCTCTTCGTTCTCTATGATAATGTCGGCAAGCTGACGCTGCAAAACATTGAGAACATGAAGCTAAACCTCTGTATCGATATGGACACGGCTGGCAACTACAGCTACTCCAGCTCGATCGACCGCCAGACTTATAACCAGATCAAGATCACTTTTGAGAATAAGAAAAGCGGTAAGCGCGAGGTGTTCATAGCGAAAGACAGCGCAAATATCAACAAGTGGGGCCTTCTGCAGTACACCGACAAGGTGGAGATCGCCACAAACGGCGCAGCAAAAGCAGAGGCCCTTTTGAAACTCTATAACACAAAGACCCGTTCCCTGTCTATCTCCGACGCGCTCGGAGATACTCGGGTTCGGGCCGGTTCGTCCGTCATTGTGAAGCTCGGGCTCGGCGACATCAATATCCAGAGCTATTTGCTCGTGGAAAAGGTAACGCATAAGTTCAAGCAGAATCAGCACTTGATGGACCTGAAATTGCGAGGTGGTACATTTGTCGCCTGATATGACCGGATTCCTTGGAGACGTAAAACGCGCCGCCGTCGAGGCTGTTAAGGCTGGCAAGCCCTTCGCCTTTGTACTCGGCAAGGTAACCAGCGCCGCGCCGCTCAAAGTGCAGGTAGACCAGAAACTGGAGCTTACCGAACAGCAGCTTATCCTGACGAACGCAGTCAGAGATTACACGGTTCGCATGACTGTCGATCATCAGACCGAAGACACGTCCGGCGGCAGCGGCGACGCAGCTTTTGCCAGTCACAAGCATGCCTACAAGGGTACAAAGGCCTTTCGTGTTCACCTTGCGCTCAAGGCTGGCGAGCAGGTCCTTTTGCTGAGGGCTGACGGCGGGCAGAAGTTTATTATTTTAGACAGAGTGGAGGCGCCGAAATGATTCCCAAAACAGACGACGACCTCCTGACGCTGGAGGTCGAGACTCAACCGAGTCTCACTTACGCTCTGGATATTGAGCATGGGCGTATTCGCGGCATGGCCGATAACCTCGAGTCCCTAAGACAAGCGATCTACCTGATTCTCAGTACAGAGCGCTATGCGTACCTGATTTACTCCTGGGACTACGGGGTGGAGCTCGTTGAGCTGATCGGCAAGCCGAAAGAGTACGCACTCCCAGAGATCAAGCGTTGTATTACAGAAGCCCTGCTGCAGGACGACCGCGTTACCGCAGTAGACGGCTTTGAGTTTGAAACCGGAAAAGAGACTGTTCACGTTACCTTTACCGTGCACAGCATTTTCGGTGACCTGGAGGTGGAAACTGATGTACGAAGATAAGACCTATGAGGCGATTCTTCAAGAAAAACTGGCGCGAGTAGCCTCGAGCCTTGACAAGCGCGAGGGCTCTATCATTTTCGACGCGCTTGCGCCGAACTCGCTGGAAAGCGCGATGATCTATGTCGCCCTTGATACTGTACTCAACGAGACCTTCGCTGACACAGCAAGCCGTGACTACCTTATCAAGCGCTGCAGCGAGAGAGGCATTACGCCTTTGCCCGCTACTGCAGCGGTCGGTATCGGCGACTTTAGCATGGAGATTCCCATCGGCACTCGGTTCTCCTGCGATAAGTATAACTGGGTTGTGACCGAGAAAATCTCGTCCATGAAATACTACCTCAAGTGCGAGACTGCAGGTGCAGACCCGAACAGCTACACAGGCCAGCTTATCCCCATTGAGTATATCGAGGGCCTTGCTACGGCAGAGCTTACCTCGATTGCGATCAACGGCGAGGACGAGGAAACGACTGAAACTCTGCGCCTTCGCTACCTCAACAGCTTTGAGAACCAGTCCTATGGGTTTAATCGTGGGCAGTACGTGGAAGTGACTGAGGCCCTGCCCGGCGTCGGCGGCTGTAAACCATACCGAGCTTGGAAAGGTCCTGGTACGGTCAAGCTCGTTATCACGGACAGCGACTACAAGCCGCCTTCCAGTACTCTGGTTGAGAAGGTGCAGACCGCGATTGACCCAACACAGAACCACGGCGAGGGTATCGGCCTTGCCCCGATCGACCATGAGGTTACGATCGTTGCTGCGACCGGCGCCGCGGTCAATATCTCTACGACCTTGACTTTCGCCCCTGGCTGGAACCTGGAAGAAAGCCGTACCTATATTGAAGCGGCGATTGAGGCGTACTATCGAGAGCTCAATTCTACCTGGGCACGAGAGGCTAACCTGATCGTGAGAATCTCGCAGATCGAGTCCCGCCTTCTGGCGCTCTCCGGCATTGTAGATATTTCCGGCACGACTCTGAACGGCCAGGCCGGAAACCTCACTCTTGATAAGGACGCGGTTGCAGTGAGGGGGTCGTTCTCCGGTGCGTAACTTCAATAATATCAGAACGATCGACCTCAGAGAGTACTTGCCTGAGGTGCTGAAAGATGTTCAGGAAATGCGGGCGATCATGGAGGCCGAGACTCCTGAAGTCCAGGCTATCTGGGACGCCTGCGAAGACTGCATGAATGACCAGTTTATCATGGAGGCGACTGAAAACGGCGTTGCTCGCAGAGAGAAAATGCTGAAGATCACGCCCTTCGCCACGGACACCCTGGACGACCGCAAGCTCAGGCTGCTCAGTAGGTATAACGAGAATATTCCGTACACCAGAAGGAGCCTGGAGGCTCTTCTGGAGTCCCTTTGCGGAGCGGGCGGGTATATTCTCACGATCAATACGGCGACCTTTACGGTGAACATGAAGGTCGCTCTTACTGTTAAAAAGCAAGAAACGATCATTGCAGAAACCCTTGAGCGAATCTTGCCCTATAACATGGTTTTCAGCGTTGAGCTTCTTTATAACACCTGGGGACAGATCAAGGCCTATACCTGGGCAGAACTAAAGAAACTCACCTGGAGAGAAATCAAAGAGGAGGTACTTCCGTAAATGGCTACGTACACGAAAAACTACAACCTGATAAAGCCGGCGCCTGAGGACTTTGGCGACGTCGCAGACCTTAATGCGAACGCCGATAAGGTCGACGAGATTCTCAAGAAAAAGGCTGACCTTGACGCCGGCGGCAAGCTGCCGGCTGAGCAGCTGCCTACGCTCGGCTATATCCCGACATCCGAAAAGGGCAAGGCCGGAGGCGTCGCCTCGCTCGGCCAGGACGGCAAGGTTCCTGCGGGTCAGCTGCCGTCGCTCGACTACATTCCCAATAACCAGAAGGGCCAGCCGAACGGCGTTGCAACCCTTGGCTCTGACGGTAAAGTCCCGTCTGGGCAGTTGCCTTCCCTGGACTACATTCCCACCGCGCAGAAGGGTGCAGCGAATGGCGTTGCGGCTCTCGACGGGAACAGAAAGGTTCCAGTTGCGCAGATTCCTGCGCTCGACTATATTCCTACAAGCCAGAAAGGTACCGCGGGCGGCGTCGCCACGCTCGGCGCCGACGGCAAGATTCCCGAGTCGCAGCTCGGCGCGGTCGGCGTGCCTCCGCAGATCATTGTTACTGTTCCGAGCAGGAGTGTGGTCACCTGTAAAAGTGGCTCTAAGACGCTGAGTGCTACGAGCACCGGCACGGTGACCTTTGCCCTTCCGGCTTATGGTACCTGGACAGTGACCGCTACGCTGAACGGTCAGACCGCAGCTGAGAACGTTGTTGTCGATGATGTAAAGCAGTATCGCCTGTCTCTGGCCTACTTCTCGGCGACTCTGCGCGTGACCTCTGAGTCTGGCGCGACAGTAACCGCAACTGGTCCTAAAACCGTTTCGGGGACTGTCCCGTCTAACGGTGTGCTGGACCTGAAGATTACCGCCCCCGGTACTTACGCGGTCTCCGCTTCTAAGTCCGGCGAAAAGACCGAGACTGTTTCCGTCCAGATCACCAACTCCGGCCAGACCTATACCGCAGAGTGCCTGTTCTTCAACAAGGTTCTCGCAAATAACACCTGGGCGCAGATCAGCAAAGCCTCTGCCGCAGGCAAAGCCTCCACCCTTTGGAAGGTGGGCGACGAGAAGAATATCAGCGTCAACGGCGAGACCCTCACCCTTGTGATCGTGGGCTTCGGTCATGACGATCTTGCGGGTGGCGGCAAAGCTGGTATCACCTTCGGCCTGAAACACCTGATGAAGGACCAGCGTCAGATGAACAGCTCGAGTACGAACAGCGGCGGATTCCCAGGTTCTGCTATGTATTCCTGGCTCCAGAATACACTTCTGAAGCAGCTGCCCTCTGACCTGCAATCTGTACTGAAGAGCGTGAACAAGAAAACTTCTGCCGGTAGCGCAAGTTCGACGATTAACACGAATGCCATGAAGCTGTTCCTCTTTTCTGAGCAGGAGATTTTTGGCTCGAAGACCTACTCGACCGGAAACGAGGGTGCGCAGTACCCGTACTTTGCAACTGCCGGCAATCGTATCAAGCACCTTGCCAACGGCACAGGGTCTGCGAATTGGTGGTGGGAGCGTTCTCCTCGTGCGAGCAACTCCAGCAGCTTCTGCGTTGTGAACAGCGGCGGCGGCGCCAACTATGACTACGCCGACAGCTCCAACGGCGTTTGCTTCGGCTTCTGTGTTTAATCTACTATCTATAGTAAATCCGGGGCCCTTGTGGCCCCGGTAGGAGGTGAAAGCCAACTATGTCAGTATATAAAGCACTGCGAGGGGACAGCTCGGTCCAGTTCGTAGAGACCGCGCGCAAGCTCGCTGTGCACACCCGAAAATGCTGCCTGAAGATGCCGAAAAGATATACCTTTTACGGCGCTCAGGAGCTCAGCGCTCTCGCCGATACCGTATACAATGAGGTTAAAATGGCGAACAGCGTTTTCCCCGGAAACCAGCATGAAGCACAGCTTCGCAGAGATCACCTGATCGAGGCCAACGCTACCTTGCAAGCCCTGATCGGTATTATGTCCGACCTCTTGAAGCAGAACCCTGAGAAGCTGCGCTGGCTGGATAACGCCCTCGAGGAGTGGGCGTCGCTGATCGCCGAAGAGGCTAAGCTCATTTCCGGCGTCAAAAAGTCAGACAGGGAAAGATTCAAAAATCTTCCTTAGCTGATATATGGGTCCAGCCATGATACTGTTGTCTTTGTGCTGCGAATTGGTGGTGGGAGCGTTCTCCTAATGCGAGCAACTCCAACAACTTCTGCAATGTGAACAGCAACGGCAACGCCAACAATAACAACGCCAACAACTCCAACGGCGTTTGCTTCGGATTCCATAAGGAATCAGGTCCGACATAGTAAGCGGTAAACAACCGCCGAACTCAGTACCTTTATGGAAGGATGACTGGTACCCTGCCTTTAGGCTAAAACACTCCTTTGATGTAGTCGCTCGGACGCTGCTTGCATGGCACGGTTTACGCGGACCGTGTTTCATGGGCGGTACTACTATGCAGTTACCTTTTTCGCGTGAGATTCAGCATTACTGTACGAAGGGGACAATTTTTATTTTATGACAAGCGAAGAACGACACGAGGCCCGCTATCAAAGGCGGGTCAAAAGACGACAAGAAAGACGCCTTGCGCTCAGCAGATCATGCGGAGACTTCGAGGACGTCTTTTCTTATGAAAATCTATATCAATCCGGCCATATCTGCTGCCGCGGGGTTGGCTGGAAAAGCTCTACTCAGATGTACCGCTTTAACCTGGTTACGAATACGGCTGCTACACGCCGCGCGCTTCTTGACGGGACCTATAAAAGCCGAGGCTTTATCGAGTTCGACCTCTGGGACCGAGGGAAAATGCGGCACATCAGGAGTATTCATATCAGCGAGCGCGTAGTCCAAAGAACGCTCTGCGACAAGGTAGTCAACCCTACTCTCAAGCCCTCGTTCATCTACGACAACGGCGCGAGTACGGAGAACAAAGGTATCGACTTCGCCCTCAACCGTCTTACCTGTCACCTGCAAAGGCACTACAGGAAGCACGGCCAGGACGGGTATGTCCTGCTTTTTGACTTCTCCAACTACTTTGCGAACGCCCAGCACTGGCCTGTCAGCAGAGAACTCGCAAAGCGGATTCATGACGTACGAATCAGGGCCCTCGCAAATGAGTGCCTTGATAACTTCGGTCCGGTCGGGTACGGCCTGGGAAGTCAAATCTCCCAGACTGCCGCGCTTATGCTGCCGAACAAGCTCGATCACTTTATAAAGGAAAAGCTCGGCATTAAGGGCTACGCAAGGTACATGGACGACGGCTATCTGATTCACACGAGCAAAGAGTACCTGCAAAAGTGTCTCGTGCAAATGCAGGAGGTCTGTGCGTCTCTCGGTATCATTCTGAACACGAAGAAGACGAAGATCAAGCGGCTCAGCGAGGGTTTCAAGTTCCTGCAGGTTCGTTTCAAGTTGACTGAAACCGGGAAGGTCCTTCGCAAGATGAGCTATGAGACCATTAAGAAAATGCGGCGCAAGCTCAAGAAGTTCAAACTCTGGAACGAAGTCGGCCGAGTCGTGAAGATCGGCGGTAAGTTCATCCGCAAAGTCTTTCCGCTCTCTGATATTTGCGGGGCCTATGAAAGCTGGCGCGGACACATGAAACGCGGCAACAGTTTCCATGCCGTTCAACGCATGGACCTGTACTTTAAGAAGTTGTTCGGGTTCCACCCGAATAATAAAACAGAATGGAGGAAAGCGCTATGTACCTAATCACGAACTCCGCAAAGCTCATTGTGGAAATCTGCAATCATCCCTGCTACGTTCGCAGGCAGTCTAACGGCGTCGTTATTCTCAGCGACCAGGAACACGCTGACGCGATCTATTCTAACGACTCCGATACCTTCTGGCCTATTGAGCGCGTCGGCTATCTCTGCGACAGCCACACCCTCGCTGAGGTCGAGAGCGTCCCCAATAATGTAGTCGCTGGCTACTACTTCTACCACGCCGGAGAGTTCTACACGACTGAGGCGAACCTGAGCGCTCTGGCGAAGGCGAAGACCCCTGAGCTCGCGAATATCGTCTTTGTAAAGCTGGCCGAGACGGAGCAGCTGGACGATACTACCTTGACCGAGCACGCCGAACAGTTCCAGGCCTGGGCTTACCCCGTAAGCTACGCCGCGAAAGCAATCTGCACCTATAAGGGCAAGCTCTACCGCTGCAACCAGGCGCACACTTCTCAGGCTGACTGGACGCCGCCTTCTGCGGCAAGTCTCTGGAAAGAGATCGGAGACCCCCGAGCTGAGTTCCCGGAATGGTCTCAGCCCCTCGGCGCGCACGACGCCTATAATCTCGGCGACAAGGTGTCGCACAACGGCAAGAAGTGGGTCAGCACTGCCGCAAATAATGTTTGGGAACCTGGTGTGTACGGTTGGGAGGAGGTAGTATGACGATCTATCAATGGCTCTGCCTCCTCGGCGCTCCGGCGCTGATCGCGGCAGTATTCAAGTATCTGCACTCGCTCGTTAAGAAGAACGCCACTGACACGGCCGCAGTGAAGGCGGGACTGCAGGCTCTGCTCAGGGCGCAGATGATTAACGACTATAACAAGTGGGACGACCGCGGCTACGCGCCTATCTACGCAAGAGAGAACTTTGAGAATTGCTGGAAGCAATACCACTCTCTCGGCGTCAACGGCGTCATGGACGACCTTCACAACAAGTTCCTCGAGCTGCCGGTCCAGCCTCCGGATGCGAACTAAAAAACGAGAGTTCTCTAAAGTACTGATTGCCTCAGTAGGAGCCGTTACGCTTGTCGTGACGGCTTTTACTTTGGCGGTCGTATGGAGAACCGGCGACACTTCGCCGCTCGCCTACCTAATTCCCGCCGTCTTTGCCGAGCTGGCGACTGCTACCGGCTTTTACTACAGCAAGGCAAAGGCAGAAAACCGAATCAAGCTCCGCAAGAAGTACGGAGCTGATATTTATAACGACTCAAAGGAGGTATAACCTATGCTGGAAAGTTTGACTCAAAACCTTATCAATATCGGCTGGGCAATGCTGATCTTCCTCGCTGCGTACCTCGCGAACGTGGCTTTCTCCCTTTGGTACAATATCAAGATTCTGCATGAGCCCTTTGACCGAGACAAGCTGATCGCCAGCGGCCTGAAGATTCTGACCTTCGTTGTCGGGCTGACGCTGCTCTGTACGTCGATCACCGCACTGCCGCTATTTGCTACTCAGGTCGGCTGGGCAATTCCTGAGGAGTACTCTGACCTCTTCGCCGACCTCGTGATTATCGGCTCTGTGCTGCTCGTCTCCTGCAAATATATTAAAGAAGCCTACACTAAGTTCGTTGCAATCCTAAATGACAAGGGAGGTGCTGAAGTTGAGCAACAGTAAACTTATCTCTTATACGAAAATCTCTCCGAACAGGACAAGCCCCAGAAATCACAAGATCGACACCGTGACTATCCATTGCGTGGTCGGCCAGTGCTCTGTGGAGACCCTGGGCAATATCTTTGCGCCTACCTCCAGACAGGCGTCCTGCAACTACGGTATCGGCGCAGACGGCCGTATCGGTATGTATTGCGAGGAGAAGGACCGCTCCTGGTGCTCCTCCAATGCTGCAAATGATAACCGCGCGATCACGATCGAGGTCGCCAGCGATACCAAACACCCTTACGCGGTCAATGCCAAAGCCTACGCCGCTTTGATCGACCTGCTCGTTGATATTTGCAAGCGCAACGGCATTCCCCGCCTCGTCTGGTCTACCAGCAAGGCTGACCGCGTGAACCACAAGAACGGCTGCAATATGACCGTACACCGCGACTACGCCAATAAGTCTTGCCCTGGTGAATATCTCTACTCCAGGCATGCCCAGATCGCCTCTGAGGTCAACAAGCGCCTCGGGAGTACAGATACCAGGCCCCAGCCTGAAAAGGTCCTGTACTGTGTCCAGACTGGCGCATTCCGCAATAAGGCAGGTGCCGAGGCACTGCTCCAGCAGGTCAAGGCTAAGGGCTTTGATACTTATATGGTAAAGGTCAATGGCCTGTATAAGGTTCAGGTCGGCGCGTTCGCGCAGAAGTCCAATGCGATCGCTATGGCCGCTAAGCTGAAAGCCGCCGGCTTTAGTACCTATGTCGTCTCTGGAGGCGGTAAGTCTGTCGAGGAGATCGCCCGCGAGGTTCTCCAGGGCAAATGGGGCAACGGCGCAGATCGTAAAGCCCGGCTTGAAGCTGCCGGCTACGACTACGCAGAGGTTCAGACAAAAGTAAATACGCTCGTCTAATTAAAAAGGCCGAGGCCGTTCCTTCGTGGAACAGCTTCGGCCTCTTTTACTATTTGCGGTAAAACCACATAGGAAACTCCGCAGAATCCCGGCGGTTTAGCGCGCTCCCTTTTATTACCAAACACGGTACAATAATAATGTCAGGTGGATAACCCTGGCAAATAAAAGAGCCCTTGCAGGTAACGACTGCAAGAGCTCAGAAAGGAGGAAGCGCCTATGAGCGAGGGCTTCACCCCGGACGGCTATTATGCCGCCTGCGTCGATGGCACCTGGATAACTTTTATCACCTATGAAGAGTATCTGGAGTACATCGACAGCTAATCAACGCACACTTGAGAGCCTGGCCGGCCGCAAGGCCGGCTGGGTTCGAGAGTGTTCATATATTATACCGCGTTCCTTTGGAAAAGTAAACACCGTAAGAACTGCATACTGAAAGTAGTAAAACCTCAGTTGTTTCGTCGGCTCCCTTTTATTACCAATCGCGGTACAATTATAAATGTCAAGAGGATAACGCCACAACTACTAAAGGAGAAATCAAAATGAAAAAGACTACTGCGCTTGATTCTTTTATCGCTGCAATCTCTGAAATGAATATTCGTTTGGACGAACTGAAAGAGTTCGCTGAAAATCACATGAACTACGACCCCGAGTCTATTAACTGGGGCCATGTTGCAGAGGCTCAGCACTTTCTTTCTGCTTTGACGGAGTTGACCGATATGGCATATCGGCGCGGCGAATACGCTGACTAAGTAAAACGCAAATTTTTTTTCATCAATTCACTTTAGCAATCTACTGTATTAAAGGAGGACTATATGAGAACTCATCGTGCTTGTTATAGCTACAGCGCGCTCTATCGCTGCGCCGAGGCTGTAAAAGCGACAACCTGGACCGTTCGCCGGTCCGCAGAGCATTTTAGTAAATGCTTTGAGATCAAGAAAATCTTTGAGCTTTGCTACGAAGAAACGCACTGCTTGCTTTTTGAGCCAGACTTTTCTCCATGGTACGACTACCTTAAAGCAGTCGATCGTAAAGAGACGAAAAAGGTTCTCGACCGCAAGCTCCGCACTTGCCACCGCTTTGTCTGCAATCAGCTCAACGCAATCCTGACTGACATGAATTGCGGAGAGGTCGACGCTATCGATTAAGGAGGAGCCTATGGCTAAACGAGTAGGGTCGCAGAACGACCAGCCCTTTATCAAGCTCTATCGTGAGCTTACATACCGCTGGACTCCCTGGGAGGTCTGGCAGGACTTCGTTACAATGTTCGCCTGCTCGATCTCGAATGCAGTCGAGAAGCTGCACTTTGATGATCGCGAGGCGATGTACCTCAAGCGAATCCAGAAGTACAACGCCAAAGAGCAGGAAATCTTTCCGCAGCTCGCAGTAGAGGTTGTGCTTGCCCTGGAGAAGAATCCAGAGCAAGACTTCCTCGGTAAAATCTTTATGGAGCTCGGCTTGAGTAACGACTCCGGCGGCCAGTTCTTTACTCCGTACAACGTCTGCCAGATGATGGCTGAAATGACTATCGGCAACGTTGTGCCGCAAGTTAAAGAGCGCGGCTACATTACGATCAATGACCCCGCCTGCGGCGCTGGCGCGACCTTGATCGCAGGAGTTCATGCCGCAGCTAAACCGCTTATGAAGGCTGGTTTCAACTGGCAAAACCATATTCTTGTCACCGCGCAAGACATTGACTACACCGTTGCGCTGATGTGCTATATCCAGCTTTCGCTGCTCGGTGTGGCGGCTTATATCAAGGTAGGAAATACCTTTACCGAGCCCATGTGCTCAAAAGATACCCTGGAGAGCTACTGGTTCACGCCCATGTACTGCTCCGAGGTATGGACGATCAGACGGCTTTTCAAGGGCAAGACGCTCTTATAAGCAAATATATTTAGGAGGTTTTTATTATGGCAACTATTACAACGAAAGAGACTCGCATGTTTGACTGGCGTAACCCCGGCGTGCTCAAGGTCGGCGACGAGATCACCGAGACCCTGGAAGACGGCCGCGAGGTCGTGTTCGTCGTCATGGACTACGGCGTGATCGGTTTGAAAGGTCTGCTCGGCTGGCACCAGATGAATAAGACCTGGACCAACAAGGGCGGCTGGCTCGCCAGCGACATGCGCCGCTACCTCAACGAGGAAGTTATTGAGCTGCTGCCCGATGACCTGCTCGCTGCAATCAAGCCGCGCAAGTTCGGCGACGAAGAAGATCGCCTCTGGCTCTTCTCTGAGGTCGAGATTTTCGGTGAGCGTATCTGGGGTGCTGGCGATGAGGGCGATAAGCAGCTCGAGTACTTCAAGAACCCGATCAACCGTGTCAAGTTCGATGAGGACGGAGATGCGAGTTGGTGGTGGGAGCGTTCTCCTCGTGCGAGCAGCTCCAGCGGCTTCTGCGGTGTGAGCAGCGACGGCAACGCCAACGGTAGCAGCGCCAACGACTCCGACGGCGTTTGCTTCGGCTTCTATATCTAATCTGCTATCTATGAATCCGCGGGGCCTTGTGCCCCGCGGAGAAAGGAGAATATATGTTTCACGAAGAATGTCGTTATTGTAAAGCTGCTGATACCTGCCCGACCGCTTGCGAATACGGCTCAGTTATGTGTATGGTAAAACGCATGCAGAGCGGACAGACAAAAGCAGAAGCTTTGCACGCTGCAAGACCTAAGTACTGCGCCTTTTGCGGTAAACCGCTGAAGGAGATTGGCAGCAAGGTGTTTTGCAACAACGTGCAGTGCCCAAAGCGTTATCAAGACCTGTAAGGAGGAAATTATTTTGGGATTGAAAGACTTGAGAGAGGCAAAGGACCTCTCACGCGCTGAACTGTCAAAGGCCAGCGGTATCCGCTATCAGAAAATCCGCGATATTGAGGTTGGCATTATCAAGCCGGAAAACATTACCCTCAAGACTGCGATCAAGCTGGCTCAGGCTCTCGAGTGTGACCCTGCCGAACTGATGAAACCTGATCGAGAGGTGAGCGCTGAGTGATTATTGACGGCAAAGCCGCCGCGGCTGAGATCAAGAACTCTCTCCGCGGCGCAAAAGCAAAGCTCGCAGTTCTTATGGTCGGAGAAGACCCTGCCTCTTCGGTATATGTTCGCAATAAGGAACGCGCCTGCGCAGAGGTCGGGCTCCAGTCCTGCTCTCGCAGGCTGCCTGCTACCGCGACGACCGAAGAAGTGATCGCGTCAGTCGAGGAGCTGTGCCGCTGGGCGGACGGCGTTCTCGTTCAGCTGCCGCTTCCCGATCATATTGACGCGAAGAAGGTTCTCGGCGCAATACCGCCGGAGAAAGACGTTGACGGCTTCCACCCGAACAACCTCGGTCGCCTTATGATCGGCGAGGACGGCCCTGTTCCCTGCACTCCGGCCGGTATCATGCGCCTCCTGGGAGACGTAGCCGGAAAGCATTGCGTTGTAGTTGGCCGCAGCAATACTGTGGGAAAGCCTCTCGCGCTCATGCTGCTGCAAGCTGACGCGACGGTCACAGTATGCCACTCTAAAACGAAGGACCTTGCTGCCTTCACCAGACAGGCTGACGTGCTGATCTCCGCAGTAGGTAAGCCCTGCTTTATTACTGCGGAGATGGTGAAGCCTGGGGCGATCGTCATCGATGTAGGAATCAACCGCACGGCAGAGGGTAAGCTCTGCGGTGATGTGGATTTTGCTACTGTATCGGAGATCGCCTCGGCGATCACTCCTGTACCTGGCGGCGTAGGCCCTATGACCGTCGCAATGCTTCTGGAAAATACTGTGCGTACTAAAAGCGGTAAAACCGCATAGGAAACTCCGCGGAATCCCGGCAGTTTAGCGCGCTCCCATTTCTTACTGATTGCGGTAAAATATAATTGTCAGTTGGAAAACAATGGAAAACTTCAAGGAGGCAATTACAATGAAGGATATGACTATCGTACTTAATAAGAAGATCATCAACAAGGAGACCAACGAGGTCCGCCTGGTCGTCAGCATTGATGAAGCGGAGCGCAAAATCTTTTCTGTTCCCGCTAACGAGCCTGACGCTGAGCCGACCCGCATGGCCGCAGCGAGCTTTGACCGCCGCTGGAAACTCTACGAGGAAGCTGAGACCGCTGAGGCCCCTGAGACCTCTGAGACTGAGGTCCCCGAGATGAAGATGTCCGATGTCGTTACTAAGCTCGAAGGCCTGTTCGACATTCTGAACCGCGTGTACTTCGAGAACGCACTGCCGAAGCCGGTCATCACTGTTCAGTCTACGCCCAAAGCGTACGGCCACTGCTCCACAAAGAAAATCTGGTCGAACGATACCGCAGGTCAGTACGAGATCAATATCGGCGCGGAGTACCTCAACCGTCCTTCCGCAAACACTGCGGCAACGATGTGCCACGAGATGGTCCACCTCTACTGTCTGGTGAACGATATTGCGGACACCTGCCAGAAGGGCCGCTACCACAACAAAACCTTCAAGGCCGAGGCTGAGGCCCGTGACCTGGAGATCGGGTATGACCGCACGATTGGCTACTCTCTGACTGAGCCGACTGAGGCTTTTAAGAAGACGCTCGAGGACAACGGCTTTGTGCTGGAAGTTCCTTTCGCCAGAGTCGCTCCTAAGCCTAAGGCAAAGGCTGAGCGCGAAAAGGCCCACAAGTATGTCTGCCCGATCTGCGGTCAGGAAGTCAAGACCACTGCTGACCTAAGCCTGATCTGCGGAGTCTGCGAGGTCCGTATGGAGCGAGCTGATTAAAACAAGCCCAGAACAGCCCGTATCGCGTCCAATCTTATCAGAGGGTAAATCTAAGGGCCCTGCTGGTAAAACGCGATACGGGTCGTCCGGGGCACGTTGGGGGGAGTAATATGAAAGATGAAAGACACGTCTTCTTTGAAGATGTGCGTGAGAAGGCGATCACTGCGAGGAGTTCTAAGAAGAAGCCTCACAGAGGCGGGTGCCGAATCCCGCAGTATACAGCAAAGGAGATAAGAGAAATGAGCGGACCAGTTCATAAGATCGACCTGGGTAAGCCTATTGCTTACGCAGACTTTAAGGCGCAGCCTGAGACCCTGCAAAAGGAATACGTGAAGAACATTCTTGCGAACTATAAAGTAGGAATGTCCGCGATTGCCGAGCTGCTGGGCGTCCCTGTCTCGACCTGCACGTCCAGACTTCACAAGCTGGGGTTCAGCTTTCCGAGAGGCTTCAAGCCTGCTCGTGAAGACCTGGAAAGGTTTAGAGAGGACTTTGGTCTGGCCGAGCGCGTTGCGCCGACAAAAAAATGACTTTGGAGAACGTGCAGCTCTGCTTTACTGGAATCCTCGACGCGGGGCAGCTTGCAAAGCAGCTTAGGACTTTCGTCCCTGAAAATCAGTTCTGCCGTATCTCCATTGCAGTCGAGGTGGTCGAGCCCGAGCCCTCTGCTACCGAGCCTGCTACCATGGAAAGTGCTTGACATATAAGGCTTTTTGGCTATTGGTAGTACTTGTAGTCGATAAAACTCAAAAAGATTTTCTGAAAAAGTAAAGGGACAGAGAGCGCAATCACCTTGCCCCCTCGCATTATACGTATATATAGGAAATCTTCGTTCCGTCTGCTACTCGACTACCTAAAGAAAAAGAGCAAGCCATTACAGCTTGCTCTTGATCTGGGCCGCAAGTACGAACCCATAAGACAAGGCAATAATTGCCGTCTCAGGGGTTCGACCTGGGATCAAATTGGTGGAGCATCAGGGAGTCGAACCCTGGCACCGGTCTCCCGGCCTATCGCATTTCGAGTCTTTAAAATTGTTGGATGAAGCTGGTCCCTTGCGGCTGTCATTGGCAGCTGAGGGCATTCTTGCAACCTCCAAAAAGGCACGTCACACCGCAATTTGCAGGCAAAAATCAGCCGCTTTTTGCGAAATGACGTTAGAAAAAGCCTTTTTCACACAGGCCGTCAGCGGCTGCATTTCAGGTGTAGTTGTGTTAGATGTCCGTTAGAAATATGCAGTGCTGCCGTTGCTGTGCCAGCTCACAGCAGGCTTCCCTGTCTGAACGCAGCGTTTCCCGAAAGCCGGGAAATGCTGCGTTTTCTCTTGCCCGCATTGGGCTGAAAGGGAAGCCGCCATGTCAACATTCCGCGTCAATAAAAATGTCAACTACACCGTCATGAGCAACCACCACCTGCAGGATAAGAGGCTGTCCCTGAAAGCCAAGGGACTGCTGTCCTATATGCTCTCCCTGCCGGACGATTGGGATTACAGCCTGAAAGGGCTGACAACCGGGTGCAGGGATGGCATCGACAGTGTGAGAAGTGCGGTTCACGAACTGGAAGATGGCGGGTATCTGTGTCGGAGCAAAGTCCGTGATGCCCGTGGCCGCATTATTGACTACAACTATGAAGTCTTTGAACTGCCGCAGAAAGAACGGATCGAAAAACGCCCTGCTCCAGTGCCAAATTCACCATCATCGGAAAATCCAATGTCGGGTTTTCCAACGTTGGAGAATCCAACACAACAAAATACTAATAAACAAAATACTAAAAGACAAAGTACTAATCTATCAGGGCAGACAGACGAATCCGCAGATTTTGACCAGATGGAAGCACAGGTACGGGAGGAGTTTCGGGAACGTTTGGAGATCGACACCCTTGCCCAGCGGTACGACCCCGACAAGTTGGAGGAGTTGTTGGACAACATTGTGGAGATGTACTGCTGTCCTCGGCAGACCCAGTACGTCGGCAAGCAGCCGCAGACCACCAAAGCCATCCGACTGCGGCTGGGCCAGCCGGCCAGCCCCCACCATTAGGCCAACCTGTG
>OGQY01000251.1_pt1 | contig 46264 bp, 38 predicted proteins | sample 1553361 | NCBI WGS metagenome assembly OGQY01 (sample SAMEA2579963, study PRJEB22360) | human gut metagenome | reverse complement strand
GGCCACGTCGATGGCAATGCCATGCCGCCGCGCAACTTCGCTGCAAATCGCAAGACCCAGCCCCGTTCCCTGTTCGTTGCTGCGCCTCGTTCGGCGGAAACGGTCAAAAATATGCGCCCTGACTTCAGGAGGAATTCCGCAGCCCTGGTCTGCTACGGAAATGGTCAGCTCCTTCCCGTTTGCGACAGCGCTTATAGTAATCCCTTTATCTTCAGGGGTATAGGACACAGCGTTGTCTAAAAGGATTGTGAGCAGCTGTTTTAAACGGAAGGAGTCCCCGGTTACATGGGGCAGCGTCTCTTCCGGCAGATCCAGGAACAGCCGTATCCCGCTGCTCCTGCATACCGGTTCATAGAGCTCGTAGGTTTCAATGAGAAGCGTATCCATATCCACGGTTTCCCGTTTGACAGACCAGTTGCCGGCATCCGTGGAAGCGAGAAGCAGCATATCCCCTACAAGTGCGGCCATGCGGCTGCATTCCGCACGTATGTTTTTTAAGTACTGCGTCTGCTTTTCCATACATTCTGCCGATCGCGGGGCAGCAGAACTTTCTTCTGCCGCGGCAATGGCGGTGACACTGGATTCGATGACTGCCAGCGGGGAGCGAAGCTCGTGGGAGGCGGCAGCAATGAATTCGTTCTGGCACTTCCTGCTCATTTCCACCGGTTCCAGGGATTTCCCTACGAAATACCAGCTGACGAGAAAGAGGGCTGCGATTCCCAGAAGATCGAACAGCAGGAAGCGGGGGCCCTGATCCTTCAACAGGACGATGCCAGGCGTGCGGTATCCCAGGAGAGTCAGGCTCTGGTAACTCCTGGCGGTGGGAAAGACAAGGATTGTGCCATAGTAGGAGTCTTTCTGCTCCCCGGTCACCGTGAAGACCGAACTCTGGATTACCGAGGAGGAGACGGGGCGAACTGCCGGATTGACTTTTTCCTTCAGGGCTTCTTCCCGTGCCAAATCGATGAGCGTCTGCCTGTCTGTGGCAGGGACCCAGGAGCCGGAATAAAGGAAGGGTTCCCGGTTCTCCTCAATATGTATGATCAGCTTTTCAGACGCCTCAGTCTGAGCCAGCCAGCTTCCGGAAATGGTGGAGCCGTACTGCATCCGTGATGCGACGGCCACGATCTGATTCTGGAAGGTCTGCAGGGCGTCTTTTTCTGATACGCGAAGGTTATAGAAGAGAAGTCCGGCGACAACCAGGGTCAGGATGGTCCCTGTGGTTACAGTGTACAAAAGGGTCAGCTTTTTGCGGAGCTCTTTAATCATGGAATTCCTCCAGCCGGTAGCCGACTCCATGGACTGTCTGGATCTTTGCATTTCCATGAAGCGATTTTAAGCGTCGGCGTAAAAAATAGATGTAGTTGTCCAGATTGCCGGCCTCCACCTCGGAATCCGGCCCCCATACATAGGAGAGGATGGCGTTTCGCGGAAGTGTCCGGCCCGCATTTCTCATCAGATATTCCAGGAGCGACGATTCCCGGCCGGATAGCGTGACCGTCTCGGATTCGGCGCCGTTTCTGGTGAGCTCATGCTTGACCGCGTCCAGGCTTAAGTTTCCGACGGCCAGACTGGCCGTGTCTGCGGTCCGTCCGGGCCTGCGGGTGACTGCCCGGATCCTTGCCAGGAGTTCCTCCACCGCAAATGGTTTGACCAGATAGTCATCCGCGCCTGCGTCCAGCCCGTCGATTCGGTCGCCCAGTCCGTCGAGAGCAGTGGTGATGATGACCGGGGTCATAATGGATTTCTGACGGATCGCCTGCAGCAGGCTTAAACCGTCCAGGCTCGGGAGCATCCGGTCCAGAATCATCACATCGTAGGGATATTCCGTCGCATAGTAGAGGGCGTCGTCCCCCCGGCAGCACTGATCCACCTGATACCCCGCCTGTTCTAACTGCATTGCCACTGTGCTGCACAGCACCTTATCATCTTCTACCAGTAAGATTCTCATCTCAGTGATTCCTGCTTTCTTTCTTATTTTAAATCCGTTGTTTCTTCCATTATACCAGAGAAATCTCTAAAAAATCTAAAAACCAGCTGTTTCCAGTTTTTTTAGAGATTTCTCTGGTATGATTACTTTAAAGGGAAATCCGGAACAGGAGAAAGGAATAAAAATATGAAAAACAGTTGTTTAATTACCACACTGACTCATACGCAAAGCGTGCGTGTGATTGTACAGAAAACAGCGGCGGTGGCTCTGGCAGCGGTCATGGCGGTCATGACTGCCGGATGCGGGGTGAAGGGCCAGCCGGCCAGCGATGCAACCGGCACGAAGGATGGCACAAAGCAGACCACCGGTGCCAATCCGGGGACGGCGGATACGGCTAAAGGGCGTTATGTGGAACAGGCGGTCGCATTTCCGTTCGAAGATGGAACGGAAGGGGTTCTGGATATTATTCAGGATCAGAACGGGGAGATGGTCCTGTTTACCTTAGTTGGCCAGGAGACGGAAGGAAAAAAGAAAGCCTACCGTTATGACGGATCCAACTGGAAGGAAGATACGGCTTCCCCGGTAAAGGAGCTTCCTGACTCCTACTATCTGGCTTATTCCGCCTACGGCCCGGATGGAACGCTGTATGCGGTGTGTTCGGATTCGGATTATAAGGCACACCTCATAAAACTTGCAGACGGACAGCCCATGCAGGAAATGTCCGTCGGGATTGAAGACGCCATGGTACTGCTGAACGGAATCTATGTCAGCGATGACAGCACCATCCTGATTCCCTCCAATGATCAGGTTATCGTCGTGAGTCCGGATGGCACTGTGGAGAAAAAGCTTCCACAAAAGTCTTCTTTCAGTAATTTCTGTGACAGCCATACTTTGACGGCCCATACCTTTTTGACGACAGGCGACAGGGGATTTCTCCGGTACGATTTAAAATCACTGGCGGAGAAGGAAGTAATCCCGTTCCAGACCGATGAAACCGATCTGTATGGAAGCCTGGCCGGCGGAGACGGGGATGACTTCTACCTTGCCAATGCCAAAGGAATTCATCACATGGCAGATCAGGGGACCATGTGGGAGAACGTCGTGGATGGCTCCCTGAATTCCATGGGCATGCCCAGTGTGTACATAAAACGTCTCCTCATTGGAAGTGATCATGATTTTTACTTATGGTATACAGAGAGTGAAGAACAGAAGCTGGCCCGCTATACGTATGATGCAGAGATGCCTGCCGTTCCGTCTAAAACCCTGACGGTATACGGTCTGAACCTTTCGGAGAATCAGACCGTGAAGCAGGCGGCCTCCCTTTTCCAGATGGAGCATCCCGATGTCCGGGTTGAGCTCATTGACGGAAACAGTGAATCGGGAAGTACCTTAAAATCCGATACGATCCGTTCCTTAAACGCGGAGCTGCTTAACGGCAGCGGCGCCGATGTGCTGGTGCTGGATGGGCTTCCGGTAGAATCCTATATAGAAAAAGGTGTTCTGGAGGATCTGGGCGATATGATTACCCCCATGGCAGAATCAGGAGAGCTCTATCCTAACATAGCGGAGAATTTTACCGGTTCTGACGGCAGTGTCTATCAGTTTCCGGTCCGTGTTGGCATTCCGGTTATCTATGGAAACGAAGCGGTCATAAAGGAAATGGGAACCATCGGCTCCCTCCGGGCGTGGCAGGAAGCAAATCCGGATCAGGCAGTATTTTTTAAGACTGTCTATGAAAATATCCTGCGGCAGATGATCTATCTCTATTATCCGGAGCTGGCAGGAACAGATGCCGGGCAGCTGGATACGGATAAAGTCAGAAACCTTCTGGAGACTGCCAAAATAACGGGAGATGCCGGCGGGAGCAAGGTAGTCTTTGATGAATCGGAGGACGGAGGCCGCGGCCAGGTTTATAACAGCACCGATACGAGAGGTTTTACCGGTCTGGGTGATTACGGGCTGCTGACAAAGACCACAGAAGTCTCTCTGATGGAGCTTGCCAGTATGATGGACGTTATGTCACCGTCCGCCATGATTGATAAGTACGGATATCATCTGGAACAGTTCAATGATATTTACTATCCGAAGGGGCTTTTGGGAGTCACGTCTTTTGGAAAAGAAAAGGAGACGGCGAGAGAGTTTGTCAAATTTGCCCTGTCCCCGAAGGTGCAGGAAGGGGATTTGAGGGATGGATTTACCGTGAGCAGGACGGCCTCCGACGCCTGGAAAAAACGGACTTCCAACATGAGCATCAGTTTCAGCTTTAACGATACCGGAGAGATGCTCAGTGCAGAATACCCGAATGATAAGAAGAAGGAAGAGATCATGGGAATGCTGGATAAGCTCCATACCCCCATTTCTGTGGACGATATACTGCTGGAGATGATAGTCAGTGAAACAAAAGGATATTTTGAAGGAAAACAGACCGCGGCCGAAGCGGCGGGGTTATTCGAAAATAAGGCGAAGCTGTACTATGCGGAATAGCACACAGTCTGGCCGCCTGGCGCGGAAGGCGTACCTGTTTCTGCTGCCGAGTCTGGCGGGGACGGCCGTGTTTGTCCTGCTTCCGTATGTGGATGTAATCCGCAGGTCATTTTTTGAGGCTGCAGGAGGCCGGTTTGTCGCAATGCAGAACTATCTGACCGTCATGGGCAACCGTGCGTTCCGTCTGGCATCGTTTAATACACTCCGTTTTCTGGTGATCTGCGTACCGCTTCTGGTGGTGGTGTCACTGTTTTGCTCCATGATGATTGCGGGATTAAAGGAGGGGGGGACCGTCTTTAAGACGAGTCTCCTCATTCCGCTTGCGATTCCGGTGGCCTCCATCGTCCTTCTGTGGAAGCTGTTTTTCCATCCGCAGGGGCTGGTTAATCAGATTACCGCGCTGTTTGGCATGCCGGGAATGAACTGGATTGACGGAGATACCGCCTTTGGTGTGCTTGTCTTTACTTATGTGTGGAAGAACCTTGGATACGATGTGGTCCTGTGGGTAGCAGGTCTGGCGGCCATACCGGATGAACTCTATGAGGCCGCCAGGGTAGACGGCGCCGGTATTCTGGCCCGCTTTTTATACGTAACGCTGCCGGGCCTGTCGAAGACGGCGGTTCTGGTGGTATCACTTTCTGTATTCAACTCCTTTAAGGTATTCCGGGAAGCGTATTTAATCGCGGGGGAGTATCCGGATGAGAGTATTTACATGCTGCAGCATCTGTTTAACCACTGGTTTGTAACGCTGGATATTCAGAAAATGAGTGCTGCTTCCGTGCTCCTTTTGCTGGCGGTGCTTCTGCCGGTCATTCTGAAAGGACTGATTCCAGGGAGGAAGGAAGCGTGACGGGGATAACGGCAATGATATGGCAGGAAGGAGGAATAAAGCATGAGATGGTTGAGAGAACGGCTGCCGGAGAAGAAGATTCTTCCGCTCGTCAGAAGGCTGATCCTGTCGGCAATCTGCCTGTTTATCTGGCTGCCCCTCCTGATGATGGCAGGGAATTCCTTCCTTTCCAGGGGGGAGATGCTCTCCCGGTTTGGGCCGGTGTTAAACGGAGGGACTAAAACTGTGAAGGTCACTCTGTTTCCGGACTTTCCCACCTTAAGTCCCTTTGTGGAACTGCTTCTGGATTCGCCGGGGTTTTTCGTGATGTTCTGGAACTCCTGTCTGCAGACGGGAGCCGTGCTGTTCGGTCAGATGGTGGTGGCCGTTCCTGCGGCATGGGCGTTTGCCATGTATTCATTTCCGGGAAAAAAGCTTATGTTTATGGGATATATCATACTGATGATACTTCCGTTTCAGGTGCTGATGACGCCGGATTACTTTGTATTAAACCGGCTGCATCTGTTAGATACCCATCTGGCGGTCATTCTGCCGGGGATTTTTTATATCTTTGTCTATGGTTTTCAGGATTTTCTCGTTACCACACTTATTTCTATTTTTACTCGTTCTCTTCCACATACTTCTGAATATTCGAAGCATTTACATATTTCTTTGTCTCGTCTCCTTCGATGACTACCAGTGTCGGTGCCTGCATGATGCCGTATCTTGATACCAGTTCCGGGTTTTTCTCGGCATCGATCAGCTGATACTCTTCTTCCGCTTCTGCAAGCATCTGTTTCGCAATCTTACAGTTCGGACAGGTACTTGTGGTGAACAGATATTTCACACTGTCCGGATGCTGGATCTTCACATCGTCTTTTGTCATAGTTACCATCGTTCTGGTAGGATGTTTTCCGCCCATCACCGGCCGCTCCTCTTTCACTGCTTCCACCGGTTTTTCTGCCGGTGCACCGGAGTGAAGGATATCATACACGGTTCTGTTCTTGTATTCCTGCGCTTTTCCGTCATTCCAGTTCTGTACCGGACGGTAATATCCTGTAATTCGACTGTAGACCTCTGCCTTCTTGCCACAGGTCGGACAAGTGAAATGTTCTCCCGCAATATAACCATGTTCTTTACATACCGAATAAGTCGGTGACAGGGTATAATAAGGCAGACGATAATTTTCTGCAATCTTTCTTACCAGTGTGGCTGCCGCCTTCCAGTCCGGAAGTTTTTCTCCCAGAAACGCATGAAAGACCGTACCGGACGTATACAGGGTCTGCAGTTCATCCTGCACATCCAATGCATCAAAGATATCAGAAGTATAATCTACCGGCAGGTGAGAGCTGTTGGTATAGTACGGGGTATCTCCTTCATGACCTGCAGTAATAATATCCGGATAATATTTCTTATCATGCTTTGCCAGACGATATGCGGTGGATTCTGCCGGTGTTGCTTCCAGGTTATACAGTTCTCCGTATTCTTCCTGATAATCGGACAACCGTTCTCTCATATGATTCAGAACATCTTTTGTAAACTTCTGTGTCTTCTCATCAGCCATGTCTGCACGAAGCCATCTTGCATTCAGTCCTGCTTCATTCATGCCAACCAGACCGATGGTGGAAAAATGATTGTCAAAGCTTCCCAGATAGCGCTTGGTATACGGATACAGCCCCTCATCCAGCAGTTTTCCGATCACTTCTCTCTTGATATGCAGGGAACGTGCGGAAATATCCATCAGGCGGTCCAGACGCTGATAAAATTCATCCTCATCCTGAGACAGATAAGCGATCCGTGGCATATTGATGGTTACCACGCCCACAGAACCGGTGCTTTCGCCGGAACCGAAGTATCCTCCGGTCTTTTTACGCAGTTCTCGCAGATCCAGACGCAGACGACAGCACATACTTCTTACATCGCTTGGCTGCATATCGCTGTTAATATAGTTGGAAAAATACGGAGTTCCGTATTTGGATGTCATCTCAAAGAGCAGACGGTTGTTTTCTGTATCGGACCAGTCAAATTCTTTTGTGATGGAGTACGTCGGAATCGGATACTGGAAACCTCTGCCATTGGCATCTCCTTCGATCATGGTCTCGATAAACGCCTTGTTGACCATATCCATCTCCTGTTTACAGTCTTTATACTTGAAGTCCATCTCTTTTCCGCCAACGATTGCCGGAAGTTCTGCCAGATCATCCGGTACAGTCCAGTCCAGTGTGATATTGGAAAATGGAGCCTGTGTTCCCCAGCGACTTGGTGTGTTCACACCATAGATAAAGGCTTCGATACATTTTTTCACTTCCGGATAAGTCAGATGGTCTGTCTTTACGAAAGGTGCCAGATAAGTATCAAAAGAAGAAAATGCCTGTGCACCTGCCCATTCATTCTGCATGATGCCAAGGAAATTGACCATCTGGTTACACAGAACACTCAGGTGTTTCGCCGGAGCAGAAGTAATCTTGCCTTCTATTCCTCCTAATCCTTCTTTAATCAGCTGTTTTAATGACCAGCCGGCACAATATCCGGTCAGCATGGAAAGATCGTGAATATGGATATCTGCGTTTCGGTGCGCATCTGCAATCTCTTTGTCATAGATTTCAGACAACCAGTAATTTGCCGTTACTGCTCCGGAATTGCTTAAGATCAGTCCGCCTACGGAATAGGTAACCGTAGAATTTTCTTTTACACGCCAGTCTTCTACTTTCACATAACTGTTTACGATTTCTTTATAATCCAGGATCGTGGACTTCATATTTCTTACTTTTTCTCTCTGCTTGCGATACAGGATATAGGCTTTCGCCACCTCAGAATATCCGCACTGGATCAGCACATTTTCCACGCTGTCCTGAATATCCTCCACAGATACCTGATCTTTTTTTATCTTTTTCTGGAAATCTGCGGTTACCCGTAGTCCCAGCATCTCCATCATATCCGGTGTATACTGTTTTTCCTGTGCCTGGAAAGCTTTCTCGATCGCCTGGGTAATCTTACTCAGCTGAAATGCTGCAACTTCTCCATCACGTTTTATCACATTAAACATTATTCCATCCTCTTTTCCTGTTGCTTTTACAGGCTTTATTTTATACGTTCACCTGCTTTTTGACCCTCTCGCAATTATTCCTTTACGGATGTGTCGATTACTATAGTAGCAAACCAATTATCCTCTGTCAATACAAAAAACTACCATATATTGTGTCTTAATTTCTACTTGCACAATATATGGTATGAATCTTATGTAACCTTATAAAGAGGGAAAAGCACCTTACTATAAGGGTTTGCCCTCTTTTTTCTTCTTTTCTCAGATCTGACTGTAAACCTCCATCGGCACATAAGCCTTCACAGAAATTCCTTCTGCCAGAAATTCTTCCTGCACCACCTGTCCATATTTTCGGATCCTGGCAATACTTCCTGCCTGATCATACGGAACCAGACGTTCAATATAAATCTGTCCTTCCCGCAAAACATCCGCAAGAAGTTCTTTCAGTTCTTCAAGTCCCTGTCCATTCTTTGCCGAAATCTGAAGTACATGATCTGCCTGAAAATCTCTCAGCTGTTCTTTATCCGTACACAGATCCTGTTTGTTAAACAGAGTAATCACTTTCTTATCCGACACCCCCAGCTGGCGCAATGTATCATAAACTACCTGCATATGTCCATCCATCTGGGGATTGGAAGCGTCTACCACATGGAGGATCATATCTGCATATTTGGCTTCCTCCAATGTACTTTTAAAGGCCTCAATCAGATGATGCGGCAGTTTTCGAATAAATCCTACCGTATCTGTCAGAAGAATCTGCTGTCTGCCCGGAAGATCCAGCGCCCTTGTCGTTGGATCCAGCGTGGCAAATAACTGGTCTTCCTCAAGAACCCCTGCCTGTGTCATTGTATTGAGCAGTGTGGATTTTCCTGCGTTAGTATATCCCACGATTGCCGCCACCTTCACCTGACTCTTATCCCGCTGGCTGCGGATCAGTTCCCTGTGCTTCTGCACCTGCTCCAGCTGTTCTTTCAGCTGACCGATCCGGCTGTGGATCAGTCGACGGTCCATCTCCAGCTTTTTCTCACCCGGGCCACGGGTACCAATGCCACCTCCGAGACGAGACAGCGAAGCACGCATACCGACCAGTCTTGCCGCCCGGTACTTTAATTGTGCAAGTTCTACTTGGATCTTTCCTTCGCTGGTCTTTGCACGCTGCGCAAAAATGTCCAGAATCACCATGGTTCTGTCCATCACCTTACATTCCAGTTCCTGCTCCAGATTATTTAGCTGTGCCGGTGAGAGTTCATCATCACAGATCACACCCGTGGCATCCAAATCATACAACAACTCTTTCAGTTCTTCCAGCTTTCCTTTTCCCAGATAGGTTGCCGGATGAATGGTCTCTCTGCTTTGCATGATCGTCCCAACAGTTACGGCCCCGGCTGTCTCAGCCAGTTCTCTCAGTTCATATAAAGATTGTACGGTATCATCAGACTCATATGTCTGTACGCCTGCCAGAATCACCCGTTCCAGCTGTTCCCCCATCTCATACATGCTTTTTCCTCCTATCTTGTAGAAAGAAACTCGTTCTCCCGAAGAGCCGCCTCATCTTCCGGATACTGTTCCAGATATATCTTCATCTTTTCTTTTGCTGTAGCAAAATCTCGTTTATATTCATAGGCCACAATTTCATTATAAAGCAAACCCTGTTCGTCCTCTTTGGAATTTTCCTTCAGACCCTGTGCGATATTCTCCAGTGCGCTATCATATGCGCCATCATAAATATCACACATTGCCAGTCCGTTATAGGCCTTGGCACCCTGCTCACTCTTTTGCAGATATTCCTGATACATGGATCTGGCACTTGCCGGATCTTCCATCTCCAGATATACCCGACCCAAAAGCAGCATGGCATCCTCATATCCCTGTTCCATCGCTGTTTTCAATTCATCTCTGGCTGCCTCATAATTTTTTTCATATTCGTAGATTCTTCCTCTGTGATAGCAATCTTCTCCGTCCTGAGGTTCTAACTCCAGAGCCATCTTCAGATAGGCATCACCATCTACTGCCTTGTTGTGATCCACATAAATCTGATAAATATTGATATACAAATTATAATCTTCACAGCCTTCCAGTGCTCTCTGAAAGTCTTTTTCGGCATTTTTATAATCTTCCATGGAAATATATGCCTTTCCTCTCAGAAAGAATGCCTGTTCGTCTTCCCCGGCCTTCAGTATCTCGCTGTACACTTCAATCGCTTTATCTACCTCGCCATAATCCATGCGTGCCTGGGCAAGATAAAACTGTACATCTTTTTTAAATTCCTTATCCGGATCATCCATATTGTTCAGACTTCGCGAAAAAGCAGCAATCGCCTCCGGATAGGCCTTTTCTGAATAATAGGCAATTCCTTCTGCCCGGTAACTTTCTGCCAGTCTGCTGTTTTGATCGATTACCTGCTGAAATTCGTTTACTGCAGTAGTGTAATCTTTTTTTCCCATAGCCGCCCAGCCGCTTTCATAATGTTGTGCCGCATTATTTTTTCCACAGCCGCAGAACACCATCAGCGCACATCCAACCGCCAGTACCTCTTTTCTCATGACAAAATCAGTCCCTCTTTGTCCATCACTTCAATCACGCGCTGTACCATTTCACGACAGATCGCATCTTTTTTCGCTTCTACCATAACACGAATGACCGGTTCAGTGCCACTCTCCCGCACAAGAATTCTTCCGTCTTCTCCTAATTCTTTCTCCACCGAGGCAACTGCCTTCTTTACTTCTTCGTTGTTTCTTGCAGCTGTTTTATTGGCAACACGAACATTTTCCAGAAGCTGAGGATAAATGGAAACTTCTGATGCAAGAGTATTTAATAACTGTTTTTTTTCAATAATAACTTCCATCAGCATCAAAGATGTCAGGATACCATCTCCGGTAGTAGCATGTTTGCTGAAAATAATATGTCCGGACTGTTCACCGCCGAGACTGTGTCCGTTTGCCATCATGTTTTCACAGACATATTTATCTCCTACTGCTGTTTTTTCGTACCGGATACCTTCCCTGTCACAGGCTTTATAAAGACCAAGGTTGGACATAATCGTAGTGACGATCGTATTATTTTCCAGTTTTCCGGTCTCTTTCATATATTTTCCACAGATATACAGGATCAGATCTCCGTCGACTACATTTCCCAGATGATCCACAGCGATACACCGATCCGCATCTCCGTCATATGCAAATCCCACATCCAGATGTTTTTCCTTGACAAATTGCTGTAGCACTTCGATATGTGTTGATCCGCAGTTCGTATTGATGTTCGTTCCATCCGGCTCATTATTGATGACATAGGTTTTTGCTCCCAGTGCATCAAACACACTCTTGGCTACCGAGGAAGCACTTCCATTAGAACAGTCCAGTCCTACTCTGTAGTTTTTGAACGAACGGGTAGGAATGGAAATCAGATAACCGATGTACCGGTTTCGTCCGGCCGCAAAATCCACCGTCCGACCAATCTTTTCTTTTGTTGCAAACGGAATCTTCGGAACATCATCATCAATATATCCTTCAATCATGGCTTCCACTTCCGCATCCATCTTTTGCCCGTTTCCGCCAATGATCTTGATGCCGTTATCATAAAATGGATTGTGACTGGCAGAAATCATAATTCCACAGTCAAAATTTTCCGTCCGCACTACATAGGAAACGCTTGGTGTGGTGGTTACATGAAGCAGATACGCATCCGCACCGGAAGCAGTCAGTCCTGCAACCAGAGAATACTCAAACATGTAGCTGCTTCTTCTTGTATCTTTTCCGATCACAATCTGTGCTTTGTGTTCTCTTCCATAATACCATCCAAGGAATCTTCCTACTTTATAAGCATGTTCCACAGTCAGATCCACATTCGCTTCTCCACGAAAACCATCGGTACCAAAATATTTTCCCATGATGTTTCCTCCGATCCTTTTATTTACATATTTTGTTTATTGGTTCATTTTTGCCAGCTTGGCTGTCTGGTCTGCTGCGATCAGGCTGTCAATGATCTCATCAAGATCACCATTTAAGATTGTATCCAGACGATGCAGGGTCAGTTTGATTCTGTGATCTGTCACACGGCCCTGCGGAAAGTTATAGGTACGGATCTTCTCGGAACGGTCTCCCGTACCTACCTGGCTTCTTCTTGCTTCCGCTTCTTCGTCATGACGTTTCTGCAACTCCATATCATACAGACGGGAGCGCAGAACACGCAGTGCCTTATCTCTGTTTTTGAGCTGTGATTTTTCATCCTGGCAGGAAATTACAATACCGGTCGGGATATGAGTCAGACGTACCGCGGAGTCTGTGGTGTTGACACACTGTCCACCGTTACCGGATGCACGGAATACATCAAACTTACAGTCATTCAGATCCAGCTGGAAATCAATTTCTTCTGCTTCCGGCATGATTGCTACAGTAATCGTAGAAGTATGGATACGTCCACCGGACTCTGTCTCCGGTACACGCTGTACACGGTGCACACCACTTTCGTACTTCAGACGGGAATATGCTCCTGCACCATTGATCATAAAAGTAACTTCCTTGAAACCGCCGATCCCGTTTTCATTCAGAGACATCAGCTCGGTTTTCCATCTGCGGGACTCTGCATATTTTACATACATACGATAGATTTCAGCGGCAAATAAAGCAGCCTCGTCACCACCGGCGCCGGCGCGTATCTCAACGATAACATTTTTACTGTCATTCGGATCTTTAGGCAGCAACAAGATCTTCAGTTCTGTCTCCAGTTCTTCAATTCTGCTTTTTGCATCTGCCAGCTCTTCTTTCAGCATCTCACGCATCTCTTCGTCAGATTCTTCATCCAGCATCATCAGACTCTCTTCCACCGTCTGCTGACACGCTTTATATTCTTTGTATGCATCCACAATTGGCTGCAGTTCGCTCTGTTCCTTCATCAGCTTCTGAAAACGTGCAGGATCATTTGCAACTCCCGGCTCGTTTAATTCACTTAAAATTTCTTCCAGACGAACCAGCAGATCTTCTAATTTATCAAACATTTCTCTTCCTCCTGGTATATTTCGTAACTGTTCAGTACCTTCACAGTTACGATTCAAAATGCATTCCAATTATTGTTTTTCTGTCCAATGGCTACCCGGTCAAGTCCTGCCAGATCTTTGATGATCTTTACCTGTCCATAGCCGGCTTCTGTCATCATCTCTTTCAGTGCTTCTCCCTGATCATATCCGATCTCAAAGCAGAGCCATCCTCCCTGTTCCAGATATTCACCTGCCTGCGCCACAATCTCCCGGTAAAAATATAACCCGTCTTCCATTCCGTCAAGTGCCAATATCGGCTCATGCTCCCGTACTTCCGGCATCAGTCCCTCCAGTTCTTTCGTGGCAATATACGGTGGATTCGACACGATCACATCATAAACTCCCTCAACATCCGAAAACAGATCACTCTCTCTGAAATCCGCTGTGAGTCCCATCCTGTTTCTGTTTGCAATTGCAACCTGCAGTGCATCTTTGGAAATATCTACACCTGTTGCCGCGCTGATCCTGCCCTTACATTCTTCCAGCAAGCTCAGCAAAATACAGCCGCTTCCGGTACATACATCTAATAACCGACATCCCGGCATAATATGTTTTATTGTCTCCTCCACCAGAACTTCCGTATCAAATCGTGGAATCAGCACACTGGAATTAACCAGAAATTCATACCCCATAAACCAGGCTTTTCCGGTCAGATATTGTACCGGAATCCGTTTTGCCCGGTCCCGGATCATCTCTTCATATCTTTTTTGTACATCCGGATCTATTTTATCAGTTCCATGAAGAAAATAATAGCTTTTTTCTATTCCGAAGACTTCTTCCATCAACATCCATGCATCCTGTCCGCTGTCCGGTACTTCGGCTTTCTCCAATGTTTCGCTTCCCCATGAAAGCAATTGTCTCAACGTACTCATGACTTTTCTCCGTATTGTTCCGGAAAGTTCTCTTTCAGATAACTTCTCCAGTCAAATACCGCTTCTACCGCTGCGATAGCAACCTCTGCCATCTCCGGTTCCGGCTCTCTCGTTGTCAGATGCTGTAACATCAGCCCCGGTTTACTCAACAATGCTACAATTTTGTTATCACTTTTTCCTGCCAGCCGGATGATCTCATAAGATACTCCGGCGATAACCGGCATCAGAAGCAGACGGATCACTACCCGCAGTACCGGTGAAGACACCCGGATAAACAAAAAGAAAATAATGCTGACGATCATGACAAACAGCAAAAAGCTGGTTCCGCAGCGTTTATGTTCTCTGGAACTTTTCATTACATTTTCCACATTCAGTTCCAGTCCGTGTTCCACACAGTTAATACACTTATGTTCCGCTCCGTGATACATAAATACTCTCTGAATATCTTTCATTCTGGAAATCAGCACCAGATAACCGAGAAACAGAATCATGCGTACACATGCTTCTGCAACAGCGATCACGCCTTCCGACGTCGTCACATTCCGAAGAAAGCCTGCCAGGAAATACGGCAGCATGATAAACAGGGCTATGGAAAATATCACAGAAAATGTCATTGTCCCATACATCAGCCATTTTTCTTCTTTTTCTTTCTGTTCTTCTGTCTTTTCTTTCCCTGGTTTCTTCGCATCCTCTTCTTCGTCCTCAATAAAACTTGCCGAATACATCAGACACCGGATCCCCACAACCAAAGATTCAAAAAAAGAAGCCACACCCCGGAAAACAGGCAGTTTCCAAATGCTACTGTCTTTTGCCCAGCTCCTGTATGGCTCCACCTTCACCTCGATCTCACCGTCCGGTTTTCTGACACCAATGGAATACTGATCTCCACTGCGCATCATGATACCTTCCATGACAGCCTGACCACCTATATTTGAAGATTTCATCGTTTCTCCCTTACATTCCTATAGAGAAAAACAGGTTGAGATTTGTAAAAACCTCAACCCGCTTGTCTTTTCTTATTGTCTTATGCGTTAATGCCGTATTTTTTGTTGAACTTATCAATACGTCCACGAGCTGCAGCAGCTTTCTGCTGACCTGTGTAGAATGGATGACATTTGGAGCAGATTTCTACGTGGATGTTCTCCTTTGTAGATCCTGTAACAAATGTGTTTCCACAGTTGCATGTTACAGTTGCCTGATAATAATTAGGATGGATACCTTCGCGCATGATTTTCACCTCTCTATTTTTAAATTACTTATTATTTTCTCTAAACAGCTTTCTAATTGTATCACACATTTTTTAATAATGCAATACCTTTTTAGATAAATTTCTGACGGATGATCTGCTGAACAAGCTCTTCGTTTGTTTTTGTACGGGAAAACATATTCAAAAGATTGTCCACTGCCTCTTCTGATTTCATGCCGTTCATTGCTTTTCTCATAATATAAACTGCATCCTGTTCTTCCTTTGTAAGAAGAAGATCTTCTCTTCTTGTTCCTGATTTTGGAATATCAATTGCCGGGAACACTCTTTTCTCCTGAAGCTTTCTGTCAAGCATCAGTTCCATGTTACCTGTCCCCTTAAATTCTTCATAAACAACATCATCCATCTTGCTTCCTGTATCAACCAGTGCTGTTGCAAGAATCGTAAGGCTTCCACCTTCTCTCATATTTCTTGCTGCTCCGAAGAAACGCTTTGGACTGTAAAGTGCTGCCGGATCAAGACCACCGGAAAGTGTTCTTCCTGATGGTGGAACGATCAGGTTATATGCTCTTGAAAGTCTTGTGATGCTGTCAAGAAGAATCATAACGTCTTTTCCATGCTCTACCAGACGTTTTGCTCTTGAGATAACCATTTCTGATACTCGTTTGTGATGCTCCGGAAGTTCATCAAATGTAGAATGAATCACCTCTACATTCGGACCTTCAATTGCCTCACGAATATCAGTCACCTCTTCCGGACGTTCATCGATCAACAGAATCAGAAGATGCATATTCGGTTCTGTCTTCTGTACAGATAATGCAACTTCTTTTAATAATGTAGTTTTTCCTGCTTTCGGTGGAGATACAATCATACCTCTCTGTCCCTTTCCAATAGGGGAAACAAGATCAACAATACGCATTGCTGTTGTACAGCCCGGATTCTCCAGACGGATTCTCTGATTTGGGAAAATCGGAGTCAGGTCTTCAAAGTTCTTTCTCTTCATTGCCTCTGCCGGGCGCAGTCCATTGATCGTAGACACATAAAGAAGTGCACTGAACTTTTCTCCCTGCGTCTTAACTCTTGTATTTCCTGTCAGGATATCGCCTGTTTTAAGTCCGAATCTGCGAATCTGGGAAGGAGCAACATAGACATCTCCATCTCCCGGAAGATAATTGTCAGAACGAATGAATCCATATCCATCCTGAAGTACCTCAAGGATTCCGTTTGCTGTAAAACCACTGTCCAACTGTTCAATATCTGTCTCTTCTTTTTTCTCTTCTTTTACTTCTTCTCTCGCTTCTTCTGCTGCCTCTTTCTGCTCTTCCTGCTCATCCAGCTCAAGCATTGCATCGATCAGATCGCCTTTCTTTAATGTAGAAACACCTCTCATCTTTCTTGCTTTTGCAAGTTCTTTCAATGTTGCCAGCGGCAATGATTCATATTTTTCTCGTGTCATATTCTTTTCCTTTCTTTTCAGGTAAATTGTTCTGTCAATCCACTTCACATGTGCCCTTTTCACATACTGGATTATTCATTCATACTTCGGGAATACAAGTCTGATTCGACTTTAATGGAAATTTGCTTTAAATATGGTGTTATTATACAGTATATTTTTCTAAAAAGAAAGAACTTTTTGAACTTTTCTCTGTTTTCCTGTACTTGCGTGTTTCCTTTTTCAGTGGTATCATTAATTCAATCAAATCAGAGAGGTATAAAATCATGACAAACAATGAAAAAGCTTTAAAAATGCATGAAGAATGGAATGGTAAGATAGAGACAACTGCCAAAGCGCATGTCAACTCAAGAGAAGATCTTGCCATCGCTTATACTCCGGGTGTTGCTGAACCTTGTAAGGTGATCGCACAGGATCCTGAAGCCGCATATAAATACACTATGAAAGCCAATACAGTTGCTGTTGTATCTGACGGAAGCGCTGTTCTTGGTCTTGGAAACATCGGTGCACTTGCTGCTATGCCGGTTATGGAGGGAAAAGCGGTCCTGTTCAAGGAATTCGGTGGTGTCAATGCAGTTCCGATCTGTCTGGATACACAGGACACAGAAGAGATCATTAAATCTGTAGTCAACATCGCGCCGGCTTTCGGCGGAATCAACCTGGAAGATATTTCAGCTCCACGCTGTTTCGAAATCGAAACACGCCTGAAAGAACTTCTGAACATTCCGGTTTTCCATGATGACCAGCACGGAACAGCTATCGTTGTCCTCGCCGGAATCATCAATGCCCTGAAAGTAACTGGAAAGAAGAAGGAAGATTGCCGTGTTGTAGTGAATGGAGCCGGATCTGCCGGAGTTGCTATCACAAAGCTGCTTCTCACTTATGGTTTCCCTCATATTACAATGTGTGACATCAACGGAATCATTTCCAAGAACTCACCGAACCTGAACTGGATGCAGCAGCAGATGACTGAAGTTACAAATCTGGAAGAACGCACAGGAACACTTGCCGATGCATTAAAAGGTGCTGATATTTTCGTTGGTGTTTCTGCTCCGAATATTGTTTCTAAAGAGATGGTTGCTTCCATGAATAAGGATGCGATTCTGTTCGCCATGGCAAACCCTGTACCGGAGATCATGCCTGACCTTGCAAAAGAAGCAGGTGCCAAAGTTGTCGGAACAGGACGTTCTGACTTCCCGAACCAGGTAAACAATGTTGTTGCATTCCCTGGTATTTTCAAAGGTGCATTAGAAGGACGTGCCACACAGATTACAGAAGAAATGAAACTTGCCGCTGCCAATGCAATCGCAGGTCTTGTTCCGGAAGAAGAATTGAATGAAAACAACATTCTTCCGGAAGCCTTTGATCCTCGTGTAGCAGACACAGTAAGCAAAGCAATTAAGGATTTAATCTAATATGTGGGGAGAGAAGCGCTACCACTCTCTTGACTATGCATTGAAATCCCAGTTTGGAGAGAAAGTATATCGCATTGCATTAAACGGTGGTATGACTTGTCCGAACCGTGATGGTAAGATCGGATATGGTGGCTGTATTTTCTGCAGTGGTATGGGTTCTGGAGATTTTGCCGGTTCTGCCTGCAAAACAATTACAGAACAGCTTGCAGAAGGGAAAGCCATTCTTGCCAGAAAGCGTCCGGTGCATGCTTATATCGCATATTTCCAGGCCTTTACGAGTACCTATGCCCCCATAGAATATTTGCGGAAAGTTTTTACAGAAGCAATTGAGGACCCCGATGTGAAAGTACTTGCAATCGCAACCCGCCCTGACTGTTTAGATTCTGATGTTCTGGAACTTTTAGATGAATTGAATCAGATTAAGCCTGTCTGGGTTGAACTTGGTCTTCAAACCATTCATCCAGAATCCGCCAGATACATTCGCAGAGGCTATCCTTTAGAGGTATTTGATACTGCTGTGCATGAACTGAAACGCCGGAATCTGACTGTTATCGTACATGTCATTTTATTTCTGCCCGGAGAGACTCACGAAATGATGCTTGAGACAATCGAATATTTGAATCATTCAGATATTGACGGAATCAAGTTGCAGCTTCTCCACATTTTGGAAGGAACTGATCTTGCAGTTGAATATCAGAAATTTCTTTCAGATCCTGCCTATACCGGTCCTGCTTTCCATATCCCGGATGCGGACGAATACATCCGTCTGCTCACTGAATGTATCCAGCATTTGCGTCCGGGAATTGTCATTCACCGACTGACCGGTGACGGACCGAAGGATCTCTTGATCGCACCTCTGTGGACAGGCGCAAAACGAACTGTTTTAAATCAGATTCACAAATATATGAAAGATCATGACTTGTACCAGGGAAAGGAGTATTATGGCTGAAACATTTACATTATATAAACTGATCGTGTTGTACATGTTGGATAGAGTCGATTTTCCGCTTACAACTTCCCAGATATCAGAATTCATTCTGGATAAAGGGTATACAACTTATTTCCGTCTTCAGTCTGCACTTGCAGAATTAACAGATTCCGGGCTTCTGAAAATTGAGCTGACACATAATCGTACGCTTTATAATCTTACAGAAGAAGGGGCTGCTACGATCAACTATTTCAGAAATAAAATTTCTCCTGAGATTCGTCAGGAAATTGATAATTTTATCAATGAGAAAAAATATGATCTGAAAGAAGAGGTTTCTGTTAAATCAGATTACTATCTAAATACAAACCATGAATATGAAGTAAAATGCCAGATTTTAGAAAATGGCTCCCACCTCATTGATATGACACTCACTGTGCCAACTCAGACTGAGGCAGAAGCCATTGTAAATAACTGGAATCGAAAGAATCAGGAGATTTACGCTTTACTGCTCTCGCAGCTTCTGTAAACGCTCCTTGATCTGTTTCTCATAACCAAGGTCGCCGGGTTCATAGAACCTGGCGTCTTTTATTTCATCCGGAAGATACTGCTGATCCACATAATGATTCGGATAATCATGTGCGTACTTATATCCTATTCCGTGTCCTAATTTCTGTGCACCTTTATAATGTGCATCCTGAAGGTGTGTCGGAACCGTTGTTTTATTGTTCCGTACTGCATCATTCGCTGCAAATATTGCATTAACGGCAGAATTACTCTTTGGCGCAGATGCCACATAAGTCACCGCCTGTGAAAGAATGATCTGAGATTCCGGCATTCCGATCCGCTCAACTGCCTGTGCAGCCGCAACCGCAACAGTAAGTGCCATTGGATCCGCATTTCCAACATCTTCAGATGCACAGATCATAATTCTTCTCGCTATAAACTTCACATCTTCTCCTGCATACAACATCTTTGCAAGATAAAAGACCGCTGCATCCGGATCTGAGCCGCGCATGCTCTTAATAAATGCAGAGATAATATCGTAATGGTTATCTCCTTTTTTGTCATAATTCACCACTCGTTTCTGGATGCATTCTGACGCAACATCCAGAGTAATATGAATTTGTCCATCTTCGCTTCTGTCCGTTGTCAGTACACCCAGTTCAATCGCATTCAGTGCGTTTCTTGCATCTCCACCTGACACATCTGCCAAAAATTCAAGTGCATCATCTTCTATCACTGCATGAAAGCTTCCAAGACCTTTCTCAGTATCATTCACTGCACGGAGAAGCAGTTCCTTAATATCTTTCTTCTCCAATGGACGCAATTCAAAAATACTTGATCTCGAAATCAAAGCTCCATTTACCTCAAAATAAGGATTCTCCGTTGTTGCGCCAATCAGGATCAACGTTCCATCTTCCACAAATGGAAGCAGATAATCCTGCTGCCCTTTATTAAAGCGATGAATCTCATCAATAAAAAGAATCGTCTTTTTTCCATACATTCCCTGCAGATCTTTTGCTTCTTTCACTACTTCTTCCATATCTTTCTTTCCGGCAACTGTCGCATTGATCTGTTTGAACTCTGCGCTGGTTGTATGTGCGATCACCTTTGCCAGTGTTGTCTTTCCTGTTCCCGGAGGTCCGTAAAAAATCAAAGAACTCAGCTTATCTGCCTTAATTGCCCGGTAAAGCAATTTATCTTTTCCTATGATATGCTTCTGTCCCACTACTTCATCCAGTGTCACCGGACGCATCCTGGATGCAAGCGGGGATTCCTTCTCTTTATTTGTCTCTCTCATATAATCAAATAAATCCATCTTTCTCTCCTGTTTTCAATCTTATATTCACATCTTCAATCCATAATCAGATGATCCACTGTCACAAACTCATAGCCTTTTCCCTGCAGCAGATCTACAATCCGTATAGCTGCCTGCACAGAAGAAGGATAACAATCATGTAATAAAATAACATCTCCCGGATTTATCTCTTCCACAACTGTTTTTACAACCGCCCCTGTATCTTCGGTCATCCAGTCCAGCGGATCCACCGTCCATCCGATATATATTCTGTTCAGATCTTGTTCGCTGTCCACCGGGAGTTCCCCGTAAGGCGCTCTTACGAACACCGGTTGTTTTCCCGTTATCTTTTCAATCACTGTATCTGTCTGTTCCAGTTCTTTCTTTGCTTCTCCCGTTTCCAGCTTTGACAGATTGCAATGTGTATAAGTATGATTTCCGATCAAATGACCTTCTTCATACATTCTTTTCACAATTTTTTCATTCTCGCCTTTTTCTACATTTTCGCCTATCAGGAAAAAGGTTGCCCGCACTTTACGTTCCTTCAATCCATCCAGTAGAATCGGGGTCGAGGATGCATTTGGCCCGTCATCAAATGTAAGCGCAACAACCGGTTTTACCTCATCTGATACATTCTGACTTCGCACTGAATCAGATGAAACGCTCATTGTTTTTCTCCCATCCATCTTTATCAGAAATGGGGACATACCCAAAAACACCAGAAGACAGAAAAACTGTACTACATAACCCCATCTTTTTCCAGACATCATGACAGCTTCCCGCCTTTGACATTCTTACTCTATTCTTATGTCCTGCACCTCGGCATCATTCCTTCTTTTTTCTATGCTTTTCTCTGTATTCCGTCGGACTTGTCTTCTTCACTTTCCGGAATGCCTTCGAAAAATAAAGATTATTCTCAAAACCAACAGAATATGCAATCGCCGAAACCGACAGCCCCGTCTCTTTCAACAGACGGCAAGCCTGCTGGATTCTGTATTCTGTCAGATATTCTTTTGGCGAACAATTCATATAGGTCTGAAAAGAGCGGAACAGATGACTTCTGCTGATTCCTACATAGTCTGCAATATCTTCCACCGTCACGGGATAAGAATAATTGGTTTCTATATAGTTTTCTGCCTTTTCTACATACAAAAGCTTTGCATCTCTTTCCTGATCTTCCCCTTCATAATAGTGCATAAAGACTGACAGAAGACTGTAAAGTGCTCCTGTCATGGCAACCGCTTCTTCATACCCATTGCCCTTTGCATTATAAATCTGTTCCAATCCATTCCGAATCTGGTCATCCGGCACATTTCCTCTTTTTAAAAAAGGACGTTCTTTCAAAAACCCTGTATTTCGAATGATCGATGCCGCATCCGTCCCCATGAATCCTGCCCAGGCATATTCCCATGGTTCCTGCTGATCGGCATAATACTTTACTTCCACGCCCGGATATAAGATAAAAGTATCTCCGGCTTCTAATTTCCATGTCTTTTCTCCAACTGTATAGTATCCTGCTCCTGACAAAATATGATGGATACAATAATGATCCCTGACTCCGGGGCCCCACTGATATCCTGCTTCACACCTTTGATATCCCGTGTTATATACAGACAGCGAAGTCATCAGAATTTCTCCTGACTTATACGAATGTTTGTAAGTCTCTGCCATCTTCCGGCTCCTTTCCCGTATCCTGTGATCTATTATAACACCTCGTCTTTTTAATGCAACATTATTACATACCACAGCACGTATTTTTTATAGACGTTTCCACTCGTTAACGCTATAATAAATATAAATAAATCAGATCGATACGATTACTTTAAATGGAGGTAAATAATGATGAAGAAAAAATTGTTTGATATGTTTGCAGAACTTTTTGGTGATTCCGAAGGAGCTCGTTTTTACTTTTCTCCTGGACGCGTGAATCTGATTGGTGAACACACAGATTATAACGGTGGACATGTATTTCCATGTGCACTGACACTTGGTACTTACGGTGCCGCACGCAAAAGAGAGGATAACAAGATCCATCTTTATTCCATGAATCTGGACTCCTTTGGTGTTGTAGAAGCATCTCTTGATGATCTGACAAATAAAAAAGAATACAACTGGGCAAACTATCCGCTTGGTATAGTCTGGGCATTCAAAGAAAAAGGACATACAATCACAAGTGGTTTTGATATGGTAATCTGGGGAAATATCCCGAACGGTTCCGGACTTTCCTCTTCTGCTTCCCTTGAAGTTCTCACTGGTGTGATCCTGACAGACCTGTTTGAGATCAAAGATCTTTCCATGACAGATCTTGCACTGATCGGCCAGTATTCTGAGAATAACTTCAATGGATGCAACTGTGGTATCATGGATCAGTTTGCTGTTGCCATGGGTAAAAAAGACCACGCAATTTTCCTTGACACAAGTGATTTAAGCTACGAATATGCACCTTGCGTTCTTGATGGTGCCAAGATTGTGATCACAAACAGTAAAGTAAAGCATAGTCTTGTTGATTCTGCTTATAACGACAGACGAAACGAATGTGCTGCTGCACTGAAAGCACTTCAGAGCGAACTTGACATTCAGGCACTTGGCGATCTTACTCCTGAAGAATTCGAGGCACACAAATCCTTGATCAAAGATGAGATCCAGTTACAGCGTGCAAAACATGCTGTATACGAAAACCAGCGTACAATCGATGCTGTTACAGCACTGAAAGCCGGAGACATTGAAAGATTCGGAAAATTAATGAATCAGTCTCACATTTCACTGCGTGATGATTATGATGTATCCTGTGAAGAGATTGATATCCTTGTAGACCTTGCATGGAAGATTCCTGGTGTTCTTGGTTCCCGTATCACAGGCGGCGGATTTGGCGGTTGCACAGTCAGCATCGTAAAAAATGAATCCATAGATACATTTATCGAAACCATCGGAAAAACATATCTTGAAAAAGTAGGACATGAAGCCGAGTTCTACACAGTAGATATCGGAGACGGTGCTTCTCGTCTCGACTAATACTCGTCTCTACTGAGATCAGATATGAAGTAACGTATATTTTGTTATAGGAATGCCATTGGCATTCCTTAATTTAAGGAGGTCCTTGACATATGCTTTATGATGCGATCAAAAAATTAGTACAGTACGGAATCAATACCGGAATCACTCCGGAATCCGAAAGAATTTATACAACGAATCTTCTTCTAGATCTGTTCCACGAAGATAACTATGAAGATGTTGACTGTGATCTGAACAATCTTGTTCTAGAAGACATTCTTGCAGAACTTTTAGATATCGCCGCAGAACGCGGAATCATTGAAAACAGCATCGGCTACCGTGATTTATTTGACACAAAACTGATGAATACCCTGATGCCACGCCCATCACAGATCCAGCAGACTTTCTGGGAAAAATATAAAGTTTCTCCGGAGACAGCTACTGATTATTATTACAAATTAAGCCAGGACAGTGATTATATCCGCAGATACCGTATTGCTAAGGATCGCAAATGGACGGTTGACACAAAATACGGCACTCTTGACATTACAATCAATCTTTCCAAACCAGAGAAAGATCCAAAAGCGATTGCAGCAGCAGGAAAAGCAAAATCCTCTTCCTATCCAAAATGTCAGCTCTGTATGGAAAACGAAGGATATGCAGGACGCCTTGATCATCCGGCTCGTGAGAACCACAGAATCATCCCGATCACAATTCAGGATAACCCTTGGGGATTCCAGTACTCCCCTTATGTATACTATAACGAGCACTGCATCGTATTCAACGGACAGCATGTTCCAATGAAGATCGACCGCAATGCATTCGAAAAGCTTTTTGATTTCATCAAACTTTTCCCACACTACTTCCTGGGATCCAATGCAGACCTTCCGATCGTTGGCGGTTCTATCTTAAGCCACGATCATTTCCAGGGTGGAAATTATACTTTCGCAATGGCTAAAGCTCCGATCATTGAACACTTCACTGTGAAAGGTTACGAAGATGTAACTGCCGGTATCGTAAAATGGCCTCTGTCTGTTATCCGTCTTCAGAGCAAAGAAGTAAAACCTCTGATTGATCTGGCTGAACACATTTTAAATGCATGGAGATCTTATACAGATGAAGATGCTTTCATCTTCGCTGAGACAGACGGTACACCGCATAACACGATCACACCGATTGCAAGAAAGCGTGGAGATCTCTACGAACTTGACCTGACATTGAGAAATAATATCACCACAGAAGAACACCCGCTTGGTGTCTACCATCCACATGCTAAACTGCACCATATTAAGAAAGAAAACATCGGTCTTATCGAAGTAATGGGACTTGCTGTTCTCCCTGCAAGATTAAAAGGAGAGATGGAACTTCTGAAAGATTACATCCTGACAGGAAAAGATATCCGCAGCAATGAACAGATTGCAAAACACGCTGACTGGGTAGATGAATTCCTTCCGAATTACACATCCATCACAGAGGAGAATGTTGAAGAGATCCTTCAGCAGGAAATCGGAAAAGTATTCTGCGAAGTACTCGAAGATGCCGGAGTTTATAAGTGTAATGAAAAAGGACTGGAGGCATTCCATCGTTTTGTAGGGGTGTTATAATTTGTTGAACTTGGATTCATTATCACTCAAATAAGTACTTTTGATAAAAACAGACGTGAGGGAGTCACTGTATTGCATCGGACACCGGCCCGCTTTACCTCATCCCTTTGACAATCTGTAACGAAAAAGCCAGAGCACTCACCGTGTGTGATTCGTGTCTGGCTTTTTCTAACAGATTCTGCAAAGTGTATTCGGAACGCTCCTGCCTTAAATGTGTCCTCAACAATACAGTGGCTCCCTCACTCAGCTTTTCAAATGAGTAAGTGCTATTCCAAATGAAATGAATCCAGAAAACAAAATACAAACTTAGTACGTGCGTAAAAAGGGGACGATTATCTTAGTCGATAAAACATCCGTTTACGTTTACCTACAGATTCTGTAATTTGTTTTCTGGATTTGTCTGATTGGAATTAAATATCCCGTTTGGAATATGTAAGCAAGGACAGTCCTGCTGTTGCCACGAGCACATGTAAGGCAGGAGCGTTCCGAATACACTTTGTTCAGTATGTTAGTAAGAGCCAGAACAGGCACCACACACGGTAACTGTTCTGGCTCTTATGTTACATACTTTCAAAGGGATGAGGTAAAGCGGGCCGGTGCTCGTGGTAATAGCAGGGCTGGCCTTGCGTTCCCTTTTCCCACAAAACTGATTGTTTCAACTCTTAAAATCCAAGTTCAACAAACATACACCAATTAATACAGCTTCGCACTGATCAGTTTTGGTCTGAATCCTGCTTTATCGAGTGTATCCAGAATCTTTTTCTTATGATCTGTTCCGAATGCTTCCATTGTGATACGAAGCTCTACTGCTGCGTTTCTGTTTGTGCTTACAAACTGGTTATGCTCCAGCTTAATGATGTTACCCTGTACGTCTGCGACTGTCTGCGCCACACGTGCGAGTTCACCCGGCTTATCCGGAAGGAGTACGGATACGGAGAAGATACGGTCTCTCTGGATCAATCCGTGCTGGACGATCGAGGACATTGTGATAACATCCATATTTCCACCACTTAATACACAGACTACTTTCTTTCCTTTGATGTCCATCTGCTTTAATGCAGCTACGGAAAGGAGTCCGGAATTCTCTACGATCATCTTATGGTTTTCTACCATGTCAAGGAATGCACCGATCAGCTCATCATCATCTACGAGAAGAATATCATCTACATTCTCTTTCACATAAGGAACAACTTTATCTCCAACTTCTTTTACAGCTGTTCCGTCTGCGATTGTATTTGCAGATGGAAGTTTTACAGGCTCTCCTGCTTTCAGGGCTGCTGTCATACTGGCCGCTTCTGACGGCTCTACACCAACTACTTTGATCTTTGGATTCAGCATCTTGGCAAGTGTGGAAACACCTGTGATCAGTCCGCCTCCACCGATTGGTGCAAGGATATAATCTACAGTCGGGAGTTCCTGAACGATCTCCATTGCGATTGTTCCCTGACCTGTAGCGACATCAAGGTCATTAAACGGATGAACGAATGTATATCCGTTCTCTTCTGCAAGTTTACATGCATATGCGTAAGCATCATCATAAACATCACCATGAAGTACTACGTCTGCTCCAAAGCTTTTTGTACGGTTTACTTTGATCAGCGGTGTAACTGTAGGCATAACAATCGTAGCTTTGCATCCAAACTGTTTTGCTGCAAATGCAACGCCCTGTGCATGATTTCCTGCTGATGCTGTGATCAGTCCACGGCTTCTTTCTTCGTCTGTCAGTGTGCTGATCTTGTAATATGCACCACGGATCTTATAAGCTCCTGTGTGCTGCATATTTTCCGGTTTTAAATAAACCTTTGCTCCTGTCTGTGCACTTAAGTATTCACTGTAAATAAGTTTTGTAGGATTTGTTACCTTTTTTACCAGTTCGCTAGCTTCTTCAAATTTCTCTAATGTCATCATGGTCTTTCTTCCTCTCTGTAAAACAACGCGTTTACGAACTCCTCTGAGTCAAATTTCTGCAAGTCATCAATTGTTTCTCCTACACCGATATATTTTACCGGGATACCAAGTTCAGACTGGATTGCTACTGCAATTCCTCCTTTGGCTGTTCCATCCATCTTTGTCAGAACAATTCCTGTTATATCTGTTACTTCATTGAATTCCTTTGCCTGGGCAAGTGCATTCTGTCCTGTCGTTGCATCCAGCACAACCAGCGTCTCACGGAACGCATCCGGATACTCTCTGTCAATCACACGATTGATCTTCTTAAGCTCTTCCATCAGGTTCTTCTTATTGTGAAGTCTTCCGGCTGTATCACACAGAAGTACATCTGCCCTTCTCGCTTTCGCAGCAGCAACCGCATCATATACAACTGATGCCGGATCTGCGCCTTCCTGACCGCCGATCATCTCAACACCGGCACGGTTAGACCATTCTTTTAACTGCTCTCCTGCTGCCGCACGGAATGTATCTGCCGCCGCAAGGATCACTTTCTTATTCTGTGCTTTCAGCTTTCCTGCAAGTTTACCGATCGTTGTTGTTTTACCAACACCATTTACTCCGATCACGAAAACCACACTCTGACGATTCTCAAACTCATATGCTGTCTCTCCGACATCCATCTGTTCACGAATACTGTCGATCACAAGCTGTCTACATTCAATCGGTTCCTTGATATGTTGCTCTTTTACTTTAACCTTTAAATCTTCAATGATATCCATTGTTGCTCTGACACCAAGATCTCCCATGATCAGAGTTTCTTCCAGTTCTTCATAAAAGTCATCATCAATCTTTGAAAATCCATGGAAAATACTGTCCATGCCGGACACAATATTATCTCTTGTCTTTGTCAGACCGGATACAAGTCGTTTAAAAAATCCCTTTTTTTCTTCTCCCATTTTCAGCCTCCTGTTCTCTTAATACCCTGTTTACAATAAAAACAGGTTTATTTTTCCAGATCATCTTCCAACAGATCCACAGAAACAAGTGTAGATACTCCTTTTTCCTGCATGGTAATTCCATACAACCGGTCTGCTGCTGCCATTGTACCACGTCTGTGGGTAATGACAATGAACTGTGTATATTTTGTCAGCTTATGTAAATATTTCGCATAACGATCTACATTGTTGTCATCCAGTGCCGCTTCAATCTCATCAAGGAGACAGAACGGAGATGGCTTCAGATTCTGGATTGCAAATAGTAATGCAATTGCAGTCAGCGCCTTCTCTCCACCTGAAAGCTGCATCATATTCTGCAGTTTCTTTCCAGGTGGCTGTGCGATGATGCGTATTCCTGCCTCAAGAATATCCACATCCTCCTGTAATTCCAATGATCCCTTTCCGCCTCCGAAAAGCTGACGGAATACATCATTGAACTCTGTCGCAATTCTTGCAAACTGTTCTGTAAATTGCTTGCGCATCGCCACATCCAATTCTTCGATAATCTGTTCAAGAGATGCTTCTGCCTCTACAAGATCATCATGCTGACCTTTTAAGAATGTATAACGCTCAGATACATTTTTGTAATCCTCAATTGCATTGACATTGACCGAACCAAGCTTTCGGATCTCATTCTTAAGCTCCTGGATCTTTTTCTTCATCAATGCCAGATCTGTCAGTGTCTCATTACGAAGTTCTTTCGCGTGATTGTAAGTGAGTTCATACTCTTCCCACATATAATTCATCTGCTTCTCTGACGCTTCCTCATAGCCTTCTTTCTGGCTGTTCAGACGGAAACATTCTTTATCAAGATCTGACACATGCTTTGCAAGTTCTTCTCTCTGTCGTAAGAAATCTCTGTGCTTCTGATTCAGTTCTTCGCGTTTTTTACTCTGTACTTTAATCTCTTCACCAATCTCTGTAAACAGTTCTTTTGAATCTTCAATCGTTTTCCTGAGTCCTTCGATTTCATTTTCTTTTTGCAGAATTTCCTCAGATACATCTCCTCGATTTTCGGCAAGTTCTTCCTGCTCTTTTTCATATCTGGTGATTTCCTCATCTATACGGGAAATATTTTCTACAATAAAGGTTTTCTGCTGATCCAGGCCTGCCAGTGAGAGATGGACTTCCTCAGACTGTTTCATCTGGACAGCCTCATCCTCTCTTTCTTTCTCCAACTGCATCTGCAAAGCTTCAATCTGTTCATTCAGTTCTTTTTCCAACTTCTCTGATGTCTCAAGTTCCATCTGGATAGAATCTTCATTCTCATTGATTTCATCCAGCTCCTGAAGCAATGCTTTCTGTTCTTTCAGAAATCCTTCATAACGCTGTTTCGATTCTAACTGTTCTCTCTGTACCTGCGCAACATTCATTCGCGCAGTATTCTCCAGCACTGATTCTTCTCTTAAATGTTCCTGTACTTCATCAATCACATTGTAGCATGCTGCACGACGGTTCTTCGCCTCTGTAACTTCTTTTTCCAGCACATCCATGTCAGACTTGAGCATATCAACCGTCTTTTCGAATTCTTCGATTTCGCGGCGTCTGCTCAGCAGATTACTTGAATTCTTAAATGCACCACCTGTCATAGATCCACCCGGATTGATCAGGTCGCCTTCCAATGTGACCAGACGCAGAGACTGACGGTATTTTCTCGCAATTGCGATTCCGTGATCAATATGGTCTACTACAATCGTGCGTCCAAGCAGCTGATCTGCCAGTCCGTCAAATCTTGATTCCACATGGATCAATGTATTCGCAAGTCCGATCACTCCCGGCTCTTTGAGTGCTTCCGGATTCCTGATTCCTCCGCCGCCATGCATACTTGTCAGCGGAAGAAATGTTGCCCTTCCGAATTTATTACGCTTAAGGAAATCAATCATACGCTTGGCTGTATCTTCATTATCTGTAACAATATTCTGAATACTTCCTCCAAGTGCTGTCTCAATAGCGATCTCATATTCCTTATCGACCTTAATGATATCCGCTACAACACCGATCAGACCTTTCTCACCTTCTTTATTCGACATTACCTTTCGGATACTGTTACCATACCCGTCATAGCGCTCTGTAATATTCTTTAATGACTCCAGACGGGAAGACTCTCTGTGATAAGCGGTCTGTCCGATCCGTAACTTTTCCTGCTTCTCTTTCAGCTCATTCTGAAGCTTGCCAAGTTCCTGTTCGTTCAGAGAAATCTTATCCTTATAGGTTTGAATGCGCTCACGGATCTGACCAAGTTCTTCTTCATACTTCTTAAGTCTGTTGTTCTGTCCTTCTGCTACCGTCGAAATCTCAAGAATATTTCTGGCAACGACAGCCTTCCGTGTCTGGATCTGTTCTTTTGTCGTATCAAAATGCTGAATCTTAGCTTTTGTCGAAGCACGATTTCCAAGCAGATCCATGATTTCCCGCTTCTTCTGCTCAATTTCAGTACTGTGTTCTGCAATCTTTGACTGAATCTCAATTAAACTCTGCTGTGCTTCCGTATCCTGTCCACTGGCTGATTCTAACTGTTCTGAAATTCTTTTCTTCTCTTCTTCAAGCTCTCTTTTCTGCTGCTGCCTTGTATCTATCTCACCGACGATCGTACTCAGGCGATGATCATAATGCTCATCATTCATACGGGCTGTATTAATCTGCTCTTTCAGGACATTGATCTGGCCTTCCAGCTGTTGCTTTAAAAGATTCGTCTCATTCATCTGGTTCTTCGCAGTTTCAATTGCAAGATCAATCTGATCTACTTCTTCCTCGATTGCCTCGTATTCTGCTTTCATCTTCTCATAACGGGCATTTGATTCCTGCATCTCCTGAGAAGCAATCTCATATTTCCCACCGACTTCACGAATACGCTCCTGCAGCCGCTCTTCCTCCAGCAAAAACATATTAATGTCATATGTTTTTAATTCTTCTTTCATCTTCAGATAGATTCTGGCTGTCTCTGACTGTCTTTCCAAAGGACCGATCTGTTTCTCAAGCTCTGCAAGAATATCATTCACACGGGTAAGATTCTGCCGTTCATCCTCCAGCTTTTTCAAAGAAAGGGACTTTCTTCTCTTATATTTTACAATTCCGGCGGCCTCATCAAAAAGTTCTCTTCTCTCTTCCGGCTTACCGCTTAAGATCTTATCAATCTGTCCCTGACCGATAATCGAATAGCCTTCTTTACCGATACCTGTATCATAGAACATCTCATTAATATCTTTCAGTCTGCAGGCTGAACCATTGATCAGATACTCACTCTCTCCGGATCTGTACAATTTACGTGTAACAGTGACTTCTTCGTACTCTACCGGAAGTTTATGATCTGAATTATCCAATGTGATTGCAACCGAAGCGTAACTAAGCGGCTTCCGGTTCTCGGTTCCCGAGAAAATCACATCCTGCATGGTGCCTCCACGCAGCTGCTTCACTCTCTGCTCTCCAAGAACCCAGCGGACGGCGTCAGCGACATTACTCTTACCACTTCCATTCGGTCCTACAATACCTGTAATTCCGTTATGAAATTCAAATTTAATCTTATTGGCAAAAGATTTGAATCCCTGCACTTCTATACTCTTTAAATACATAAAGTCCTCTTTACTTTTTCTTTCTGAGATTCAGAATTGCCTCATAAGCTGCCTGCTGTTCTGCTGACTTCTTCGAGCTTCCTTTTCCACGTCCCCAGGCTTTTCCCCCGATTCTTGCTTCCACTTCGAAAATCTTATTATGATCCGGTCCCTGTTCATCAATCAGTTCATAACTTACATTCCCCGTCATATTCGCCTGCACGATCTCCTGTAAGATCGTTTTACTATCATAAAAGAGTTTTTTATCCTCTAAATCTGTCAAAATAAAATGATGGATAAACTCTTTTGCATTAGTAAAACCACCGTCGAGATAGATGGCACCGATCAATGCTTCCATCGCATCAGATGTGATAGAATCTCTTTTTCTTCCACCGGTCGCCTCTTCTCCTTTTCCAAGAAGCAGGTAATCTCCAAGTCCGATATCTCTTGCACACATTGCCAGAGACGGTTCACATACCATACTTGCACGTGTCTTTGTCAGTTCTCCCTCAGATACCTTTGGAAATTCATTAAATAAATAAGCACTTGATACCAATTCCAATACTGCATCTCCAAGGAACTCCAGGCGTTCATTACACTCATATTTCTTCAAATGTTTCTCATTTGTATAAGAACTATGCATCAATGCACGTTCGATCAGGCTTTTGTCTTTAAACACATATCCGATCTTTTGTTCCAGTTCTTTTACTCTGTCCATTTAAATGGCCTCCTTCGTGTTAATAAACGAAAAAGCCCAAACGGGCTTTTTCATCTCACTATCTGATTATTCATTAGCCTTCTTTTTCTGGATCTGATCAACAGCATCCTGCACTGTTGTGATCTTCTCTGCCTCTTCGTTATCGATCTCGATGTCAAAATCTTCTTCAATTCCCATAATGATCTGGAAAATATCCAGAGAGTCAGCTCCAAGATCATCTACGAATGTAGTATCCGGTGTGATTGTCTCCGGTGAAACATTAAGTACGTCCGCAATAATTGCCTGCAGTTTTTCAAATTCTGTCATTGTAAAACTCCTCCTGTCTTATTCGACTTCTTTCTCTTCTTTCAGGGTCTCCTGTTGAATTGCCTCTTTTATCTTCTCATTGATCTTCTGCTCCTTAAATGCAACACACTGAATGATTGAGTTGCATACCTCCTTTGACTTTGAACTTCCATGCGTCTTTACTACAAGTCCGTTCAGGCCAAGAAGCGGTGCGCCGCCATACTCACTTGTATCAAAATCTTTCAGTACACCCTTTAAAGCAGGTTTCACAAGCAGTGCCCCTATCTTACTACGCAAAGAAGAAAGCATTCCTTTCTTCACTTTCTTAAGCAGTGCTCCTGCAACACCCTCATAAAGCTTCAGAATAATATTACCTGCAAATGCTTCACAGACAATGACATCTGCTGCTCCGTAAGGAATATCTCGTGCCTCAACACTTCCAATGAAATTAATGTCAGGACATTCTTTTAACAGTGGGAATGTCTCTTTCACCAGCGCATTTCCCTTCTCTTCTTCAGCACCGATATTCACGATACCAACTGTCGGATTCTTCTTTCCCATAACGCTTTCCATATAAATGGATCCCATCTTTGCAAACTGTACCAGGTGAGATGGGCGCGCGTCTACATTAGCTCCACAATCGATCAAAAGTGAAACACCTTTTAATGTAGGAATCAGTGGTGCAAGCGGTGGTCTTTCAACACCTTTGATCCTGCCTACAAGAACCTGTCCTCCAACAAGAACAGCTCCTGAACTTCCTGCAGATACAAAAGCATCTGCCTCCCCTTTCTTCACCATCTTCATCGCAACAACAATGGATGAATCTTTCTTACCACGGATTGCTTTCACCGGAGGTTCTGCCGTCTCAATAACCTCTGTAGCATTCACAATCTCAATCTGCTCCTCAGGATACGTATAAGCGGAGAGTTCCTTGCGAATCACATCTTCCTTACCTGTCAGCAGTACCTTGATATCTTTTCTCTTCCGCACTGCCTCTACGGCACCTTTTACCATCTCTCTTGGTGCATTGTCTCCACCCATGGCATCAAGAGCAACCCTTGTAATCTCTGACATATCATTTCCTCCTTGCGCTACTGAAATTATTCTACTGGATATCAGTATAAAAATCAATAAAAAAAGGCGTAAAACACAAAGTTTTTACGCCCTCAAGTGTTCTGTTCGCAGTACACTCAATATCTTATTGATCATTAGTCAACTGAAACGATCTCGCGCTTGTTGTAAGATCCACACGCCTTACATACACGGTGTGGCATCATAAGTTCGCCGCACTTGCTGCATTTCACCAGATTCGGTGCGCTCATCTTCCAGTTAGCTCTTCTTTTATCTCTTCTTGCTTTTGAAGATTTATTCTTTGGACAGATTGACATAGGTTACACCTCCTTAAAATTCTTAAATAAGTCACGGACAACTGACATTCTCGGATCAAGCCCTGTATCTTCACAGTTACAAGACCCCGTATTTAAATTCTGACCGCATACATTGCATAATCCCTTGCAGTCTTCCCTGCAAAGTACTTTCGTCGGCCAGCTCGACAAAATCTCATGAAAGAGCAGTTTGTCCACGTCAAGATGATATCCGTCAATAAAGTTTGATTCATCCAGCTCCTCTGTCAGTTCTGCGTCGGAGAGGCCTACGTCCACATGCTTCACACAATTCAGTTCAAACTCCCGTTTCACATCCTCCAGACAACGGTCACATGGAATCATGACACTCAATCTGGTCTCAGCTGTGATGAGCAGTTCTTTTCCCCTTATATGCTCTACTTTAACATGAACCGGCTCCTTGCTGATAATGGGGTAGGCTCCGGATTGTAACCGGATCTCTTCCATCTCCAGCCGCACAGTTTCTTCAACCGTCTTATGCTGGTCTGACAAAACGTCTGATAGGTTAATCAACATAATGTATTTCTCCTATTCATACCTAAACTATTATATCATGGAAAAAATGTTTGTCAACAGATATTTATAATTTCTATCAAAAATATTATGAAGAGCAAAATGTATTGGATACATTTTTGTTTCTTCTATGCGCAAAAGCAGGACTGAACTGCTCTCTTGGCACCTCAGTCCTGCGCTCATATACGATATAATCTTTACAGATCACTATCGTATACACTTTCTCAAATTAAGATTTCTTCAATTATTTTACAAGCGCTAATGTCTCACGGGCGATTGCAAGCTCTTCGTTTGTAGGAATAACGAATACTTTAACCTTTGATCCTTCTTTTGTAAGCTCAGCTTCTTTTCCTCTGAGTCCTTTATTCACTTCTGAATCGAAGTCTACTCCAAGGTATCCAAGGTATTTACATACTTCTTCCCTTACATAATCATCGTTCTCACCGATACCAGCTGTAAATACGATGTCATCTACACCATTCATAGCTGCAGCGTAAGATCCGATGTATTTTGCTACTCTGTAGGAGAATACATCCATAGCGATCTTAGCTTTCTTATCTCCGGCATTCATAGCGTCTGTCAGGTCACGGAAGTCACTTGAAAGTCCGCCTGAAATTCCAAATACACCAGACTTTTTGTTCAGTACTTCCATAACACCTTCAATGTCAAGGTTCTCTTTCTTAGCAATGAACTCCATGATTGCAGGATCGATATCACCTGAACGTGTTCCCATTACAAGTCCTTCAAGTGGAGTAAGTCCCATAGAAGTATCTACACATTTTCCGTTAAGAACAGCACTTACACTGGATCCATTTCCGAGGTGGCATACAATTGTCTTTACTTCATCGTAAGATTTTCCCATTACTTCTGCTGCTCTCTTAGATACGAAGCTGTGGCTTGTTCCGTGGAAACCGTAACGTCTTACTTTGTATTTCTCATAGTACTCATATGGAAGTCCATACATATAAGCCTTCTCCGGCATTGTCTGATGGAAAGCTGTATCAAATACTGCAACCATAGGTGTTCCTGGCATCAGTTTCTCACATGCTGCAACACCGATCAAGTTTGCCGGGTTATGAAGTGGTGCAAGATCATTACACTCTTCTACTGCTTTCTTTACTTCGTCTGTGATTACTACAGATGAAGCAAACTTCTCTCCACCATGTACGAGACGGTGTCCAACTGCTCCGATCTCATCAAGGCTCTTAACAACTCCTGTCTTCTCATTTGTCAAAGCATCAATTACAAACTGAATTGCTTCTGTATGAGTTGGCATAGCCAGATCAGATTTCTCTTTCTCTCCGCCAGCCGGCTGATATGTCAGACGTCCGTCGATTCCAATTCTCTCACAAAGTCCTTTTGCAAGTACCTTCTCTGTCTCAGCGTTGATCAGCTGGAATTTCAGAGATGAGCTTCCGCAGTTGATTACTAATACGTTCATTTTCTTTTTTCCTCCTGAAAAAACCTTATTATTATTATCCGAGGGCAGCTCACACTACCCTCTTTGTTTCTTTTGATTACCCGTAACTATTTTAAAAAATCTGTAAACAATTACAATTATTCAGCCTGTGCCTGTACAGCTGTGATAGCTACAACGCCTACGATATCTTCAGCGCTGCATCCACGGGAAAGGTCGTTAACCGGAGCGGCGATTCCCTGTGTCAGAGGACCGTAAGCTTCTGCTTTAGCAAGTCTCTGAACAAGTTTGTATCCAATATTACCAGCATCAAGGTCTGGGAATACAAGTACGTTAGCATGTCCTGCAACCTTGCTTCCCGGTGCTTTAGATTCCCCGACGGATGGAACGATAGCTGCATCAAGCTGAAGTTCTCCGTCAAGAGCAAGCTCTGGTGCGAGTTCCTGAGCGATCTTTGTTGCCTCAACAACTTTATCTACATCTGCATGCTTAGCACTTCCCTTTGTTGAGTGAGAAAGCATAGCAACAACTGGCTCTTTCTCAACAAGCAGTTTGAAAGAATCTGCGGATGAAATAGCGATGTTCGCAAGTTTCTCCGGATCTGGATTCTGCTCAAGTCCTGCATCAGCAAAGATAAATGTTCCGTTTGCTCCCATGTCGCAGTTCGGTACTACCATAAGGAAGAATGCGGATACGAGCTTTGTTCCCGGTTTTGTCTTCAGGATCTGAAGGCATGGACGAAGTGTATCTGCTGTAGAGTGGCATGCTCCGGATACCATTCCGTCTGCATCACCCATCTTAACCATCATTACACCATAGTATAAGTAATTGCTAAGAAGCAGTTCTTTTGCCTGCTCAGGAGTCATTCCCTTTTTCTGTCTTAACTCAACAAGTTTTGCAATATATCCTTCTGTTCTTGCATCTGTTGCAGGATCTACGATTGTTGCACCGGAGATGTCGTATGTACCTTTGTTCTTCTCAATCTCCTCTTTGCTTCCTACAAGCACCAGATCAGCGAGTCCTTCTTTCAGTACTGTCTCTGCTGCTTTGTAAGTTCTTTCGTCCTCTGTCTCCGGAAGAACGATTGTCTTTTTGCAAGCTTTCGCTCTTGCTTTGATTTCATCAATAAATCCCATGATTTAATGCCACCTTTCTTTTTATCTCACTTAGTTCTATTATAACTCAATCGTTTTTTGTATACAAGTCATTTTATGTGCATTTTCAAATACAATCCGAACTTTGTAATAGGATATTTGTAAGATTGTTACAATTTTATCAAACATTGTCTTTTTCTAAGAACATTACGAGCCAGAACAGTCACCTCTCACGGCAACTGTTCTGGCTCTTATTAAAATTTACACCTTCAAAACCCCTTGCTTATATTCATTCTGAAACGCCGTCTTAAACTTATCCGTCACCACTGAGGTATACAGATTTGAAGCAAGCATATCGTGTCTGAGCATTTTCTGACCAAGTTCCGGAAGATCGTCAATTTCAGACATTTTCGTTAAAACCGGAAGACTGCTTTCCTTCGACATAGCTGTCAAAAGCTTTGCATTGTCTTTTCGAAAACCAAGCAGACGTGCATACATATGATAGCCATTGTCAATATATTCTTCCACATTTGCCTTTTTCGTTCCAAGCATAATATGAAGCAATGCCCGGTTAACTCGGGTCTGCGTAAGTTCTCGTGTTTTTAACAAATCACAGAACTGTTTATAATTAAAAAAGTTGTTTAACTGATTCGCAATTCTGGATGCAATCTCCGGAGAGACATCCACATATCGAACCAGACTTTCTGGCTGTTTATTTAACAGTTTATATTTCAAAATCAGAGAAAAATCATTCTGTGAAATCGGATACTGTACTTTATGATAATCCTTCAAAAGTTCCAGACAACATTTTGGAACCTGGTTTTCCAACTCTGACAGTATTCCCGAAAACGAAAGCTCATCGTAATTTCCTTCTACTGGTTCTGTATTGAAAGATGAACTTGAATAAGCAAGCAGTGAACGAATTGCCGTAGCGGAACTGTAATCACTGTCCAGTTCTTCATCATGATACTGTGCACCACGTCTTGCAATCGTATAAGGTTCCATCCTGCTTCCAAGTTTTTTGATTGCTTTCAAATATTCAATCCCCAAAATATTGTTCGGATTTCTTAAAATCTCTGCAAACCGAGGATCTTCTGTATAAGAAAGAATTGCTTCCTGTCTGGCGCGTGGAAAAGACATCCCTTGTTTCAGATAATCTTTCAACAGAATCTGGTAGGCTTCAGGTTCTTCAAGAAGTAGTTCTGCAAGCTGTTCCAAGATTGGGAGATCATTACATTCACTGCCAAAACAGATAGAATCAACAATTCCAAGAGACTCTAAAAGAGATACGGATCCAAGTGCAAAAAGCTCCGCAGATCCCGTCGCATAACAGACCGGAAGTTCAAAGACAGCTCCAGCACCACACATCAGTGCCATCTCTGCACGTATCCTTTTAGGCATGATTGCAGGTGTTCCCCGCTGCACATAGTCACCACTCATAACAACAACGGCTGCATCTGCACCGGTTACACGCAAAGATTCTTTAATATGATAAAGATGTCCATTATGAAATGGATTATATTCTGTAATAAGACCAACGATTTTCATAATATTCTCCTAAAAAAGCAGAGTACTTCTCACACCACGTGTGAACAGTACCGCCTCTCACCAATACAGATTATGTAACTGTTCAGAGCCAACTTCCAAAATGCTACGCATTTCGTCACAGTTACCAGTTTACAATCTCTTCATGCAAGTAATCGCCAGTGCCCCCGGACCAATATGGCAGGCCACACTCAATGACAATGGTCCTTCCATAATCTCATATCCCGGAAATCTTTCTTCGATCTCTGCTTTCCACTCCTGTGCTTCTTCTTTACTGCATGTGTAAGCCATACCAAGAGCCATCTGATCCTTAACATCGGCAAAGCGTCCATTCAGATCTTTCTCGATTGCATTGAGCATTGTCTTCTTCGCCGTTTTCCAGCCTCTTGCTTTCGAAAATGCATCCAGCTTTTCTCCCTGGATCTGAAGAACAGGCTTTAAGTTAAGCACAGTTCCGATTGCCGCTGCTGCCGGTGTGATTCTTCCACCTTTTTTCAGGTATTTTAAAGTATCCACCGTAATATAAATGCTTGCCTGAAGTTTTTCTTTCTCCAGTATTTCTTTGATCTCTGCTGCACTCTTTCCTTCTTCACGCAGATTCATTGCATCCAGAACAGACTGCTCCTGTGTAACTGAAATTCTCTGATTATCAACCACCTGGACGCGTCCGTCATATTCAGCTGCAAGAGTAATTGCTGTTGCACATGTGCTGCTCAAGCCACTGGACATCGGAATACATACAAGCTCATCATATTCTTCCAGAACTTTATCCCAGAGATCCATGACCTCTCCCGGGGATGGCTGTGATGTTGAGATATCGGAATCTGCTCCGAGCTTTTCATAAAATTCACTCTGGGAAAGTGTGATATCCTCCAGATAAAGTTCTCCATCAATAAAAAATGGCATCGGAAGAACAAAAATCCCAAGTTCTTTTCCCTGTTCCTGTGTTATACCGCTATTACTATCCGTTACAATTGCAACTTTACTCATCAAATTTCTCCCTCGTTAATTCTTAAAACTATGAATCGGAGCCGGAATACGTCCCTGTCTGTTGATAAACGCATCACATCCAAATTCATTCACCGGCATAATCGGTGCATAACCTAACAATCCACCAAATTCTGCCACGTCTCCAACATCTTTACCGATGACCGGAATCAGACGCACTGCTGTCGTCTTCTGGTTAACCATACCAATTGCCATCTCATCTGCAATGATTCCAGAGATTGTCGCTGCTGATGTCTTTCCAGGGATTGCGATCATGTCAAGTCCTACAGAGCATACGCATGTCATTGCCTCTAACTTCTCAATTGTAAGAGATCCTGCATTTACTGCATCAATCATTCCCTGATCTTCACTGACCGGAATAAATGCGCCGCTGAGTCCACCTACATAAGAAGATGCCATAACGCCGCCCTTCTTCACCTGGTCATTAAGCATTGCAAGTGCTGCTGTTGTTCCAGGTGCACCAACGCGCTCCAGTCCGATTTCCTCCAGGATCTCTGCAATACTATCTCCAACTGCCGGAGTCGGAGCAAGAGAAAGATCAATGATTCCAAATGGAATTCCAAGACGTGCAGAAGCCTCTCCTGCAACAAGCTGTCCTACTCGTGTAATCTTAAACGCTGTTTTCTTAATTGTTTCACAGAGTTCTTCAAAACCTTTTCCACGTGCTTTTTCAATCGCTTTCTTTACAACTCCCGGTCCGCTGACACCTACATTAATAATCGTATCTGCCTCAGTTACACCGAGGAATGCACCTGCCATAAACGGGTTATCATCCGGTGCATTGCAAAGAATAACAAGCTTTGCACAACCAAGAGAATCTCTGTCTTTCGTTGCCTCTGCCGCTTCTTTCACAATCTGTCCACACAGACGGACTGCATCCATATTGATACCTGTCTTTGTTGACCCCACATTGACGGAACTACAGATTCTCTCTGTCTCGGCCAGTGCCTGCGGGATTGAACGGATCAGATTCTCTTCACTTGGTGTCATTCCTTTCGACACAAGCGCGGAGTATCCGCCAATGAAGTTTACACCTACTTTTTCCGCTGCGCGGTCAAGTGTACGTGCGATTGTCACATAATCTTCCGGAGTCTTACACGCTGCTGCTCCAACAAGCGATACAGGTGTAATTGAAATTCTCTTATTTACGATCGGAATTCCGAATTCTTTCTCAATGTCTTTTCCTGTAGATACAAGATCTTTTGCAACTGTTGTAATCTTCTCATAAATCTTACGGTTCAGTTCATCCAGATCAGAATCCACACAGTCCAACAGACTGATTCCAAGAGTGATCGTGCGGACATCAAGATTCTCGCTTTCGATCATCTTATTGGTTTCTGATACTTCATACATATTAATCATAGTCTTATCCTCACCTTATCTCCGACTTTTTACAGACGGTGCATTTTCTCAAAAATCTCTTCTCTCTGACAATGAATTGTTACACCGATCTCTTTGCCAAGTACATCCATCTCATCACAAACTTCTTTGAAATCTTTCTTCAGATTCGCAACATCCACGATCATCATCATGTTGAAATATCCCTGAACAATTGTCTGTGAAATATCAAGAATATTGATTTCATTTTCTGCAAGATATGTACATACTTTTGCAATAATTCCTACTGTGTCTTCTCCAAGTACTGTGACAATACATTTCTTCATTCTTTCTGTACCTCCGCTTTGATTCACTCAATTTTATACATTAATAATATCCGAAACCGATTCCCGGCTTGCAACGAACATATTCAGGTCTTCCCCTTTATATTCATTATCTGCAAGCGTAACTTCCAACTTCACTGTCTCATAAGCAAGTCTTGCGTAATTGTTCTCTTTGCTCAGATGACCAAGCATGATGTGTTTCAGATTATCATGTAGTATATCACAAAGAAGCTGTCCTGACAATTCATTTGATAAATGACCGCGATCGCCAAGAATTCTCTGCTTCAAATAATATGGATATCCTCCGACTTCCAGCATATGGATATCATGGTTTGCTTCCAGAAGGATCGCATCCAGATTTTTCAGATTCTTCACTGTATAATCATCATATTTTCCAAGATCTGTTGCAACTGCTACGGACTTCCCACCTTGTTCAATACGATATCCTGACGGTTCATTTGCATCATGGGAAATAGCAAATGGGTGTACGTCCAGTTCACCAAGCCGAAATGGATGATCTGCCTTAATCGGATGTAAAAGTCCTTCCGGCATCTTTCCAAGACTGGAAGACTCTTTGATTCCTGCAATCGTTCCCGGAGTCGCATAAATTGGTATCTCGTACTTTCTGCTGAACACGCCTAGTCCCTTAATATGATCCGAATGTTCATGTGTGATCAGAATTCCATCGAGTTCGTCCCCTTTAATCTCCAACTTATTCAGACCTTCTTCAATTCGTTTCTTACTAATCCCCGTATCAATCAGAAGATGGGAATTATCACTTCCTACATAGATACAGTTTCCACTGCTGCCGCTTGCAATACTGCACATTCTCATTTGTTCAATCTATCTCCTATTTGTCTCTTTGTTGCTTCAAAGTCTCCACTATTATCAATTACAACTGTGCATGCCTTTCGAAATACTTCTTCTACCGGTTGTGAAGCAATCATTCTGGTGATCTTTTCATCCGTATAATGTCTGGAACTTTTCAGTCGTTCTCTCCGAACCGCTTCATCTGTGTAAATATACCATAATTCATCACACAGTTCCTTTCCTACTTCCGGAAGAAGTGCTGCTTCTACAATATAATAAGAACAACACTCTTCTTTTTTCTTCAAGATATCTTTCCGAACCCATTCCAGCACTTCCGGATGTACAATATCATTCAATCTTTGTAATTTCTTCTCATCTGCAAATACGCAGCTTCCAAGTTTCATGCGATCCAGTTCACCATTGTTTCCGACAATCTGTTCACCAAATTCTTGTACAATTCTCGAAAATGCCTGTGTCCCTTTCTTCTGGATCTGCTTTGCAACTTCATCCATCTGGCAGACTACCGCACCGTATTCCTGTTCAAGAAATTTTAAAACTTCACTTTTTCCGGAGCCAACTCCACCCGTGATTCCAATTACTTTCATCTTATTTTGCCTCATACCAGTTCTTCCCTGTATGCATATCTACGCTAAGCGGAACTAACAATTCTGCTGCGTGTTCCATCTTATCCTGAAGGATCTGCTGTACTTCTTCTAATTCTGTTTCATCTGCTTCGATCAAAAGTTCATCATGCACCTGAAGGATCATCCGTGATTTCAGATTTCTCTTCTTCAGTTCTTCATTTACATGAATCATTGCTATTTTAATAATATCTGCAGCAGTTCCCTGGATCGGTGCATTCATTGCCACACGCTCTCCAAAACTTCTCTGCATAAAATTGCTGGATTTTAATTCCGGCATCGGTCTTCTTCTTCCATATAAAGTCTCTGCATATCCTTTTTCTTTCGCATCGCTCACACATTTATCAAGAAATGTCTTAATTCCCGGGTAGGATTCAAAATAATGCTCAATATACTGTGCCGCCTCTTTTCTCGAAATACTCAGATCCTGGCTCAGTCCAAAAGAACTGATTCCATACACAATGCCGAAATTAACTGCTTTTGCATTTCTTCTCTGCAGATCTGTCACTTCATCAAATGGTACATGGAATACCTGGGAAGCCGTCATTCGGTGAATATCTCTCGCTTCACGATATGCCTGGATCAGCTGTTCATCACCGGAACAATGCGCCAGAATACGAAGCTCGATCTGAGAATAATCCGCATCTACAAAGACACAGCCTTCTTTTGGTACAAATACTTTACGGATCAGACGTCCAAGCTCCATACGAACCGGTATATTCTGCAGATTCGGTTCTGTACTGCTGATACGTCCGGTTGCCGTGATCGTCTGATTGAATTTACTGTGGATTCTTCCATCCATTCCTATATAATTCGCAAGTCCGTCTGCATATGTTGACTTCAGTTTTGCAAGCTGACGATACTCCAGAATCTTTGCTACGATAGGATATTCCGGTGCAAGTTTATCTAACACATCCGCTGCTGTAGAATACCCGGTCTTTGTCTTCTTTGCATGAGGCATTTCCAGTTTTTCAAAAAGAATCACACCAAGCTGTTTTGGAGAATTGATATTAAACTCTTCCCCTGCCATTTCATAAATCTCTTTTTCCAGCTCAACGATTCTTGCTCCAAGCTCTTCTCCGTAACGCTTCAGCTCTTCACCTTCAACCTTAACACCGGCCTGTTCCATATCATACAATGTAAATACTAATGGCATTTCAATTTCATTAAACAAACGGAACATTCCATTCTCTTCCAGTTTCTTCTCAAGAACCGGGACACAGGCATAAGCTGTATATGCCTCATAACATGATTTTGTACCCTCATCAAGTTTTTCATCCATTAAAAGATTCAAATGTTCTCTTGCCACATCTTCTGTATTGTAATCATTTTTCAGAGGATTCAGAAGATATGCTGCTACGATTGCATCAAACCCGTTCTCACTTGTAAGTTCCGGCAGCCATTCCAGATATTCTTTCAATCCACACATTGAAAAACGTTTCACACTTTTTGCAAGGTGAGACAACTTTCCTGTCAGATATTCAAAATCAGCATCCATATCACAAGGAATCGTAACAATCTTTTCTGCTTCATAGCAAAGAGAAACCCTACCGTATCCTGAAGCATGTGCAAACAATGGGAGAACATTTCCAGCATCTTTGGAAAATGCCACACCAACGGTCTCTGCTTTCTCTGCCTCTTTAAAGACTTTCTCAATTTCTTCTTTTCCTGTTACCTCACGAAAATATTTTTCCACATCATTCACTGACGCTTCTACATCAAATCTTCCAAGCAGATTTTTAAACTCAAGTCTTTGGAATAATTCATGAGCTTCTTTTGTATAAGGATTCTCATGTCTGGCATTTTCAAGTTCAAAGGTAATATCTGCATCCAGTTTAATCGTCGCAAGTGTCTTACTAAGCTGTGCCTGCTCCCAGAATTCTTTCAGATTCTTGCTTGCTCTTGGCGGTTTCAGCTCATCAACATGCTCGTATGCATTTTCAATCGTCTGGTACTGCTGAATGATCTTTGTCGCTGTCTTTTCGCCAACTCCCGGAACACCAGGAATATTATCAGCAGTATCACCCATCAAAGCCTTTACATCAATAAATTCCTTCGGTGTTACTCCATAGCGTTCCTGCACATCTGCCGCATAATAATCTTCTACTTCCGTCTTCCCCTGCTTCGTCTTTGGGATGCGGATCTTAATATGCTCTGTCGCAAGCTGAAGCGTATCACGGTCTCCGGAAATGATGGAAACATCCATTCCTTTCTCCTCACAACGATGAGACAAGGTTCCCAAAAGATCATCCGCCTCAAGTCCGGCCTTTTCAATCACTTCTATATGCATCGCACGCAGAACGTCCTTGATCACAGGCACCTGTTGACGCAGTTCCTCTGCCATCGGCTTTCTCGTGCCCTTATAATCTGCAAACATCTCATGGCGAAATGTCGGCGCATGCACATCAAATGTAACTGTCAGATATTCCGGCTTCTCTTCATCTAATATCTTAAACATAATATTCAGGAATCCATAAACTGCGTTCGTATGCAGTCCTTCCGAATTCGTCAGATCCGGAACTCCATAAAACGCCCGGTTCAATATACTGTGTCCATCGATCAGTACAATTTTATCTCTCATCAGATTCTCTCCTATTATCTCTTGCTTTTTGTTGCATTTAATTTTAACCATTATTAAAGTATACACTAATTAACTTCTTTTTTAAAGGTTCGGCATTAAAAATGCTGCGGTTCATCCCATTTGCGGCATAAAAAGCCGCAGGACTGACATTCTTCATAGATCCGCTGCAGTTTGTCTCTAGTGTCCTGCCGTTTAAAATCAAGACCGCATAAGGCGGTGAACAGCGCATATCCCCCTTCCTTCAGCATCGCTTTGCCGGCATCGAAATGAAGCCCGAAAACGATAGCGTCATGTGACAGCAGAATATCCAACGGTGTCCGTCGATAAGCAAAATCGACCGTTTCATGGTTCATGAACGCGGCCGCCACTTCCTCACTCACGGCGGATGCTTCCATTTCCTCACGGTCATACGTCAGAAAATCGGTAAATGCGTGTTCCTGATGCACACGCAGAATATCGATTTTATCACAGTCCCGCAGCAAATGGGAGAACAGCATGGTACGTTCATCCCCAAAATCCGCAGGCAGGCGGTCACTGTGCGTTGAAATAGCGTGCAAGATCAGCGCATCATT
>OGQY01000225.1_pt1 | contig 48647 bp, 45 predicted proteins | sample 1553361 | NCBI WGS metagenome assembly OGQY01 (sample SAMEA2579963, study PRJEB22360) | human gut metagenome | reverse complement strand
GAAATCGCTATCTGCGTAAGACCGGGTACGAAGTCATGCAGAGCTATGTGATGCACAAACCGGCAAACGATCCGATTTTTACGTTCATTGAGAAAAAACGCGGTGAAGGGAAAAGCGGTAAACTCGCTATGGTGGCGGGCCTGAATAAGTTCCTCCGAGTCTATTATGGCAAGGTCACAGAGCTCTACCGCAGCTTGCCGGCAATAGAATGAGCTGAGATCTCCAATGCTTTATTTGAGGCGGCCAAGCGATCCGTTTTGCCACCTCTGCTTTGCTATACTCTTTTTCTACCGATAACTTTTCTTTTAATTAGGACTTGACTTTTTAGCAGGTTTACAGCGGTGCGTTTTTAGAACAAAAAGCGTGACTGCGATAGCTTTAATTTTCCACTTCATTTTTTACAAAAACCGTGATATACTGTTCATGAGGTGAGGGCTGTGCAGTTTCGACCGTTTGTTTACGATGCAATGAATCGACAGGTGCCGGTGGCTATTGAGCCGATGACGCCGCAGGATGTTGCGTTGACAGACCGAGAACCCTTGTGGCAGACCTCCTGGGCCAGCGAATATCTGGCCGACGAAAACTGCGAAAAATACGCAGCCAGAGTTGGAGATGAGCTGATTGCTCTGGCAGCATATGAGGTCCTTCCGACTGCGCTGGTCGTACACATTGTGTATATGGAGGCACAGCCTGAGTCAAATCCTACGCTCGACGGAGGAACCCCGAAGTACAGAGGGATAGGGAGGCTGCTGATTGCCTATGGCATCAAGCTGTCCATTGACAGCGGTTTGACCGGCGATGTGGTGCTTGAAGCGAAGACGACGAGCTTGGCGAAGCATTATGAAGAAGACTTTGGGGCCGTCTTACTTCCGACCTTTCAATCTTCCGCACCAAGGTATTTGATTGCGGACGAAGCTGCCAAACGAATTTTCTTCACCTATCTGGATTGATTTTCTGCGAGGAGGTGCTTTGCATGAATATGAATAAAAACAGACCGGCGTCTGATGCGGCGTGGTATTGCCGCAAAGATGCAGAGGAAGAACGTTTTTATGAGATATTCTTTCAACTGTGCCGCAAATACAGCGTGCGTTGGGCAAGTGCCACACCGAAGGAGAAAAGCTTTATTGAAGAAGTGACCCGCGTTACCTATGAGCGGGACAGGGCGCAGCGGCTTGGGTTACCGCTGTCGGAGGTGCGCCCCTCGTTCGCGTCCTGAAAGTTGTTTGACCCACACCGTGACCCACACGGGGAAATGAGCGGACGGAAACAATGGAATAAACAGGCTGCGACCTCATCCTTTTTGGACAAAAAAACGCCGCAAAGCCTTATACAGCAAGGGCTGGAAGGCTCTACGGTGGTTGGTAAGGATGAGGTCGGCAGTTCGAATCTGCCCAGCAGCTCCATATGAACACCACCCGTATTTCGAACTTTTTTGCCGAAATACGGGTGGTTTCTTATTCGGAAAGCCTTGCATTGCAGGGCTTTCCGCTTTTTATAAATAATCCGGATGCATCATGAAACATCAAAATTGCGAAGATGTTTTCAAACGCCAACATTGCTATATGAACACGGCTTTTCGATATAATCACCTTGATATGCTGCTTCAAACGCTTGCGGTGTCTTGTATTTCAGCGTCTGATGTGGGCGAATCTCATTGTAAAAACGGATATATTCATCCACGCTCTTTCGAAAGTGCCGTTCAGAAGTATATTCGCGCCGGTAGGCTTCCTCTTTTTTGAATGTGGCAAAGAATGTCTCTGCGACCGCATTATCGAGAGGCGTGCCGCTTGCGGAAAAGGATTGCTTAACGCCATATTGCTGCAAAAGTTTACTAAATGCTGCGGAAATATACTGCCCGCCCCTATCACTGTGAAAGGTCAGGCTTTGCGGATAGCCTCGTTCTGCATAAGCTCTACGGAAAGTGGTTGTGACAAGACGGGTACTGGCTGTGCGGGATACTCGATACCCGACGACTTTGCGGGAGAAGAGGTCAATGATAGCGCAAAGATAGACCCATGCATTTTTGATTTTGAAGTAAGTAATATCGCTCACCCATACTTGGTTTGGATGATCCGCGGTAAATTTCCGGCGGAGCAGATTTTGCTTCTTTCGCATTTGATTCTTGTAGACCTTTTTTGCGTCGGTACGAATACTGTGCAAGCCAAGTTCCTGCATAATGGACGAGATTCGTTTTGTGCTGATGCGCAGACCGCTTTCGGCTAAGACGGTACGAATCTTATCAGCGCCATACCGCTGTTCACTATCATCGAAGATCTGCTTCACTTTCAGCATAAGCTGAGCCTTCTCGGATTCGTATTTGCTTCGATCTGCGCGGCGGAAAATGTGATTGTAGAATGTACCGCGGGACACATCCAAGGCTTCGCATAATTCGTGAACGCTGTACAAATCAGACATTTCATTGTAAAAATGCTCCAGAGTGGCCAACTTGTCCTGTAGAGGTACTTTGGACAGGTAACCGGATAACTGAATGATCGAGAGTTTGTGCTCTGCTTTTTGAAGCCGCCTGACAAGAGCATCAAACTCCGCTGGTGTGTAGGCATGGGCAGATGTCTGAATAGAACGGTACTGGTTTCGCCAGTGATAGAAGGTGCTTTGCGATATGTGCAGTTCTTGGCAGAGAGCCGGAATGGACTCACCCTTTTCATAGCGACGAATCGCTTGCTTTTTGAACTCGAGCGGGTATTTCTTGGGCATTACAATAGCTCCTTTATGGTGTGATGAAGCAATCGTAATTAGGTTGAGCGGAATTTGCAAGAACGATGAAATCGATAAAAGAGATTGAAGATGAGACAGGGAAACTATAGAAACTTATGTGCGGTTGTATTCTTCTCTCGTCGAGTAGGAAGTTGCCCTTTTTGAAAACTTTATTTTCCAAAATTGTATTAGTTGACGGAACCATTGTAATAAGCTGTTGCTCAGAATAAAGATGGGTTTGAGTATATTGCAGTAATTATTGCTCGAAATAATTAAAAAAGGCCAGTGATAACGCATGAACCCAGTAAGCAAAGAGTTTTTCATTTACATTCGAATCTAATCGTGCTATTCTTTATGTAACTTGAAGGAACCTTTGTATGGCTACTGTTAAAACCAGTAAGGAGCGATGTAAGCAAAGGAGGTGCCTAAACATGGCTGATAATAGCAGAGCAGTCAATCGAGTATTTACACGCAAGGTAATATGTGATTTAATCGAAAATGGGAGAAGCGACGTTTTTGACTATGTTGTAAAGCGTTATATCGATGATCCCTCAAGTAAAAATCATGGGCAACTTATCAGCGAAATATATGCTCACCTCAACAAGCAGCAGCGCAATGAGTACTTTTATATGAACACGCTTCTCAACAAATTGCTTTGTGGTATTCATAATGTGAATACCACATCAGCGTTCTCTCAAGTACGAATCGGTCATTCCATTGCAGATTTTGTAATGATTAACGGCGAAGGTCGCGTGTATGAGATTAAATCTGATCTCGATAATTTTGATCGTCTATATGATCAACTCAGAGATTATTATCGTGCATTCAGTAAAGTGTCTGTATTAGTGTCTATTCACGAACTGGAAAAAATCCGTAACGTATTATCGTCATTTGGCAATATGGGAGATGCTGTCGGTGTGTATGTTCTCTCTGAGCGTGGTACAATTTTCAACAAGGAACGCAGCAAAGAGCCAAGAACATACAACGAGTTTCTTAATCATTCCAGCATTTTCAAGTTACTAAGGAAAAAAGAATACGAAAGAATAGTTAGTGGCTATTTTGGTGTTGCTCCGCAAGCAGAGCCTGTTTTTCATTTTAGGGCGTTTCTTGAAAAGTTTGAGGAGATACCTATTCTTGAAGCACAGCGGCTTGCATTTCAAGAAATGAAAAAGCGGAATAAAATTACAGTAGAAGAATTCCAAGAAATACAGCCAGAATTAAAAGCGGTAATTTATTTTTCTGGGCTTACTCAAAAAATGCCTGCACTTGGTCAATTGCTTGAAACACAATACAGGAGGTAATAGTATGTATTTTCCGTATTTTCGTGGAAGACAATATGAACTGCTTGCGCTTAAAGAGTTAGCAACAAAAAAACTGATTTCTTCGGCTATTGTTCCAATTATTGAGCCAGTAAAGATTATTCCTGCACTAAACAATTCCTTGTCCGCATTCCAAGATGCATCTCTCCCTGTCGCGCTGGTTATAAACCCGAATGTTGGGGATTTAACTGATGAGCCACAAATCATAAATCAGTTACTCGAAAAATACCTCTCTCCCAATGTCATTCCTGCCATACTTACAAACGAGAGTGCTGAAAAAGGGCTGATTGAACTAAAGAGTAAGGGTGTTGATACAAGTGAAATTCTTACAATACTAAACGACCCTGATTTGATTGAAACTTATCAAGCTGTATTTCAGCAAACGCCTAAATACACGCTCTGCCCTTATGACCGTCATATACGACGCACAGTTAAGGAAAATAGTGTTCTGTTTGAGAATAAGTTTAATAAGAGAAGCAGAAATGCAGATTATCCTGAGGATGAACTGTTCTCCAATGACCATATTGATTATCGGGAGGATGACTACGTCGGGTTCGGAGATTACTCTATTATTGGCAGTGATTATATTGAGTCTGGGTTTGCACCTTATGCAGTTGCAATTCATATTGTGTATTTTGCGGAGGATGGTTCATTAAGAATACGGCACTTTGTTTCTGATTCAAACGATGATATTTCTGATGTCGCTGGAAAATTCTATGAGGCAGTGAGCAAATTGCATAAGTGGTATACCACAGAGAAACAAGACCGCCAACTAACTACAGGTTTGCAAACATTGTTGGATCATTTTAAAAACAAGACGTATCCTGGACTTCCAACATTGAAAAAACTCTCTATTATGCACCATCTTGAACTTATGGACAGATACTTGAATGGGAGATTTGAAAATGAATTGTTGCGTTGAGTGTTTTTCTGATCCTCAAATTCAAGCAATGATTTCAGCAAATGGAAAGCAGGGAACTTGTGATTTTTGCAAAAAGCCGGATGTCTTTATTTGCCCGGTAGATGAGCCGTCTGATGTGTCGGATTTGATTTCTGAAGTACTCAATGTCTATGAGGAGGCGGAAGAAGGAGAACCTCTGTTTTCTACAATAATCGAAGATTGGAATATCTTCAGAAAAGAGCTTTCGTCATCTTTCGATTTGTTGGCTGCGTTTTGCTCAGTAATTTACGGGGACAATGGTGAAACGCACGACAGGAAAGTGCGTATTCCGAAAAGTTATGCTGATGAATATGGCATATTTTCCGGGCATACATGGCATGAATTTTCAGACGCGATAAAGACGAAGAATCGTTTTTGCAGCGGGCTTTTTAGAGCTGACCAACTTGCTTCTTTTCTGGGATATTCAATCACAAAGTATACTAAAGGAACAGAACTGTTCCGTGCTCGTATAAGCGATGACATTGAGGGATACCCCAAAGAGGAGATGGGGCAACCGCCTACCAGAAAACGAAAGTCAGGACGGGTAAATCCAGAAGGAATCGGAGTGCTGTACCTTACATCAGATGAAGCAACTGCATTAAGGGAGGTCAGAGCCAGTGCCTTTGATTTTGTTACCATTGGGATATTTGAACTGCTCAAGGACATAAAAGTCGTAAATATTTCTGGGCTAAATAGCATAAGCCCCGCAGTTTATTCAAGCAGCATAGAATCGTTAGCGGCAAATATAAGGGCTTTCTCGGATATTGCAAGGGAGATTGCAAAACCGCTAAGGCGAAATGACAGTTCGTTGGAATACTTGCCAACTCAGTTCATCACTGAGTTTATAAAAAGTAAAGGCTATGCGGGCGTTTCGTATACAAGTACAATGGGAACAGGCGGCACGAATATTGCTGTTTTTGATGAGTCACTGTTTGAGTGCAAATCGGTGCACGTTGTTGAAATCAGCAGTATCGAGTATTCCTATAGCAAAGTCAAATAGGCTTCCGAAATTCGAAAATGTTTCAAAAGCGGTATTGAAGAACTACCGCATGAATTCATATTTAATACTTCTTATTAAGGAAGACGGTAAATCTATACTGTTACTGTATGACAAAAAGCATCGAAAACTTCGGCTTTCGATGCTTTTTTGTTGCAAAAATGCTGAAAAATGTGTAGGTCAAAATGTGGGTCAACTGCCTGACCCACACCGTGACCCACACGCGAAAATGTGCGGATAGGTTCAAAGAGTACCGGAGAGGAGGTTTTGCCCCCTCTCCGGTATTTCGCATCCTTTTTCTGCTTACATCACTTGCGCCATGAAGCTGCCCATCGTTTGTGCGGCTTCGTCCTGCTTCTGCCTCGTAGCGTGGGTGTAGGTGCGGAGAGTGAATCCGGCGTCGTAGTGGTCGAGCATACTGCTGACGGTTTTGACGTCCACGCTATTCAGTTCTCCATTGGGATTCTTTACAGACTGCTTGCTGACAGAGATGGTGTTATTCCTTGCGTCGAGGTCACTCCAGAGAAGCGCCGTGATCTCACCCTTCCGTAAGCCCGTGACCAGCTCCAGATAGAACATGGGGAGGAGTCCTCTTTTGTCGGCGGTATCCAGATAATCCTTAATATGCTCCGGTGGAAGAATCTGCATTTCAATTTTTTGTACCTTCGGCGCGATGCAGTCCTCGGTCGGATTGCGCGGAATCAGGCGATCCTTGACCGCCCACTCGAAAACGCTATGCAGCATGAGAAGCGGACTCCGAACTAAGAATCGTTGGAGAAGGAAAAATGCCTCCTTCTCCGGCGTTTTGTTCTACCACCCGTATTATATTCTTGTAATGCGAAGACCGTTTAGCGGCAGGGCTGCTTTGTACGCTAAGGTATTGCAGTGCCCCGATGCTCTTTGCGCATTTTTCCTCTTATTGTGTCCTTTTTGCTTCAGCAGAAAGGACGATCTCCCTGCTGCCGGCAGTGCCCAGCTCTGTCGGCAGCATTGACCGTTGTGTCGCTGCTGAACCCCAAATCGCTCATTTCCCACTTTCCAATGCGGCAGCGAGGAAACCCTGAAACAGCGGGTGAGGCCGGGTGGGGCGGCTTTTGAATTCGGGGTGATACTGCACACCAACATAGAAGGGCTGGCTGCTCAGCTCCACTGCCTCCACCAATCTCCCGTCAGGGGAGAGCCCGCTTATGGTCATTCCCGCCGCCCGCAAAGCATCTCGATAGTCGTTATTGAACTCATAGCGGTGGCGGTGACGCTCCCAAATCTGTGCGCCTCCATAGCATCGCGCCATGGTCGTTCCCTCGGCGATCACACAGGGATAACTGCCCAGACGGAGGGTACCGCCCTTGTCGATGTCCTCGCCTTGACCAGGCATAAAGTCGATGACCTTATGGCGGCACTCCGGGGCAAATTCACCCGAATCGGCGCCTGTAAGACCGAGTACATGGCGGGCAAATTCGATGACGGCAATCTGCATACCGAGGCAAATACCCAGATAGGGAATGCGATGCTCCCGGGCATATTGAGCCGCCAGAATCATGCCTTCGATGCCGCGGCTTCCGAAGCCGCCTGGGACAAGAATCCCATCAAGCTGGGAGAGCAGCTCGTCCTGCGTGTCTGCCGTGACCGTCTCCGAGTCGATCCATTGAATGTCCACCTTTGCACCAAGGGCAAACCCGGCGTGCCGCAAGGCCTCCGCAACAGACAGATAGGCATCGTGAAGCTGCACGTATTTTCCCACAAGGCCGATGCTTACCGACTTGCTGCGGCTCTTGATGGCAGCGACCATCGCCTGCCACTGGCTCAAATCCGGCTCAGGTGTGGATAGCCGCAGTTCTCGGCAGACCACCGCAGACAGATTCGCCCGCTCCAAATAGAGAGGAGCCTCATAAAGAATGGGAAGCGTCAGATTTTCAATGACGCAGTCGGGCTTCACATTGCAGAAACCTGCAATCTTGCGGAAAATACTGGGATCGGTGATGGGTTCATCACAGCGCAGGACGATGATGTCCGGCGTGATGCCCAATCCCTGCAGCTCCTTTACGGAGTGCTGGGTTGGCTTGGACTTATGCTCTCCAGATGCCTTCAGATAGGGGACCAGCGTGACATGAATATACAGGGCGTTTCCGGGCCCCACCTCATGCCCCACCTGCCGAATGGCCTCGATAAAGGGCTGGCTCTCAATATCACCGATGGTTCCGCCAACCTCGGTGATTACGACATCAGCCTCCGTCTTGCTGCCCACATTATAGATAAACCGCTTGATCTCATCTGTGATGTGGGGAATGGTTTGCACGGTGGCCCCCAGATACGCGCCCCGGCGCTCCTTGGAGATAACGTTGGAGTAGACCTTTCCGGTGGTCAGATTGGAATATTGGTTCAGATCCTCGTCAATGAACCGCTCATAGTGCCCCAGATCCAGATCTGTCTCAGCGCCGTCCTCGGTAACATAGACCTCACCGTGCTGGTAGGGGCTCATGGTACCGGGGTCCACATTGATATAGGGATCCAGTTTTTGCGCCGCTACCTTCAGTCCCCGGGCCTTCAGCAGTCGCCCCAAAGAGGCTGCGGTGATACCCTTCCCCAACCCAGAAACAACGCCGCCTGTCACAAAAATATACTTTGTCATGTGTTGACCTCCCGTGGAAAACTCAAAAAAGAGAAGGCGTCCATCAGGGGACAAAAGTCCTCTGACGAACGCCTTCGTTCAACGATTCATATTCTACTGCGGCTGACGGCAATTTGTCAACCAGAGTTTTCACAATTCTGCACATTGCGATCCGCGGGATCTTTGTGCTATTGATATGTTTTTATCACAGTTTCCGCCACTTCCCGTTTGGATATGCGCCGGTCCATGGACTGCTTTTCAATATAGTGGTGGGCTTCCGGTTCCGTCATGCCAAGGCACTCAATCAGCAGCCACTTGGCCCGGTTGACCAGCCGGATCTCCTCGATCTTTTCTTCTACGGTAGCCTGTTTGGCTTCCATCTGACGCATGCGCTCTCGGGTGGCGCAAAGGATCCGCAGATTTTGCGCCACCATTTGCATGCTGGTGGGCTTGGACAGTGTGAGCACGCCGTAACTGACGACTCTGGCGTAGATATCGTCAAACTGATCGTTCCGAACCAACAGCAAAACCCCTGCACCGCTTCCGGTACAGATATCTACGGCCAGACGCATTCCAAAGTCGTCCGGCAAAGGAGCGTTGATCAGCACAATATCAAATGCCGTTTCCGAGATTTTTCGGCGCGCCTCTCCGATGCTGCGTACCACCGTTACCGGCCAGTAATCCGTCACAGGGAGCAGAGGCATGATCTTCTCGGTAAAACTGTCCGTGGCGGTGACAATCAGTACGCTGTATGTCCGTTCCTGAAAGATCATGTTCTCCCCTCCTTTCACCTGATCCAATCAGGGCTCTTTATCGATGACAGTAGGCGGAGATCACGGCTTCCGGGAGATGCTTGCGGATAAATGCGCTTGCTTCGGCCAATGCGGCAGCCTCATACAATGAACCAGGCAGCTTCTTTAGACCATTGAGCACCTCGGCGGGTGCGGTATAGACATTGAAATCCGAGGCGGGACAGAGCTGCAGGTCATGCTCGACCCCGTGCATTCCGGCGTAGATCAGGAGCGCATAGGCAATGTACGGATTTGCCATTGGATCGGCAGAGCGCAGCTCAGCCCGACGGTATTCGCCCACTGCCGCTGGAATGCGGATCAGCTGGGAACGGTTTTCCGCAGACCACGTCAAGTAGAGCGGCGCTTTGTTATGGCCGAGGCGGCGGTAGGATTCCTCACAGGGGTTCATAAACAGGGTCATGTCCCGGATATGTGCCAGAATCCCTGCGATGATACCGGGCAGCGGCTGGGCGACCTCATCACATTTGACAGAGACGTTGATGTGCATTCCGTTTCCGTCCCGATCCGCCAGCGGTTTAGGAGAGAAACTGGCACAGAGCCCGTTCTGAGCTGCCGCAGTGCGGACCACCGCGTGAAAGGTGACGGCGTTGTCGGCGGCGGTGAGGGGGGCTGAGTAGCGAAAGTCGATTTCGTTCTGCCCCGGACCGCTCTCGTGGTGAGAGCTCTCTGGCTGAATCCCCATCTGCTCCAGCATCAGGCAGATCTCCCGGCGGATCGTCTCTCCCTTGTCATCTGGTACGATGTCCATGTAGCCGGCATGGTCGTAGGGGATTCTGGTAGGCTCACCGCATTCATCAAGGCGAAATAGATAGAACTCCATTTCCGCACCGAACGCAAACTGGAAGCCCCGGGCGCTGGCGTCTGCCACCGCTCGCTTCAGAAGGCTTCGGGTATCCCGTTCAAAAGCCCTGCCGTCCGGGTAGGAAATATCGCAGAACATCTGCATGACCTTGCCCTGCTCCGGCCGCCAGGGAAGCTGGATCAGGGTGGAAGGATCCGGGTGAAGCAGAAGGTCGGAGCGAATCTCGCCACCAAAGCCATCTACCGCCGAGGCATCAAAGGCGATCCCATACGCAAAAGCGCGCTTGAGCTCACTGGGCATGATAGACACATTATGCTGCTTTCCATAGACATTGCAGAAGGCCAGACGGATAAACCTGACATTCTCCTCCTGAACGAATTGGATCACTTCTTCTGGCGTGTACTTCATGTTTTCACCTGCTTCCTTTCATTCAGACCATACGTTTGCCGATCAAACTTTTTCATATCTGGGGCGATCGCGGCAAGGAAATTACCATGAAACAACCGCGATCTTTCACAAAATATGAAATATGATACCACGCCTTCTGTCAATTTTCTATCCCGAATTATTCTTTTGGCGTAAAAATTTTAGGAGCTCCAAGTGATCCGGTCGCTGAAACAATGCGACAAAGCGTTCCTGCTTCGCGGATAAAACGGGGAAAAACACGGCTTTGTAAGATCAAAATTGCTAAAAATGGTATTTCGACAAAAATGATTTTCAACAAATCGACAATTGACTTTCCGAACTGATGGCTGTATATTTTGCAATGTTAAGAGACATTGGCGTCTCGGAGGCAAAGCCTTCCGCAGCGTCAGTGTCTCTTTTTATTTCTTTGAAAGGAAGACACTGCTATGACGACTGTACCAGAAATATTTGGAAGCATGGTCTTTGACAGCCGTGTGATGAAAGCCCGTCTGTCCGGGGAGGTATATCACTCTCTGAAGCACACCATTCAAAAAGGGACCAAGCTGGACCTGTCGGTAGCCAATGCGGTGGCCGACGCAATGAAGGACTGGGCAGTCGAAAACGGCGCGACCCACTTCACCCACTGGTTCCAGCCCCTGACCGGGATCACGGCGGAAAAGCATGACAGCTTCATCACCCCGGCGCCAGATGGCAGAGTGATTATGGAATTCTCCGGAAAGGAACTGATCCGAGGGGAGCCAGATGCTTCGTCTTTTCCATCCGGTGGCCTGCGCGCTACCTTTGAGGCACGCGGTTACACCGCCTGGGATCCCACCAGCTATGCCTTCATCAAGGGAAAAACGCTTTGTATCCCTACCGCATTTTGCTCCTATGGCGGGGAGGCGCTGGATAAGAAAACACCCCTTCTGCGCAGCATGGAGGCGCTGAACCGTCAGGCCCTTCGGGTGTTGAAGCTGTTCGGCCATGATGAGGTCAGACGCGTGGTGCCCGCCGTCGGTGCGGAGCAGGAATATTTCCTGATCGACAGGGCGTTGTACGAGCGGCGCATGGACTTGCTCTACACCGGCAGGACGCTATTCGGCGCCAAGCCCCCCAAGGGTCAGGAGCTGGACGACCATTACTTTGGCTCCATCAAGCCGCGCGTGGCCGCGTTCATGGAGGAGCTGAATACCGAGCTGTGGAAGTTGGGAGTCCTTGCCAAAACGGAGCACAATGAGGTGGCGCCTGCCCAGCATGAGCTTGCTCCCATCTATACCACCGTCAACCTGGCGACCGATCAGAATCAGCTGACCATGGAGATCATGCAGCGTGTGGCGGCTAAGCACGGCATGGTATGCCTGCTCCACGAAAAGCCCTTTGCCGGGGTCAACGGCAGCGGCAAACATAACAACTGGTCCCTTTCCACCGATACCGGCGTCAACCTGCTCTCTCCCGGCGAGACCCCCCACGAAAATGCCCAGTTCCTGCTGTTTCTGGCGGCTGTCATTCAGGCGGTGGACGACTATCAGGGGCTGCTGAGAGCTTCTGTCGCAACGGCCGGAAACGACCACCGATTGGGAGCCAATGAAGCGCCTCCCGCCGTGATCTCGATCTTTCTGGGCGATGAGCTGACCGCTGTGCTGAATGCCATTGAGACCGATTCCGCCTACGTCGATGTAGAAAGAAAGAAGATGAAGCTGGGGGTCGATGTGCTGCCCCGTTTTGTCCGGGACACCACGGACCGCAATCGTACCTCTCCCTTTGCCTTCACTGGCAACAAATTCGAATTCCGAATGGTGGGTTCTTCCGATTCCATTGCCTGCGCCAATATCATGCTCAATGCTGCGGTGGCACAGTCCCTGAAATGCTATGCGGACGAACTGGAACAGGCAGAGGACTTCAATACCGCTCTGCATGAGAGAATCAAGCGTACCATCAAGGAGCATAAGAGAATTATCTTTAACGGAAATGGTTACGATGATGCATGGATTCGGGAGGCCACAGAGGAGCGGGGACTGCTCAATCTGCGTACCACGCCGGACGCGATCCCGGAGCTCTTGAAAGCGAAGAACGTCGAGATGCTGACGGCCCACGGGGTGTACACCGAAGCGGAGTTGCGCTCCCGGTATGAGATCATGCTGGAAAACTACTGCAAAACCGTGTGCATCGAGGCTCAGACCATGAGCGACATGGCGCGAAAGCAGATCCTTCCGGCTGTTGCTCGCTATGCCGCAGACGTGGCCCGGGCTGCCGCCGACAAAAAATCCTTAGATGGCGAAATCAGCTGCGGCTATGAAACAAAGCTCGTCAAAAAGCTGACGGCGGTGACCGAGAGCATCGACGCAAGGGTCGACGCACTGGACAGCGCGATTGCCAGATTCAAAACCATTTGTGATGTGACCGAGGGTGCAAACTTTATTCGGGACGAGATGCTCTCCCGAATGACAGTGCTGCGCTCTGCCGCAGACGAAGCAGAGACGCTGACCGCGGAAAGCGCGTGGCCGTTCCCCACTTACGGAGAGCTGCTGTTCAGCGTCAGGTGAACAAGATGAAAAAAAGGCGGCGCCGCGAAAGCGGCGCTTGCCTTGCGAATGATGAAATGATATGATGCAGGAGGTCAATTTATGAAAACTTGTGCCATTGTTGGCATCAACTGGGGCGATGAGGGGAAGGGCCGCATGGTCGATCTGCTCACGCGGGACTATGATATTGTGGTGCGCTATCAGGGCGGCGGGAACGCGGGGCACACCGTCATCAACGAATATGGGAAATTTGCGCTGCATCTGCTTCCATCGGGGATTTTCCGGCCGAATGTGGTCAATATTTTAGGAAATGGCGTTGCGCTGGATATGAAGAGTCTTTGCGGCGAGATGGAAAGCGTTGCTGCAAAGGGCGTGAGCGTGACGCCGGATAACCTGAAGATCAGCGACCGGGCCTCACTGGTGCTGCCGTGGCACATTCTACTGGATGAACTGGAGGAAGAGCGCCTGAAGGATAAAAAATACGGCTCTACCAAGCAGGGAATCGCCCCCTTCTACTCTGACAAATATCAGAAAAAGACGATTCAGGCCGGCGAGCTCTTCTATCCGGAATACCTGGTCCGCCACCTGGAGGACCTGCTGGAATGGAAGAACCTGACCCTGACCAGGGTCTACGGCGCAAAGCCCTATACCATGGCGCAGCTGTGTGATTATCTGCATACCTATGGGCAGAAGCTAAAGCCCTTCATCTGCGATACCGGCAGCTGGCTGCGCAAGGCGCAGCAGGACGGGAAGAGCATTCTCTTTGAGGCACAACTGGGGGCTCTGCGGGATCTGGATTACGGCATCTACCCTTACACCACCTCGTCCAACGCAGTGGCGGCTTACGCGCCGGTCGGGTCCGGCCTTCCCTCTGCCAAACTGGATGAAGTGGTTGGCGTGGTGAAAGCCTACTCTACCTGCGTGGGCGAGGGGCCGTTCGTCTGTGAGTGGTTCGGCCCTGAGGCCGACCGGCTGCGGGAGGCCGGCTTTGAGTACGGCGCAAAAACGGGGCGGCCCCGCCGCGTCGGCCCGCTGGATATCGTCGCCACCCGCTACGGCGTACAGACCCAAGGCGCCACGACCATCGCACTGACCAAGCTGGACGTTCTCAGCTATATGGACAAGATCCCTGTCTGCACCAAATATGTAGTCAACGGGGTGGAAACGGATGCGTTTCCCTTCCCCGCGGCGCTGGAAACGGCGAAGCCCGTTACGGAATATCTGGACGGCTGGGGCTGCGACATCTCCGGCGCTCGCATGTGGGAAGAACTTCCCAAGCAGGCGCAGGCTTATGTGGAGTATATCGAAAAGGCCATCGGCTGCCACATCGGATACGTATCCGTCGGAGCGGAGCGAGATGCGTACATCAAGCGGTGAGCGGGCGCATGGCACAGGATCGACAAAGAAAAAATACGACAGCGTTTGCCGCTGAGAAAACCAAATGGAGAAAAGTGTCCATGATGTACGAAAAATATGAATCGCCCCTCTCGTCCCGTTATGCTTCCGAAGAGATGCTGCATCTGTTCTCCCAGGAAAAGCGTATTCGGGTCTGGCGAAAGCTCTGGACTGCGCTGGCCCGGGCGGAGCATGACCTTGGCCTGCCCATTACGGCAGAGCAGGTGGCGGAGCTGGAAGCGCACATCGATGATATTGATTTTGAATGTGCCGCGCAGCGGGAAAAGGAAGTGCGGCATGACGTGATGGCACATGTCTATGCCTACGGAAAAGCGGCGCCCGGCGCCGCGGGTGTGATCCACTTGGGGGCCACGAGCTGCTATGTGACCGACAACGGGGATCTGATCCTTTATCGGGACGGTTTGCGTTATCTCCGCGGAGAACTGCTGGGTGTGCTGAAAAATCTTGCCGCCTTCGCAGAAAAATACAAGTCGCTGCCCACCCTCGGATATACCCACTATCAGCCTGCTCAACTTGTCACTGTGGGGAAACGGGCAACCCTCTGGATGCAGGATTTTCTCTCCGATCTGGAGGAACTGGACCATGTGTTGGCGCATATGAAATTTCTTGGCTGCCGCGGGACCACCGGAACCGAGGCGAGCTTTCTGGACCTCTTTGACGGTGATACCGACAAGATCGACCGGATGAACCGCCAGATCAGTGCGGAATTCGGCTTTGCGCACTGCTTTGACGTCTGCGGGCAGACGTATCCCCGGAAGGTAGACAGCCGTATCTTAAACTGTCTGTCTTCCATGGCCCAGAGTGCCTATCGCATGGCAAATGACATTCGCCTGCTGCAGCACGACCGGCAGCTGGAGGAGCCTTTTGAAAAAGAGCAGATCGGTTCCTCCGCCATGGCATATAAACGAAATCCCATGCGGAGCGAACGAATCTGCTCTTTGGCGCGATATCTTATTTTGGACGCTGCAAATGCCCCCATGACGGCATCTGTTCAATGGCTGGAGCGCACACTCGATGACTCCGCCAACCGCCGCATTTCCATGCCGGAAGGGTTTCTCTGCGCCGACGCGATTCTGCGCCTTTGCAAAAATGTGACCCGCGGGCTTGTAGTAAACGAGAAGATCATCGACAAGGCCGTTCGGGAATACCTGCCTTTTATCGCTACGGAAAACCTGATGATGGAAGCCGTCAAGCGCGGCGGAGACCGGCAGGAGCTGCATGAGGTGATCCGCCGCTGCTCGCATGCGGCTTCCGCAAAAATGAAGGAAGGGGAGCCCTGTGACCTTCTGCACCGCCTGGCGGCAGAGCCGGCCTTTTCCATGAATGAGGAGGATCTTACCGCCCTGCTGAAGCCGGAGGATTATATTGGCCGCTGCCCGGAACAGGTGGATACGTTCCTGCGCAAGGTAAGGCCTGTACTCGAAGGGATACCCGAGGAATCTGCCGACATTGCCTTGTAGGGGAACCTTCTCTTAAAATGTTCCGCCATGCGGGATTATACACAACGCAGGGAGCATCGATCTCTCGGCAGCAGGAATGCCGCGGGGAGTACCGGTAGGGATGCGTTGTGCGGCTTTGCAAGGGGCAGTTTTGCTGGGTGGGGAACGTTTTACTTCGCCAACGCCTTGCCAAGTGCGCGGCAGGCCTCAAGCGCCGCGTCGTCGGGCGTCTCCGTGCAGATCACGCTCTCGCAAACAAGATTAATTCCCACGTCATCACAGTCCTTCTCCCAGCTGCGCATCCACTCGCCGTCGCCCCAGCCGTAGGAGCCGAACAGCGCCGCGCGTTTGCCGCCGAGGCTGCGCTTGCACGCATCGAACATCGGCTGGAACTCCATTTCCTCCAGCACCTCGCTGCCCATGGCAGGGCAGCCGAAGGCAATGGCGTCGTAGGCGTTCAGATCGCCGGGGGCGACCTCGGCGGGCGTGAGCAGCACAGCCTCTGCGCCCGCGGCGGTCATGCCCTCGGCAACGGCACGCGCCATTGCCTCCGTATTGCCTGTGCCGCTCCAATAAACAACAGCAGTTTTCATGTTTGTTAGTTCCTTTCTTTTGATGAGTTTATATGATCAAACCGCGACGGCAAGCTGCTCGAGCTTCGAGCCGTTTTGCCAGAGTGCGCAGTAGATCTCCGTGCATTTTTTGTATTTTGCGAACAGTGAGCGCGCCTTTTCCTCGTCGCCGTAGACCTTCCAAAGCCCCGCGCATTTGAAATTATTTGCGCGGTGATCGATGAAGCCCTTCACGTCCTCCGGCGGGTAGCTGAGAAACAGCCCTACCTCGTGCGGAAACTCACCGCTCTCGCGGAAGCGGCGGGCAAGGCGCGCTACGCAGTGCGCGCAGCTTTCGTTGCCGTAACCTGCCTGATGCAGCAGCTCGGACGCCTGCGCGTCGCGCAGATCCCGCCGCAGCTCGGCGGGACGGTAGAGGTAAAGAAGCGCCTGCCCTGCCAGAAAGCGGATCGGCAGCAGGCAGAGCCCCTTTGACGACAGCCGCCGGTTCAGCTGCCGGATATCGGACAGCAGGGCCTCACGGTCCTCGCAGGGACAGGGAAACAGGCTCCCTGTCTTGATGCCCGCGAGCGTCGGCGCGCCCTGACGGATCAAAATTTCTTCAGACATTCGCTTTCGCCTCCTTGTTTCCTTGTTACGGTAGTTAGACTCGTCTAACTACAGGGCCTTTCAAAAGCCGTCCAAAAGCGGCTTTTTGGGGTTAACTGCCTGCTTTCGCGGTTGCGTGGTAAGGATTGTTAGCCGTACGGCGAAAAGCAGGCCGCGCCCGAACGATTTACCTGCGCGCAAGGGCAGAACTCCAACGCAAAAAGAGTACCGCGTTCGAACATAACGGTTAGACAACTCTAACTGCCTTGCATTTAAATTACCACATGTTTGCAGGAAATGCAAGCACGTTTTTTCCGCCTTGTCCTGATTTTACCCTTTGGATTTGTTGCGCTTAGCAGGGCGGGCAGCCCCTCGAAAGGAAGGCTTGTTTTTGAACACAGAAAACGATATACTGAAAGCGGGAGGGATCAAACATGAAACGTATTTCAATAAAAAAGATGGCGGTGCTGTTGTTCTGCACGGCATTGTTGACCGGCTGCGGCTCCAAAAGCGAGGTGTCCCTGCCGGACGATTTCCCAATGGATCTTGAATTCTCCAGCGGCGTGGGCGGCTGGGGAACGTCCTTGACGCTGGAGCGGGACGGAACGTTTTCAGGACAGTTTCACGATTCCGACATGGGAGCCATCGGTGAGGACTATCCAAACGGAACGGTCTATCTCTGCCATTTTTCCGGACGGTTTTCGGACATTGAAAAAGTGGACGAATACAGCTATTCCATGACGCTATCAGAGTTGAACTGCGATGACGAAGGTGGGGAAGAATGGATCGAGGACGGTATTTGCTATGTGCCCGCTGCGCCGTACGGCATGGAGGACGGAGAGACGTTCGTTTTGTATTTGCCCGATACACCCACGGACGGGCTGGACGAGGATTTCCTGAGCTGGTGGCCGGGGTGCTATGCGCCGGAAGGAGCGCCGGAAACACTGAAAACGTATGGGCTGTTGAATGCCAAAATGGGATATGGGTTCTTCTCTGATCCGATGTAGACTGTTTCCGCCGATGTGTCTACTGTATAAGGGCGCGCAAGGCCGTGCAAACTTGTAGCGCAAGACGATCATTTACAGGAAAGGCAAAACGATTGATGAATATGAAAAAACAGCTGCTTCCCGCTTTTTTGGTTCTTGGCATTCTCCTTACAGGGCTTTCCGGCTGCGGCGAGCAAACAAAACCAGACACAGACAATGCACAGTCTCCGCTGGAAACGGTCGCGTACGCGAACCTGACGGACGGGGATTCGCGCGCGCTGCTCACCGCTGCGCTTGCGAACGCCGGCGTGGACGAAAGCCGGGTCAGCGCTTTTTTTGAAAAGGTCGATCTTTTCAACCGGAGCGTCAAGAGCGAATGGCTGACGGACGGCTTTGAAAGCGCCGCGCCGACCGCCACCAAGTACGACCCCTATGAGATGCAGGATCTGTGGGCGGAGAAAAACGGCAGCTTCCCCGGCTACAACTGCCGTATTACGGCGTTCGGTCTGTTTGGCGAATTTCTCACCGCCGGAGCGGATCAGCCCGATACGCGGGGCGAGGACGCCCTTTTTCTGGATCTTGAAACGTTGAGCGCCGACCCGAACGCCCTCTGCGGCGGCAGCAGCGCTGCGTTCTGCGCGTTGTTCGCCCCGGTGGCGGCTGCGGACAGCACAGAGGTTACCGCGCAGGTCGAGGCGCTTCAAGCGGGTTGGGCGGCGCGCGGCATCGCCTTCTCAGACAGCACTGCACGGCTGATCTCCGTCGTCCTGCACGATAAGTTCTCCGATACCGACAACACGCTCTTCATCGGGCATGTGGGCGTGCTGCTGCCGGCAGAGGACGGAAGCCTCTACTTTGTCGAAAAGGTGGCCTTTCAGGAGCCGTACCGTCTGGTGAAGCTCCGGAACCGCACAGAACTGAGCGACTATCTGATGGAAAAATACGATACCGCGTGGGATCAGGATACGACGCGCCCGTTCCTCATGGAAAACGATAGCCTCATGGAGGGATACCGTGCCAACCCGCTGGACAGCCTGCCCTGAAAGAGAGACGCTGGAGAAGCTTAAAAGGAAGAAAGCCGGCATTCCGCTGCAAGCGGAATGCCGGCTTTTGCCTGTTCAATGATCCAAAAAGTACATATTCACTTCTGCGCGGGCGATGAGTGCGCCTGAGTCGTCGGTGATATCGACCTCGAAAAAGCCAATGTGGCCGCCGACCTTCACCTCGCGGCCAACCGCGGTGAGCGATTTGGAATGCGTTGTCGGGCGGAGGTAGCTGATCGTAGCGCTGAGTGTCACGTTGCGCTGGGCATATTTGATGCGCGCGAACGCGCCCGCGGCGGTGTCCGCCATTGCATAGAGAAAGCCGCCGTGTACGCCGCCCCAGACATTGCGGCTTGCGTCGGTAACCGCCGCTTCGAGCACGCTTTTCTCTTCGTCGACCGAAACGATGCGAATGCCGTTGTGACGGATAAAACCGTTGGATTCCCGATCAAGCATTTCCTGATAGTTTTCGACCATGATGCATCAGTCTCCTTTATATTGACGGATCAGATGAGCCAAGCATAGCAGAATTGAGAAAAGGACGCAACAGAAACAAGAACGCTTGAAAGAAAATTATGCTTAAAGATTTGGCTGTGAGACGAGAAATGCAATGCAGTTTGATTAAAAATTGACAATTCTTGAATAAATAACACACAAACAGGAAAATATCTGGTTAATTTGACGGATATTCGGAGAGAGGATTGTAAAAAGCGCAGAAATCATCTGATGAGCAGAGGAAAGCGTTGACATTCGCAGAAATTGGGTATATGTTACTACCATGTTAAGGGTGCAGTGCACAGCAGCACACCAAACAAGAGTCTATTTGATCGGAGTCCGACATGAACGAAACGGGGCGTGTATCTGCCAGTGATTTAGTTGTCAATAATATTCGCAGCAAGATCCAGCGCGGCGAACTGAAGGTGGGTGATCGCCTGCCCGTCGAAGCCGATCTTGCCAGGGAGTTGAACGTTGGGCGTTCTTCCTTGCGCGAGGGCATTAAGATTCTCACGGCCTATGGCGTGGTGGAATCCCGCCAGGGCGAGGGGACGTTCATCACCGACAATGTGGCGCGCAATTTCTTCGAGTATATGGGATTCTTTCCCAGCAAGGAGAACAGCGAGTATCTTGTAGAACTGCGCCGCGTGATCGAGGTCGGTAACATTGCCGCCATCTACGACCGCGTGACACCGCAGCAGTACGATCAGCTTGAAAAACTGGTCGATGTGTTTGACGAAGAACACACGATTGATGAGTATGTGGAAGCGGACTATAATTTTCACAATACGCTTATTGAAATTACCGGAAATCCCATGCTCATTCAGGTCAACAACATGATCGCACAGATGCGCCGCGATCTGCTCTATCGCATGTTTTCCCATCCGGAGATCATTCAGGACGCCAGAACCTCTCACCGCGCCATCTTCAACAGCCTGAAGGCGAAGGATCGCAATGCCTGCATTTCTGCGGTTGCGAGTCACATCAGCACCACAAGGGAGCGGATCAAGAACATCTATTGAGTGTTCTTTTTCCCTGAAATCATCTGATGATACGATGTCAGATGACAAGATGACATAAATAAGGTTTCATATTTCATGGTATATTCTATCATCAGTATGTTGCATGAAATCCAATATCACATACCGCGTTGCGGCAGAAAAAGGAGGTGCCTGTTCCAAATCCTCGTCGCGAAAGCTCTCAATGTTACCTCTCTCTCAAAAATCCCTCAAACAAACCAAAACAACAGAAAAGGATGGAACTCATTATGAAAAAGACTTCTCGTATTCTTGCTCTTCTGCTTAGTCTGGTTGCCGTGTTCTCTCTCTTCGGCTGCGGCAGCAAAGATGCAGACGGCGACTCCTCGGACGACAACACCGTTTACACCATCTCCTGGGCTCACTCCTCTTCCACCAACGACCGTCTTGCTCTCGCGACCGAAAAGATGGCGGCTGAGCTTGAAGAGGCTTCGGGCGGCCGCCTGAAGATCGAGCACTATCCCGCCTCTCAGCTTGGCGCGGAGCGCGAGATCCTTGAGGGTGTCGCTCTTGGCACCATTGACTGCGGCATCATTTCCTCCGGCGTGGTCGCAGGCTTCAGCAACTCTGTTTATGTTACCAACATGCCTTACCTGATCGACGATCGCGAGGTCGGCTGGAAGGTCTACGACGGCGAGTTTGGCCAGATGCTCGGAAAGAAGACCGAGGAAGAGGGCGGCTGGAAGTTCCTCGGCTGGTGCGATAACAGCCTGCGCATGTTCTCCAATACCAAGCGCGAGATCCAGACCCCTGCTGATATGGTCGGCCTGAAGATCCGCACCCAGGAGAACGATATCCACATGGCAATCGTCAACAGCCTCGGCGCTTCCGCAACTCCCGTTGCCTTTTCCGAGCTGTATACCGCACTCCAGCAGGGTACCGTTGACGGTCAGGAGAACGGTGTTGCGCTGACCTACTCTATGGGCTTTAACGAGGTTGTCAAGTACCTCACCTATCTGCCCCACATCTATGACCCGTACATTGTCTGCATGAGCAACGCCAAGTGGAACAGCCTGCCCGCCGATCTTCAGGAACTGATGCAGGAGTATGCCACCAAGTACTGCCAGTATGAGCGTGAATTCAACCTGCAGAATGATGACGAGTACCTGCAGAAGATGGTCGATGCCGGCCTGAAGGTCTACTATCCCACCGAGGAGCAGGCTCAGCAGTTTGTCGATGCCACCGCCGGCGTTGAGGACCTGATCCGCGCCAAGGTCGGCGATGAGCTGGTCGACTCCTATAAGGACGCTGTTGCCGCTGCAAAAGCAGAGTAACAACTTCTAACTGACCGGCACTGCGGTCTGCCGGTGATGCGGCAGACCGCAAGCCATTTATAGAAACCTAAGGAGGTTCGACTACCCGTGAAACGAATTCTTGATTTTATTGACAACGTTCCGATCACCAAGTTCATCTCGTCAATTTTCATTCTGGCGATGGCCGTCATCATGGTGATGAACGTGATCCTGCGTTACTTCTTCCATTTCTCCTTCAACTGGGGCGATGAGATCATTCGCTATCTCTGCATCTATATGTCTTTCCTGGGTATGGCGGCAAGCTGGAAATACGGCACGCACATCGGCGTAACGGTCTTTGTGGAAAAGATGTTCCCCGAAAAGAGCCGCAAGTATTTCCGCCTTCTTTCCGATATCGTGACGATCGTTTTCCTCGCACTTCTCACCTATTTCGGTTTTATTCTTGTGGGCCGCATCGTTGCCAGCGCACAGACTTCTCCCGCTCTGCACCTGCCCATGTATCTGATTTATGGCACCGTGCCCCTGAGCGCACTGCTTTCCATCATTCAGATGCTGCTGCAGATCTTCCGTCATAAGACCTACCTGCAGCCGCGCGAGTGAGCCTGCAAAACCGTGAATACAAAAATGAGGTGATATTTAAGTGGTTATTGCTACATTATTTATTGCGTTGGCAGTGCTTATCGTAATCGGCGCGCCGATTGCAGTCTGCATCGGCTTCGCCCCGATCGCGGCATTGGTCGCCGATGGTCAGACGTCCCAGCTCTTTGTCGCCGCGCAGAGAATGGTCACTGCACTCGACTCCACCGTTCTGGTGGCGATCCCCCTGTTTGTTCTTGCCGGCGTCGTGATGGGCAAGGGCGGCATTTCCAAGCAGATCGTCAACCTCTGCTATGAGCTCTTTGGCTGGATGCCGGGTTCGCTCGGCGTGGTTACGGTCATTGCCTGTATGTTCTTCGCTGCGATCTCCGGTTCCGCACCGGCAACCGTCGCCGCAATCGGCGGCATTCTGATCCCCCAGATGATCGACGATGGGTATCCTGCCGGATTTTCCGCGGCGCTGGCTGCCTCGGGCGGTATCATCGGCTGTATCATTCCTCCCAGTATCCCCTTCGTGAACTACGCACTGATTACTGGCGAATCGGTCAGTGATCTGTTTGCCGCCGGTGTGGTTCCCGGTATCCTGATGGGTATTGTCCTCTGCATCTGGACGGTTATCATGGCCAGCAAGTACGGTTGGGGCTCCCGCAAAAAGGGCATCAGCCTGCGCGGCGTGTGGAGAGCATTTTACAAGGCCATCTGGGCAATTCTGATGCCCGTTATCATTCTTGGCGGCATCTATTCCGGCAAGTTCACCCCGACTGAGGCGGCTGCTGTTGCGGCAGTCTATGGTACCATCGTATCGCTCTTCATCTATCGCGGCATCAAGTTCAGCGATCTGCTGGACCTTGGCTTTGAGGCAGTGCGCACCTCTTGCATGATCATGTTTATCTGCGCTACGGCAAATATTTTCAGCTTTGTCGTCACGCGCCAGCAGGTGCCTGCCAAGCTCTCCTCCCTGATCCTCGGCGTCACGGATAACTGGGTCGTGATCCTGCTTATCATCAACGTGATCCTGCTGATCAACGGCTGCTTTATGGAGACCACAGCTTCTACCTACATTTACACCCCGATCCTTTTCCCGCTCATCAGCGCGCTCAACTACAATCCCATTCAGTTCGGTGTGGTCATGGTGATGAACCTGACGCTCGGTCTGATTACGCCTCCGCTCGGCATCAACCTCTTCGTTGCCCAGGGTGTTGACCGACGCGTTACCTTTGGGGCGCAGGTCAAACAGGTTATGCCAATGTTCTTCCTGCTGGTCATTGTGCTGATGTTGGTCACCTACATTCCCAGTCTGTCCCTGTGCCTGATCGGCGGCGGCACGTAAGCACATCAAACGCAGTTACAAATTTTATTTAAGATAGAAGGATAAACTCAATGAACGACTTCAATTTTAAAATTCCTCAGGACATCATCTTCGGCAAGGGTTCTCTTTCCCGTCTGCCCGAGGTGCTGAAGGAAGCCAACTGCAAGAAGGTTCTTCTCGTCAGCGACCACGGCCTTGAGGCTGTCGGCGTTGTTGCCAAGGTCGAAAAGATCATCACTGAGGCAGGCCTCGGCTACGCGCAGTTCCTCGACCTGCAGCCCAATCCTACGATCGACAACGTGAACGCTGCCCTCGAAGTTTACAAGAGCAGCGGTGCTGAGAGCATCATCGCCCTCGGCGGCGGCGGTCCGATGGACGTTGCCAAGTCCGTTGGCCTGCTGGCCACCTATGGCGGCAAGGTCACCGACTACGCTGGCTTTGGCAAGGTGCCCGGCCCGGTCGTTCCGATGATCGCGATCCCCACCACCGCCGGTACCGGCAGCGAAGTGACCGCCTCCTCCGTCATCACCGACTCTGAGACCCACTTCAAGATGGCCGTCATCAGCTACTACCTGATTCCCGGCTATGCCCTGCTCGATCCCGAGCTTATCATGACTGTTCCCGCCAAGATCGCGGCGGCCTGCGGCGTTGACGCTTTCGTCCACGCTGAGGAAGCCTATGTCTCCAAGATGGCTAACCCCTTCACCGATGCCATGGCTGAAAAGGCGATGGAGCTCATCGGCGGCAATATCCGCCAGTTTGTCGCCTCCCGCGACAACGAAGAGGCTGCCTGCAACATGATGCTTGGCTCCACGCTCGCCGGTATCGCGTTTGCCTGGGCTAAGCTCGGCGACGTTCACGCCATGAGCCACCCCGTCAGCGGTTTCTTTGGCGTCGCGCACGGCGTTGCCAACGCGATCCTGCTGCCTGCCATCGTTGAGTTCAACGCCCTGGCGGACAACGGCCGTTACCGCAAGATCTACAACTACATCACCAACGGCAAGAAGGCAGATGATTCTTTTGTCCCCCAGATGCTCGTTGACGAACTCAGAAAGCTCAACCGCGAACTGGGTATCCCCGCAAAGCTCTCCGATGTCGGCGTAACCGAGGACAAGATTCCCGAAATGGTTGCCGATACCATGAAGAGCGGCAACGTTCTGGTCAACCCGCGTCAGACCACGCCGAAAGACGTTGAAGCGCTGTATCGCAGCCTTCTGTAAGACAGCGGAACCCCACATTGCAGTCTCTCAAAGGGAGGCTGCAATCCTCAGAGCAAAAGGTCTGACCATCAGACATCATATCGCCTGACTTTTTATCGTGCACTGAATTCTGTTATTTCCTTTACCTTTCATACAGCAATCCCTTATTTCACAAATCCTATTTCACAAATCATTCCATTCATTCCGAAAAAATATTTTCCGCCGTCTGTCCGGCAGCTTAAGACCGGAGGAGACGAGCCAATACTATGGATCAAAGGAGCAATCGAATCATGGAAGCGAAAGAATATTTAGAGCAGCTGGTTGCAAATGCGCGCGTGGCACAGGCTGAATTTGAAACCTATCCGCAGGAAAAGGTGGACGCTGCCTGCCGCGCCGTGTGTAAGGCTGTGTACGATAACGCCGAAATGCTCGCGCACATGGCCGTTGATGAGACCCGCATGGGCCGCTACGACAGCAAGATCGCCAAGTGCCGCAACAAGTCCAAGACCGTTTGGCTGGGCATGAAGGGCAAGAAGAGCCGCGGCATCATCGACTGGGACAAGGACATTCAGATCGCCAAGGTCGCAAAGCCCATTGGCGTCATCGGTTCCGTCACGCCGACCACGAACCCCGTCATCACCGTCATGCACAACTCCGCCTGCGCGATGAAGTGCGGCAACGCCATCATCATCTGCCCGCATCCGCGTGCCAAGGGCGTTGGCGTTAAGACCGTTGAGCTGATGAATGCTGAGCTTGAAAAGCTCGGCATGCCTAAGAATCTGGTCCAGATTATCCCCGAGCCGACGATGGAGCTCTCTGCCGGACTGATGAGCGCCGTGGATCTGTGCATCTGCACCGGCGGTCCGAGCATGGTCAAGGCTGCGTACTCCAGCGGCAAGCCAGCCATCGGTGTCGGTCAGGGCAACGTCCAGGTTATGATCGACCGCGATGTTGATCTGAAGGAAGTGGTCGAAATGGTCATCACCGGCCGCACCTTCGATAACGGTGTCCTGTGCACCTGCGAGCAGAACATGATCGTCCCCAAGGAAAAGCGTGCCGAGGCCATTGAATACGCCAAGGAAGCCGGCGCTTACGTCATTGACGACGAGAAGGACGCTGAGATTCTGCGCGAGACCATGTTCCCCAACGGTGCGCTGAACAAGAACATCGTCGGTGCTTCCCCGGCTGCCATCGGCAAGATGGCGGGGCTCCCTGTCCCCGAGGACGCCCGCGTGATTCTCTGCCGTACCAAGGGGGTTGCGTATGATGACGTTCTGGCGAAGGAGAAGCTCTGCCCCGTGCTGGCTCTGTTCGACTACGACAAGTGGGAAGATGCTGTTGAGATCGCCCGCGCGAACCTCAACATGGAAGGCGCTGGCCACAGCTGCGTGATCCATTCCAACACCAAAGAGCACATTGAGTATGTTCCGACCCGCGTGAATGTTTCCCGTTACGGCGTCAACCAGGTTGGCGGTACGGGTCTCGGCGGCGCAATGGATAACGGCCTGAACCCGACTACGACCCTCGGCTGCGGCACTTGGGGCGGCAACAGCATCAGCGAGAATATCTACTATCACAACCTGATGAACGTTTCCCGCATCTCCTATAAGATCAAGAACAAGAAGTTCCCCACCGACGAGGAAATCTGGGCCGATTGAGTTACTTGCCATAGAAGAAAGTCCTTCTCGCATTCACCTCCTTTATTCCAGAACTGTTCATCGTTCTTTTCACTGCTGAAGGATACTCTTCTTGAATGAATGAAAAAAGGCTCGTTTCGGCGAGCCTTTTTTCATTCTGAAACGATTTACAAGCGGCGCAAAGTCTGCTACATTAGAAAGCATCGAAGTAAGGAGAATTTTTCTTATGAATGACTATCAGACAAAGTTTGTCACGCCGGAGCAGGCCGTCAAGGCGGTGCAGTCCGGCGACTGGGTGGATTACGGCTTCGGCGCGGGCTTTCCCGAGCTGCTCGACCGCGCGCTCGCGGCGCGCAAGGGAGAAGTCAAGGACGTCAAGGTGCGCGGCGGTCTTGTGATCCGTCCGCGCATTGAGATCGTCGAAAGCGACCCCGAGCAGGAGAGCTTCACCTACTATAGCTGGCACATCGGCGACTATGAGCGGAAGCTCCAAGCGCGCGGGCTCGTGAAATTCATGCCGGTCATGCTGCGCTCGCTGCCGTATCTCTACCGCGACAAGCACATCCGCTGCGACGTGGCGTTCGTGCCGGTCTCCAAGCCGGACGCGGATGGCTATTGCGGCCTCGGCATCTCGCCGTATGCGTGGCGCACGATCTTTGAGAGCGCGAGGACGGTCATTTTTGAAATCAACGAGCACTATCCGAGGCTGCACGGCTTCGAAAACTCGATCCGCGTCCACCTCTCCGAGGCGGACTATGTTGTCGAGGGTGAGCATGAGCCGCTGCCGCTTCGCGCCTACCGCGAGCCGAGCGAAACGGACATCGCCATCGCCAAGCTGGTGGTCGAGCAGATTCCGGACGGCGCGGTGCTGTCGCTCGGCGTGGGCGGCGTACCCTATACGGTTGCCAAGATGCTCGCGGAGTCCGATAAGCGCGACCTCGGCTGCCACACCGGTACCATTTCCGACGCCTTCCTTGAGCTTTACAAGGCGGGCAAGCTGACGAACGCCCGCAAGGAGCTCGATACCGGCCTTTCCGCGTGGAACCTTGCCATGGGCTCGCAGGAGCTTTACGACTGGCTCGATGCCGAGCCGAACATCTTCCACCCCGGTGACCTCGACTACATTCACTCGGTCGAACGTATCTCGAAGCTGAGCAACGTCATCAGCATCAACGGCGGTGTGCAGCTCGACCTGATGGGGCAGGAGAACGCCGAGAGCGCGCTTACGCGCCAGCTCTCGGGCATCGGCGGACAGATGGACTTTCTCGAGGGCGCCTACCGCTCGAAGGGCGGCAAGGGCTTCATCTGCATCAACTCTTCGCGCCTTACGAAGGACGGCGAGCGCAAGAGCAACATTCTTGCCACGATCCCCGGTGGCAGCACGATCTCCGCACCGCGCACGATGATCCAGTATGTTGCGACTGAGTACGGCATTGCAGAGCTTTCCGGCAAGAGTCTGCGCGAGCGCGCTGAGGCCATGGCGGCTATCGCGCACCCGGATTTCCGCGAGGAACTGCTCAAGTACGCATACGAGAATTTTAAGTAATGAAACCAAAGAAAAAGGACGATGTAGGGTAACATGGCACAGACGGTTTTGCAGCAGGTTTTGATTCTCTCGGCAATGATGATGCTCGGCTTTTTGCTGGGAAAGCTGGGCAAAGTGGATCGCAAGGGGGCAGACCTCCTTTCCATGCTGCTGCTGGACGTGTTTTTTCCCTGCAACGTGCTCGCCGCGGCGAGCGGCGACTTCGGCGATATGCCGTTTTCACAGGTCATCAAGATCGTGCTGGCCTACCTGTCCTGCTTTATCCTGTTTACGATTCTGGCAAAGCCGATCGCAAAGCTGATTGGGCTGAATGAGGACGAGACACTTGTTTTCACCCGCAGCGTTGCCTACCCGAATAACGGATTTGTCGGTATTCCGCTCTGCTCGGCAGTGTTCGGCACGGAGGGAACGGTGCTCGGCTCGCTTTCCGTGCCCTGCGCCACGATCTACATGTTCCTTTTCGTCATGCAGAGCTTCCGGCGCGATAAGGAGCAGAATTTGGGCCAACAGCTCAAGAGCCTGATGACCCCGCTGAACATCTCCACCCTTGCGATGCTCATCATGCTTGCCACGGGGTGGAAGTTCAGCGGCGCGCCGCTCCAATTTTTGAGCAGCATGGCGAACTGTGTCGTGCCGACGTCGATGCTCATCATCGGCTGCCTCCTTGCGGGCAGTTCGCTCATCGACGTGCTGAAAAAGCCTATTTTGTACCTCATTACGTTTCTGCGCTGCCTCGTCATGCCGCTCATCGCGGCGGTGATCCTGCGCTTTACCGGCTGGGATCGCACGGTGTGCCTGTGTATCGTAATGGTGCTCGGATGCAGCGTGGCGACGGTCATCAGCATCTTCGGTGTGCGCTATGACCGTTCGCCCGAGATGGCGAGCAAGAGCGTGCTGCAATCGAATCTGCTGCTGCCGGTCACGATGCCGCTGATGATGTTCATCGCCGAACGGATCTTATAAGGAGAGACGATTATGGACCTTCTGTTTACCCCCGCAAAGCTCGGCACGTGCGAGCTTAAAAACCGCATCGTCCGCTCGGCGACGAACGAGCATCTGTCTGACGAAAAAGGTCAGGTGACGCCGCTCTGGGCGGATACGCTCATCGAGCTTGCGAAAAACGAAGTGGGCCTTGTCATCACCGGCCATTTCTGCGTCGACAAGATGCAGCGTGCCGACGCGGGCCAGCCCGTGCTGGACGAGACGACAGACGAGTCCCTTCTCCGCCGCGCCTGCGACGGCGTGCACCGGTACGGCGGTAAACTTTTCTTCCAGCTCAGCCACAGCGGCATCAAGGGCGTCGAGAGCGTGAACGGCGCGCCGCCGAAGCACCCCGAGGATTTTTCACTGGAGGAACTTGACAGACTGGTTGCGCAGTTTGCCTTCGCGGCGAAAAAGTGCGAAGATTGCGGCGCGGACGGTGTACAGATTCACAACGCGCATGGATACCTGCTCTCGAACTTTTTGAATCCGGAGGAAAATCTGCGCACAGACGAGTACGGTGGGAGTCTTGCAAATCGATTCCGGCTTATTGAACGCATTCTGCGCGCGGTGCGCGCGGCGTGCGGCGCGGAGTTCCCGATGATTGTCAAGGCCGACAGCAACGGCTGCGGTGACCTGTCCGCGCTGCTGCGGCTCTACGAACGCTGCGGCGTGGACGGCGTGGAGGTCAGCGGAATCGACTTCAACCGCCGCGCAGGACAGAAGACGCCATTTTACCTCGACGCGCTCAAAGCGGCGCGCGAGGGGATCGGCATTCCGCTTTTTCCGGTCGGCGGCGTGTTTTCGCGCAGAACCGCGGAGGAGATTTTGTCGCAGGGATTCCCCCTCGTGTCGATGAGCCGCGCACTGATCTGCGAGCCGGACTTTGCCGCAAAGCTTAAAAGCGGCGCGCAGGACGAGAGCAAATGCCTTGCCTGCAACGGCTGCTACACGATCTACCGCAAGCGCTTTGTGCGCTGCGTGCAGCATACGGAAGAGATTGAACAGTTTCAAATGATCCCGTGGTGAACGACGTTTCCGTTGTGCTGCTGCGAGCGGCGGGAGCCTGAACACGCCGCCTGCTGCGAAAAAGAGCGGCAAAAGAAAAATGATTGCGGAGGGAAACAATGGAGATCAACGACTATCAAAAGCGCGCGATGGCGACGCTCAATCCGGAGCTTGCGTGGAAGGACGTTCTGCTCAACAGTGTGATGGGGCTGTGCGGCGAATCCGGCGAGGCCATCGACATCGTGAAAAAATGGCTTTCGCAGGGGCACGCGCTTGACCGCGCGCACCTTGCCGAGGAACTGGGCGATATCGCGTGGTACCTTGCAGAGGCGGCCACAGCGCTGGAGATCCCGTTGGAGGAGATCCTGCAAAGCAACCTCGATAAGCTGCAAAAACGCTATCCGGACGGCTTCGATGCGCAAAAGTCCATCGACCGCGCGGAAAACGGGCAATAAAAAAGGACGCATAAAGCGTCCTTTTTTGCTATTTACGATTCCCGGCGGGGTGCCTGCGATAGGCCTTGAGCGCGCGAAGCGAGAACACGAGGCACAAAAACTCGGAGAAGATCGGCGTGAACCACACCGCGTCGCCGCCAAAGCTCACGGCGAGTGCGAAGAGCACGGCGCTTTGCAGCACGAGCCCGCGGCCGACGGAAATGCAGATGGCGGGCACGGGGCGCTCATTGGCTGTCATAAAGCCGCCGATGACGATGTTGAAGCCCAGCAGCAGATACGAGATGCTGTACTTCCGGAAAGCCTGAATGGAGTATGCGATCAGCTCATCCGTTGCATGCGAGAGGTAGGCGCGCACGATCTGCGGCGCGAAGAGAAAAATGAGCACGAACAGCACCGGCGCAAGCACACACACGGTCGTGAGCGCGTAGCGCAGGAGCTTGCGGCAGGAAGTATAGTCCTCCTTGCCGTACTGGTAGCTCACAAGCGGCTGCGTGCCCTGCGACACGCCGACCATCAGATTGATGATGATGGTCGTGGCATAGGCGATGACCGTATAGGTCACAACGCCGTCCGTGCCGATGCATTTGAGTACCGTGCGGTTGAAGAGGAAGATCATCAGCCCCGTGCAGAGCTCCGTCACGCCATCGGACAGGCCGATGGGCAGAATGCGCGCGTAGAGGCGCGGATCGAAGCGGAACTTCCGCAGACGGAACGTGCACTTTTTGCTGAAGAAGTGGACAAAGTAAGAGATACAGGTGACGAGCTGGGAAATACCCGTGGCGACCGCCGCACCAAACACACCCATATCAAGGTGGAAGATGGCGATATAGTCGAGCACACAGTTCGTCAGGCATCCGCCGATCACCGTAAAGAGCGCATAGCGCGGGTAGCCGTCCGTTTTGACGAGCACCTCGAGATTGTAGGATACGAGGTAGCACACGCTGAACGGCGCGATGCCGAGGAGATAGTGCTTGACATAGTCGAGCGTGATCTCATCTGCGCCGAGAAGCCTTGCAAACGGATCCAGGAAGAGCAGTACCAGCGCGGTGATGACCGCACCGATGATGAGCAGGGTGGCGAAGTTCTGCGAAAAGAGCGTGTCGGCCTCATGCCGTTTATCCTGCGCAATAAAAATGGCGATGAGGGTTGATGAGCCGACGGCGAAAAGCACTGCGATGGAAAAAAGCGCGTTGGTAAAGGGAATGGCGAGGTTGACGGCGCTCATGGCGTATTCGTTTACGCCGATCGAGACCATGAGGCCATCGACCATGGAGTAGAGCGAGAATACGACCTGAGAAGCCATCGTGGCGGAGACAAAACGGATGAAGTCATGTTTCAGACTTTTCCCCGAGAGTAACAAAATAACACATCCTTATAATATTAAAATTTGTTGGCGCAGGCCGGTCAAAAACCGGTATTTACTTTTCGTGCAGAACGGGGCCGCAAAATGCTCAGAAACTTCCTGACGGCGAGGGTACATGGCATTTATTATAGTATAGGGCGGTGCTTTTTACAAGGGCAAAAGGAGGAAGCGGGCGACGCACTTTACTGCGGTGAATCGGAAAAGCAGAGGAACGGGCACAATGTCCCGTTCCTCTGCCGTTTTTATGTGTTTTGAAATTGGAGCCTCAGCCCTCGCTGTTTGCGATCGCCTGATCGATGAGCTTTTGCAGCGCTTCCGCCTGCTTCTCCTCCGTGACGGCGCCCACGATGGGGTCACCCACGATGTTGCCGTTGCGATCGACCACATAGGTGGTGGGGAAAGCGAAGATGTTCTCCACGAACTTTCCGGCCTCACCGCCGGAGCCGAAGTACACGTTCTGATAGGTGGCACCCTTCTTGGCCAGCACGTCCTTCGCCTCGGCGATGGCCGTTTCGTCGCCGTCGAGCGTGAAGGCGTTGACACCGATGAGAGAGCCGCCCTTTTCCGCGAGCTGCTGGTTCAGCGCTTCCAGATCGGACAGCTCACCCACGCAGGGGCTGCATGTGGTGAACCAGAAATTCACCACGGTGACGGCGTTGGCGGCAAACAGCTCGTCGCTCTTGACCGTGTTGCCGTCCAGATCCTTGCCCTCGAAGGAGGGGAACTTCTGCATATCGCCGTTGCCGTCGGTGTCCTCGTTCACGATCTCGGGGAACTTTTCCTCCAGCGCGGTCAGCTCGTTTTCAATGTCGCTGATCTTCGAAGCGGCGTCCTTCAGCAGTGTAAGCTCTTCGTCGGTGAACTGATCCTTGGCGCCCTCAATGGTGTCGAGCAGGAAATCACCGTAGTTTTTGCCGTCCTCCTGCATGGTCATGCCCTTATCGGCCGAGAGGAAAACCTTTTCCCAGAGATCGGTGTTTTCCGAGAGAATGGCGTTTTCCTGCTCCATCAGCGCGCTGTATCTGGCTGCTGCTTCCTCGGCGTTCTTCGGCCCGTCGCCCGTATCGGTGTTCGTGTTCCCGTCCTTTGCACCGCAGGCCGCCAGCGCCAGTACCATCAGCGCGGCGAGCAGCAGCGCGGTCAGTTTCTTCAGTTTCATTTTGTTTCCTCCGTGTTTTTTTCTAAAATAGTTTTTTTCATGGGTTCTTTCCCGTCTCCAAAGCCGTAGCGGAAATGCACAGCGCCTGTCGGACAGGCATTGACGCACATGCCGCAGCGGATACATTCAGCGTGGTTGGGCGTTTTCGTCACGTCCACGTCCATCTTGCAGACCTTTGCGCATTTGCCGCAGGAGACGCATTTATCGTTATCCACCTTCATCTGGAAGAGGGAAACCTTATTGAGCAGCGCGTAGAACGCGCCCAGCGGGCACAGCCACTTGCAGAACGGGCGGTAGAACAGAATGCTCAGCACGATCACCGTCAGCAGGATGCCGAGCTTCCAGGTGAAAAGCTTGCCGAGCGCCGCCCGGATGCCGGAGTTGGCAAGAGAGAGGGGGATCGCCCCCTCCAGCACACCCTGCGGGCAGAGATACTTGCAGAAGAAGGGGTTGCCCATACCCACGTCGTTCACCACCAGTACCGGCAGCAGAACGACCATCACCAGCAATACTGCGTATTTCAGATAAGTCAGGGGCTTGAGCTTCTTGGTGGAAAACTTTTTCGTGGGGATCTTGTGAAGCAGCTCCTGCAGCCAGCCGAAGGGGCAGAGAAAACCGCAGATGAAGCGCCCCAGCAAAACGCCCAGCAAAATGAGAAATCCTGTGATATAATAGGAAAAACTGAACTTTGACGACCCTACGACCGCCTGAAACGCGCCGATGGGGCAGGCGCCAGACGCCGCGGGGCAGGAGTAGCAGTTGAGCCCCGGCACGCAGACGGTTTTTCCCGCGCCCTGATAGAGCTTGCCTTTGAGAAAGTTCGGCAGATGTATGTTGGTAAGCAGTGCCGCCCCTGCCTGGATCCACCCGCGGAAGCGGGCAAGAAGGCGCGACGCGCCCGAAATCTTTTTATCCAATACCCACACACTCCAGACATAATTTGATGGCCTTGCTCAGCACCGTTGCCGCCTCGCCGCGCATGGCGCCGTAGCAAAGCATCGCCGCCCCGGCAACGAGCAGTGCCGCCTGAGCGATGGCTTTTTTCGATCGCAACAATTTGCTCACTCCTTTCACGTTGGCCTCATTGTAGCACAGGAGAGTTAAGATCTTTGTTAAGAACAGAAATTTAACAGAAATCTTATGTCCCTGTGCTATAATAGGCGCATCAGATCACAATGCCGGAGGTTTTTATGCGTATTCTTGTTGTTGAAGATGAGCGCGAGCTTTGCCAGACCATCGTTCGCAGTCTGCGCCGCCTTGCCTACAGCGTGGACCCCTGCTATGACGGAGATGCGGCCATTGCGCTGCTCGGCTCGGAGCGATACGACCTTGTGCTGCTCGACCTGAACCTGCCGGGGGCGGACGGCATGACGGTGCTGCGCACCCTGCGCCAGACCGACCGGAACACAAAGGTGCTGATCCTCTCGGCGCGCAGCGAGGTCGCCGACAAGGTGGCGGGGCTGGACGCCGGCGCCAACGACTATCTTGCAAAGCCTTTTCATCTGGAAGAGCTGGAGGCGCGCATCCGCAGCCTGACGCTCCGGCAGTTCACGCAGAATGACGTGGTGCTCTCCTGCGGGGCGCTCTCCTTTGATACAAGGTCGCGCACTGCCGCGGCGGGCGGCCAGACGCTGACGCTGACGCGGAAGGAGACGGGGATCCTCGAATACCTGATGCTCCACCGGGGACGTCCTGTCAGCCAGGAGGAGCTGATGGAGCATGTGTGGGACAACAGCGTGGATAATTTCAGCAACTCGATCCGGGTGCATATTTCCGCCCTGCGGAAAAAGCTGCGCGCGGCGCTTGGCTATGACCCCGTGCGCAACCGCATCGGCGAGGGGTATATGATGGAGGAAGAAGAGGTATGAGAAAACTGTCACTGCAATGGCGCATCACGCTGATGACGGCACTTCTCATCGGCGTGACCTGTGTGGCCATGAATTTGCTGCTGTGCTCCTCCGGTGTGTACTATATGGACACCATTGCGGACAGCTTACAGGGCGGCGGCACGGTGATCCTGAATGAGGAAGGCACGGTGAGCTTTGATCCGCAGCTCATAGCACCCAACGAGGAGTTGACCATCGTCGTTGATGGGGCGCAGGGGCGCTTCCGCACCACCAACTGGTACATCACGGCGGCGGTGACGCTGCTCGGCGGGATCCTTGCGTATTTTGTCAGCGGGCGCGCACTCAGACCGCTGCGCTCCTTTGTCGCACAGGTGGAACAGGTGCAGCCGAACAATCTCGCGGATATGAAGATCACCGAGGAGGTGCTGCCGGAGTTCCGGCAGTTCAGCGCCTCTTTCAATGAGATGCTGGATCGACTGGACGAGGGCTTCAGCGCCCAGCGGCAGTTCACCGGAAATGCCGCGCACGAGCTGCGCACGCCGCTTGCGCTGATGCAGGCGCAGCTGGAACTGTTTTCCGCCGAGCACCCTGACGCGCGGCCGGAGACGGCGGATCTTATCCGCCTTTTGCGCGAGCAGACGGAGCGAATGACGCAGATGACAAAGACCCTGCTCGAAATGAGCGAGCTTCGCTCCGTGCCCTGCACCGACCGGATCGAGCTTGGCCCGATGGCGGAGGAGATCTTGACCGACCTTGCGCCGCTGGCGGAGAAAAAGGGCGTAGCCCTTGTCTGCGACGGCGACGGCGTGATGACCGGCAGCGACACGCTCATCTACCGGCTGCTGTTCAATCTGACCGAGAATGCCATTCGCTACAACCGCCCGAACGGGACGGTGCGCATCTCCATAGCGGAAGAGGAAACGCAGATCGTTGTCCGCGTTGCGGACAGCGGATGCGGCATACCGGAGGAATACCGCCGCAGCATCTTCCAGCCCTTCTTCCGGGTAGATAAGTCCCGCAGCCGCGCATACGGCGGCGTGGGGCTGGGCCTGTCGCTGGTGTGGGAGATCGCGAGGCTCCACGGCGGCGAGGTGCTGGTGGAAAAAAGCACGGAAGAAGGCACGACGATGGCGGTTCGCTTTCCCCGCTGAAGAAGGCATCGCTGCGATGGACAGACGGGCGGCGGAAACGCGGAGAGTGATTGAAGCTGTCGGCACTTCGTGCTATACTCTGGTAGAAGGTGAGGTCATCATATGGATCAGGAACGATATTCGATCATATTCAGCAGCGTGACGGGCAACACGAAATTGCTTGCCGACGCGCTGCGCGAGACGCTGCCAAAAGACGCCTGCGATTATTTCGGCACGAGCGAGAACGCGCCGACGGATTCGCAGCTGCTTTATGTCGACTTCTGGACGGATAAGGGGAATGCGGACAGCGCCACGCTGGCGCTGCTGCAAAAACTGAGGAATAAGAAGCTCTTTCTCTTCGGCACGGCGGGCTTCGGCATCAGCGAGGCATATTTCCGCAAGGTGCTCGATCGCGTCAGGGAGTCTGTCGACGCAAGCAACACCATCGTGGGGGAATACATGTGCCAGGGCAAGATGCCGCAGGCGGTAAAGGAGCGGTATCTCAAGATGAAGGCGCAGCCGGAGCACCCGGCCAATCTTGATGCGCTGATCGAGAATTTTGACCGTGCCCTGCCGCATCCCGACGCGGCGGATCTGGAAAGGCTTAAGGAAAGTGTCCTGAAATGAAAATACAGCCCGTCATGATGACAGGGAAAAGATGGCGAGTCGCTCCTTCTTATCAAGAAGGGGCGACTCGCTTGCTTTCCTGTTGGGAAGGGAAACGCATCTCTCAGCTGAGCATCTGAAAGCCCATGACAACGATGCCAAGCACCACGAGCACCACGCCGGTGGCGCGGTTGAGCGTTTTGGGCTGCGCCTTGTTGGCAAAAACGGCGGCGAGCCGCGCCCACAGCAGCGTAAAAACGATGCACAGCACCCATGTCAGCGTGTCCGGCATGCCGCCGATGGCAAAGTGGGAGACAGCGCCCGTCAGCGCGGTGAAGGTCATGATAAAGACGCTCGTACCCACGGCGGTTTTCAGCTCGTAGCCCATCACGCTTGTGAGGATGAGCAGCATCATCATGCCGCCGCCCGCGCCGATAAAGCCGCAGATCAGGCCGATGAGAACGCCGCAGACGATCGACTGGATCGCGCGCTTTTTCGCGCAGGTCTGCGCCATCGCCTCCTTCGTGGTCATCACGGGGCGAAGAATGAATTTGATGCCGAGCAGGAAGGTCATAAAAACGGAAAAGCTGCCCATCGTTGCCGAGGGGATCAGGCTTGCCGCGTAGCTTCCGACCACCGTGAAGGTCAGCACACTTGCCATCATGATAAGGCCGTTTTTGATGTCCAGATTCTTGTTTTTGTGATAGGTGTAGGCCGAAACGGCGCTGGCAAGCACGTCGGACGACAGCGCAATGCCCACGGCCATGTAGGGCTCGATGCCCAGGAAGGTGATCAGCATGGGGCTGATGACTGCGGCGGCGCTCATGCCGGCAAAGCCGGTGCCGAGTCCCGCGCCCATGCCGGCAAAAAATGTGACCAGAACGGTCAGCGGAATGTTCATGCTTTGTCTGCCTCCAATAGCTCATTCAGATTATGCTCGATGAGGTGCATCGCCTCCGAAAAAGCGCGGCGCGCCTCCTCGTCCATACCGGCAAACAGCCTTTCAGAAAAGGCGTTTTGCAGCTGCCGCCCCCGGGCGATGATGGGCTGCGCTTTCTCGGTGCAGAGAAGCTCTGTCTTCCGGCGGTCGCCCTCCACTCCGCGCCGTGTCAGATACCCTTCCCGCACGAGCCGATCGACATTGACGGAAACGAGATTCGCCTTGATGTGCCGGATCTCGACAATCTCACTGGCGGTTTTGTAGTCCGGGTTGTTGCCGAGAAACATCAAAATGTCAAAGGCCGTCTGCGGCAGCTCCAATTGCCTGCAAAGGGGCTTGCACACGGCGCTGTAAGCGAGCGCGATCTTTCTGGAGATCGCAATGCTGAAATTCATACGGCAAATTCCTCCTTTTTTAGATTGTTCATTTTTGAAGCATTATAGCCCGGAGAAATCTGCTTGTCAATAAAAATCTAATGGCAGCCGGTCGCGCGGTCTTGCCCGACGGAGAAAAAACGAGGCAGGAACCCTGTCGGTTCCTGCCTCGTGTGCGTTTTGCGCGGGAGATTCTGCGGCGGTCATTTGGCGTAGATGGCGTAGATCAGGCGGTTGAGCGCCTGCGCCGGAAGAATCTTGGAGAGAAAAACGAAAAACTTGTAGTCTGCGCGGATGGCGTAGAGCGGGTGGTGCGAGCGCTCCCTGAGCGCGACCTTAGCAATGTAAGCGCCCGCCTTGGCGGGATCCATGCCGGTCTGCTCGTCGTGCTCCATGCGCGCGACCGAGCGGGAAATGCGGCCACCGTAAATGTCGTCGCCCTCACTGACCTTGCGCCGCGCGGCGGTGAAGCCGGTGTGGATGTCACCGGGCATGACGGCGCAGACGGTGATGCCGAAGGGACGCAGCTCGTTGGCAAGCGCCATGGCGTAGGCGTTGACGGAAGCCTTGGTGGCAGAGTAATACGCCTGAAAGGGAATGGGGACCGGGGCCGCCACGGAGCTGAGATTTACGATCCGGCCGCGACCGGCCTGCCGCATGATGGGGATCACGGCACGGTTCATGTTCACCATGCCGAAAAAGTTGACGTCGAAGAGGGACTTGGCATCGGCGGCGGAGGTGAACTCAATGGCGCCGGAGATGCCGAAGCCTGCGTTGTTCACGAGAATGTCAATGCGGCCTTCGGCATCCATGACCTGCGCTACGGCGGCGCGGACGGAGTCCTCGGAGGTGACGTCTGCTGCGATGTGATGCAGCCCCTCCACGCCCTGCGCGCGGCGGGAAAATTCGTAAACGGTGCAGCCGGAGGCCTTCAGGGCGAGGGCGGTGGCCTTTCCGATGCCGGAAGTTCCGCCGGTGACAATAGCGACTTGATTCATGAGAAAGCACCTCCCCGATGATCGGCATAGTATGATCCGAAACGTCCATAAAGCGGATCTCCTTTTACAAGTGCTGCGCATTGCGATAATGAGAAAATGCGGCGAAGCAATTGTAAATTTGCATCTGTTGACGGCCGCTGGAACGTATTATATCGGGCAGCGGAGGGCTTGTCAACGGCGCTGCGGGGAGGCTCGCATAAGAAAAATCCGGAATGCGTCAAGAAAGGGCGGCTTACGATGACGGATATTTTGAGCGTTGGCCCCAATAGTAATGGGATCAATGATTTTCTGTTCCAAAGATATAATCGAAAAAAGCATCTCGACTGTTCAAAACATCTGTAATACTTCCGGAATCCAGAATGATATCATCCTGAACGATTTCACCGGTCATATGATTTACCAAGCGGGCAATTAGCCAATTGGATTCGTTGACGAAAAACACATTCCCATCGTGCTCATGAAGCACACCTTCGTCATATCCCATATATTCAATTATCGCGGATAACTGGATATCGTCGTTGACATATTTTCTTAACTCCGATGAAATATCATTACGATTAACTTCCAAAACAGCCTGATAGGCTATATATAACGTCCCTTTAATATTCCCCACAGCATAGATGCATAACTCGAATTCATCAAAACTCATGGAGCATATATATCCGTTGTACCACAAACAGTTATCGCAGCCATCCAAAAGAGCATTTCTATTGAAATGAATGTCAATGTCATTCTGCAGTCCACGAACGGTAGCATTGGCAATACGTTGATCCAACCAAAAAACGCGGCCGTCGTGTCTTGTGTGATATAGGAATAGTTCTGACAGCTCTATTCCCAAAGCAGTACAGATCTTTTCCAACTTATCGACAGTGGGACAACTTTCATTACGCTCTATTCTTCCATAATATTTTTCATTGACTCCGGCTTTCGTCGCTAAATCTTCCTGTGTTAATTGGTGATACTCTCGATAGGCTTTTAGCCTTTTCCCGATATTCATAAAAACCTCCGCTCCGCATATATGCGGTGTATGAAATTATAACATTCCTGTATACTATTTTCAACTCATATCATCAAGGAGGGAAACTCATGGATCATTTATGGCTGCTCACAGAAGAACGTCCGAAACCATCGGTCGTGCTGCAAATTATAAAAATGTACTGCAAGGATTTTGACGATCGTATTACCTTGCATAACGAAATAAAAATACTGCCGCATATCAAGGACGGCGTTTTTCAGTTTGTATATGAAGTAGAAGGATTGAAGGTTTCGAAGGCCGATACGATTTTCATAAAGACCGTCAGCGGAAACTCAAGCTTCTTAGACTTTCTGCTGTTTAAACAGGAAAGGGCTCCGGCAGAGGGAAGAAATAGCGACCATCTTATTATGGCTATCGAAGAAACCAAGACCAGCGATGACGAGTCCAGAAATACCGGCGTTTATCAGCGAGGATCAAAGTTTGTTTACATCACGCCATACTATCAAGATGTCAAACTGTATATGCTTTACAATGATGAATTGGAAGCCCGTGAAAGCAAGAAACCATCTGATACAAGCGTATTCGGCACAAATATTTTGCTCACCTTAGGCGTAACCATCGTTGGAAAGGATATTTCGAAATGGTTCAAACCCTTCAAAACCCTCGATGAGCTGATTGAATTTAAAGCAGGCATGCGCCGCCCGCCCGCAGGTAATGTTCCCATTGCGATCACCAAGTATTCTGACAGAATAGAGATTTCCGGCCGTTTGGCAAAGCCGGCAGGTGCAGGCAATATCGGTCATGATCCGAATATTGGCGCTCTTTCAATGATCTCTGGCTGCATTCGCAAACTGGGCTGGGACAAGGATATTGTTGTCACGCTGCATGGAGTGACACAGGAATATGTTGACCGTACGAAGGGGAAGAATAAATTCCTGTATATATGCAGCCTCTTGGGAATGAGATTAGATGGTATTCAGATGCCGGAAAACGTCACTATGCCGGAGCTGTACTGGCATTATGAGAAGCATTCCGAAAAAATGGCAGATATTCTTTTGCATATACAAACTATATACCATGGGATGTATTGTGTATATGAAAACCATGCAGGCTGCGAGAGAGGTTATTTTCGAACCAAAAAGGGCGGACTTGTTACACTGCCTAAAAAGGATAAGAATGGAGTAAATCTGTACCTCCCAGATGTTGTCCTCTATGATGAGAAGACCAATGTCATTCTTTTGGTAGAGGGAAAAATGCTTTCAACCATGGATCGCGGGATTGCAGAAATTGAGGACTATGACAGCATTGAACAGGAATACATTTGTCCTGAATACAAAGGCGCTGAAATCATACGCTGTGTAAGCATCTTTGGCGGCAACTGCAAGCGAATCCCCCATGAAAAAGTCCTATTCTACTTAGCGGACGACGGTCATATCCTTATCAGCGAAAAGGCTCCTCAGTGTATCCGGGATGCTTTCGCCGGAACTGGAGTTGTAATATCCCCGTGCGCTTTCCCCCAATTGATGTAATTACCCTGTTCACCCAAAAAAGGAGAAGTGATTGGACCAATCACTTCTCCTTTCTGAATACTAAAATATACTGATGAATTTGGTTTGCCACAAAACAGAACGGATATCCATACGGATAAAGCTTTGTCGACTCATCAGACCATATTTTCATGCCCTTATAATATACATTAGGAATCTCATTTATTCTGTCGATCACTTCCGCATGTAAAAGATTGGTTTCTTTCTTTGACGGCTGAAGATCTTTGATGAAAACAACGATATACCCTCGGAATTTTATATATGGAAGAGTTTTCTCGATGGAACATTTTAATGCCTCTAAAAACTCCGCACGCCCCATGTTCCCTAAATCACGATCTGATTCTGTAAACGGAGTCGCTGCTTTCCCATAAACCGAAATGTCCGCGCCGGTCTTTTCTCTGCTCATCATATTTGCATAAGGCGGGTCGATAAGAACAAGACTGATCTTCTTGCCTCCAAGCAGGGGATCCATTAAAGACTTGTCATCTAAAATCGCGATAGAATCTCCGCATACTGTGGGAAATACCGGCAATTCCAATTCCATTGCAGCGGCTTTGTATGCATCGAGATACTCTTGCTTCAAATCAATTCCGGCAGCCACTCTATTGCACAGACCGGCGCCCAAAAGAGTGCCGCCAACCCCCATAAAGAAATCGAATATCAATTCGCCCTCTTTTGAAAAAAAGCGAATTAAGTCTCTCATCAACTGCGGCGGTTTTGGCGTAGGATGAATCTTCCTTATATGATGCGCGTATGCTTCCTCTCCTCTTGTGGGATAATGTGTGGAAAAAACCGAATTAATGAAGAAAGTCCATTCTCTTCCGGTCAAATCATTCAACTTGTTATCAAGATGATACTTTCTGCCATCAGGAAGAACAACCCCTCTTTTACTCCCACCGTATACTCGAGCCGCTTCGATATTTTCTCTGACCCAAGTCGGAAGCAATGCCAAATCATAGTCAGGGTATGCATCGAGAAATGGGGTCGACTCATTGTACAACTCTGTCACTCTGGGATCAGACTCAGTTGCTCGCATCTTGTCTCCTCCCATTTATAATTTGTAACAAGGACTTCCATGGTCCTGGCGGCGCGATCCTTGAAATGATAGCTGCAATTTGTGTAAGACTTCTCAATGTGGGTTACATAATATTTTTTACTCCATTCGATTAACACATCGTTGGTTAACCCTTTATGGCAAAACACATTCGAGAGTGCAAAGAGTATCCCCTGTCTGTCAAGGTCATCTAACAAAGCCAATAGCTCCCGTTCCTCCTTGAGAGTCCAGTCCTTAAAGCCCCTTTTTCCATCGTTGTACGAGCCCGTGGTAATAAGATATGGCGGATCGCAATACACCAGATCTCCGCGGCTCAGCAACGAAAAGTCAAAGTCCAAAAAATCTCCCGTCGATAAGATGATATTCTTCTTATGCAATGCATCACAAAATCGGATCAAATTTGATTCAATGTTAGGATTGAAGGAACTCCGTTCTTTGCCAAACGGCGTATTAAACTGATGCTTGCTGTTGAAACGGATCTGATGATTAAACGCATAGCAAGTCAGGACAAACAGATCCAGCGGCTCCCCTGTCTCGTTATATTTTTTCCTGAGTTCGAGATAGCCCTCTTGATTCTCTTGCGACAACTGGTACTCCCCAATCCTCGCTTTTATCGATGCAACCAAGTCATCTGTGCTGATATCTTGAAACAACTTATAGAGATCGATAATGTACGAGATCTGATCATTCGCGTAAATAGTATCAGCATTGACATTGATTCCTACATTCAATCCGCCGGCAAACAGATCCACGAAATTCTTGATGCCGGAAGGGAAGCTTGGAATGATATCGTTCAGTATTTTGTATTTTCCCCCTGTATAATTCATAGGGCTTTTAATGTATGAATCCATTCTTAATCCTTTCGAATGTATACAAGCATTTCCTTCAGCTTCTCTTCTTTCGTTTCTGTGCTTCGACTTTTATAACGCCTATACGGGATCCAGTAGATTTTGAAAGAGTTCGGATCACCGTACTTCTTCATTGTTCTCTCAATCTCTTCCACCGACATCAATCCATCGGTGCTGTAACTGAGAATGATGTGGTTAAATCTGGCATTTGCGATTAGCTCTTCAAAGGCGCCGACGACCTTTGCCTTAGAACAAAAATCGGATTTGTTATTCTCGTATGCCCTTTGGGCCGTGATACCGCGTACTTCCGGAAAGTCATACTTGGCTGCCGTTTCTAAAACATGGTAGTTCGGCAGATACTGTCGTTCGTTATAGGGCGGATCGATATACAGGATATCGCCGGAGATCTCTTTCAGGACATCTGCGCCGTTGCCGTTAAAACAGGTGTTGTTCTTCCCGTTTGTGCAGATCGGCAGGCGAAGCAGCTCGTACTTTTTGTAAGAACGGCGCTCCCATTCTTTATGAAACGCCCCGTAAGTTCCGGAAATGTTGCTTACAAAAGGAATCCCCTCGACAATGCAGGCAACCAGATAATAGTATTCGTCATCCGAGAGAAAACCGACCTTCCTCCAGTCTTCAGTGATGTTTCGTGCGAAATCAATTCTGAGAGCATTTTCATCGTTGATATACATTCTTCCGCCGATAGGAGCATACGTATTCTGGAAAAATCTTCGTTCGGGAGGAAGACGTTCCATCTGCTCAAGAGACAATCCGTTAAAATAAGCAACAGGGTCGGAAATTCCGGTATTCTCTTGTAAAATTTCATACGTTGGCAAGCAATCAACTGCCACCGTTCCTCTTTGCAGAACGTATGAAAAGTAGAGCAAGTCGTTAGACGTGACCTCATACCATTGCTTGAAATATCTCGCAACCGTAGCCGTACCTGAAAAGATATCGCAAAAGCTCTTTGCATCAGGGGCATTTTCGTCAATTACGCTCTTGATGTTGTCAAGAAGGAGCGCTTTACACCCAATAAACCTCATTTGAGAGAATCCTCCAACAGTTCTTTATATTCTTTCGCGATGCAAAGCCGAATTAATTCTGATTTCGATAAGTTCATAGCTTCAACACAATACGCAAGCATTTTTCTTGTATGATCATCAAGACGCACTTTTACAGTAGTGTCCTTTATTGCGTCGGTAGGTCTCCCTTTCATACGCATCTATTTTACCTTTCGTGAAAACATAAAAATAAAACGCTATCATTATACGTTTTTGTGGCCACAAAAGTCAATGAAATAGCCATTTTTAAATAACAGAAATCTTAAAAAACGGGTACATTTGGCCTGTCGCCGGTTGCAGGCAGTGCGTCCCTTTTCGGTATATCCTATGTTGATTTTCAAAAAGGAAAAACGCTGAAATCATTCGGGTAATGTTCATAGGGACACAAGTTGACACCATATCTTGCAAGGGGGCGGACAGCGTTTGCTGTCCGCTTCTTGCGTTTTTTCTCTGCTTTTTTATTATGCGGGAAGCTCGAATACCTCACTCAGGGGCGGCGCAATGCGCGGCTGCGCCTCGCCCTGCTCCATCGCGCTGTCCACCGTGCCGATGTCGCGGTACACGATGCGGATGCTCTGGTGGGAGCTGCGGGAGTATTTCTCCGTCCGCTCGCCCACCTCGATCCGCTGGATGAACAAACGCAGCAGCTCCGGCGTCAGCTCGTCGATGGCGGTGTACTGCTTCGCCTTCTCAACGAATGTGTTCACGTTGGCGGAGGCGGCTTTCAGCTTTTCCAGCCGGGCCTCCTTTTCGGGGATCTGTTCCTCCAACGCTTTCTGTTCGACGGTGTAATCGCCCGCCAGCATCCGGTACTGCTCATCGGTCACCCGCCCCAGCACATTGTCCTCATAGAGCCGCTTGAACAGCTTGGACAGTTCCTCTCTGCGCCGCCGCATGGTATCCAGATCTTTTTGGAGCGTGTTCATCTCACGCCGCAGCTCCAGCGTATTCTTGCTGCCGATGTAGGCGGCGAACTGCTTTTCCTTCATCCGCGCGAAGTGCGTCACCCGGCGTAAGTCCTCCAGTACAACGTCTTTCAGTTCAAACTCCCGGATGTGATGCGGCGTGCAAACGGTCTTGCCCTTTTTGCCGTAGGTGTAGCACTTGAAGTTGTACTCCGTCCGCTTCATGGTGCTGGCTCTGTGCAGCACCAGCGGCTTGCCGCAATCCGCGCAGAACACCAGTCCAGAGAAGATGTTCGGCTCGTCCATGTGCTTGGGGACACGCTTTTTGTGCTGACGCACCTCCTGTACGATGTCCCACTGCTCCTGCGTGACAAGGGCTTCGTGGGTGTTCTTCACCACGAACCGCTCACTCTCGGGGCGCTCCACGCGCTGCTTGTTTTTGTAGGAGATCGTAGTGGTGCGAAGCCCAACCGAGTGTCCGAGGTAGACCTCATTGTTCAGAATGCTGGTGACGCTGTTGGAAGACCACAGGCATGGTCTGGTGGTGTCCAGTCCCCGATGGCTTTTCCCGGTCTTGCGGTAGTAGGCGTTGGACGGGTTTACCACCTGCTCCTTGGCGAGGATGGTGGCGATCCGCTTGGGGCCGTTTCCAGCGGCGCAGAGGGAGAAGATGCGCTTCACCACAGGTGCGGTGTCCTCGTCCGGAACCAGCGTGTTGGCGTCACCATCACTTTTCCGATAGCCGTAGGGCGGTCTGCCGCCCAGCCGCTCTCCCTGCTCCGCTTTCATTTTCATGACCGCGCGGACCTTGCGGCTGGTATCCTTGGCGTGAAGCTCGTTGGCCCAGTTGCGGATGGGGTTGAAGTCATTGCTGCTCTCCACTGTGGAATCCACGCCATCGTTGACAGCGATGAAGCGGACATTCTTCTGGGGAAAATATATCTCCATGTAGTAGCCCACCTGAAGGTATTCACGCCCCAAGCGGGAGGCGTCCTTTACGATGAGGTTTGCCACCTGTCCGGCTTCGATCATCTCCACGATCTTTTTCCATGAAGGCCGCTCGAAGTTCGTACCAGAGTAGCCGTCATCCGCAAGGAAGATGGTGTTCTCGAAGCCCTTTTCTTTTGCGTATTTCTCCAGCAGGGTGCGCTGATGCTGAATGCTGTTGGACTCTCCGGCCCGCTCGTCCTCCTGACTGAGCCGCCCGTAGAGTACGGTGTATTGCTGATTTTCTTGACCTGCCATAGTTACCTCCTTTTCGTTGGGGCAGGCCGGTACGGTAACACGAAGTATACCGCACCGGCTCTCGCAAGTCTACCGGAATTTTACTGCTCATGATGCTCCCGCTCTAACTTCGTGTCGATAAGCTGCAGGAGCTTGTCTGTAGGCGTTGCCGATGCGCCGCCGGGGAATACGGAGGTCACAAGGAAGCACTTCCCACCGACCAGCATCGCCCGTTGACGGGTGAGGTCATCGCCCTCCCATTTGGCTGTGCTGTCACGGAACAATGTTTCCACGCCGCCGTCCTCGGAGCGGCGCAGAATGACCTGCTCCGGCCGGTAGGCACCGAGGATGCCCGTGTCACGATAAATTTCCCAATCCTGTTTCATTACAATCCTCCCATCGTTTGCTCATGCTGCTGCTTTTTCTGTTCTTCCCGCGCGGCCTGTTCATCCAATTTTTCTTTCACAGCCAGAGCCGCGCCTGCGGCGAAGCCAATCGCAGCACCAAAGTTTTCAGCGGCGATTTTCGCCTCCATGCGCCGCCGCTTTTCCTCGGCATCCTCGTCCTCATCCAGCAGTGTTCCTACGGCAGACAGTCCTGCCACGGCGGGAATCAGAGGAACAGGCCGCGGATCGCCGCCGCGCCATACCACCCCGCCAGTGCCGCCGTGCCAAGGATCAGCACCAGCATGATCCACTTGAGGGCCACCAACAGGCTGAAATCCGGCAGCCACCGAATCCATTTGCAGGAATACTTCTCGCTCAAATTCCCAACCCGTTCCAGCAGTCTGTTCATCTCCGTCAGCGATCTCTGCATCTCCGTGAGCGACTGCTGCACCGGCGTCAGGTCGATGTGTGGTTTCAGCTCCGGCAGGGTCTTTCGAATTTCCTCCAGCTCCCAGTTTATTCCGTCTGCCTGCTCCGTCAGTTTGTTCATCGCCTGCGGCAGATCGCACTGGATCACAATGGGCTGGATCGGCTGCGCTGTTTGCTGCGGCGCGCTGCTCGGCTGATTCATCCGCTTCAATTCCTCCATCGGTTTCCTCTGCTCGATGGAATTTTCTTTGGACGAGCTTTGCACGTATTCTGAATTCATGCTCCATGGCCTCCTTGCAATACTTTTCTTCGTGTAATTTGTTATCGCGGCATTTTAGTCCGTCCGGCGTGGTGTAGGTGATGTGCTTGCGGGTGCTCTCCCAACGGACGGCGTAGCCCTCGGATGCCATCAGGGAAACGAAGGCGTCCTTGTCGGCGGCGTATTTCATGCACTCGTCGATGGTGTTCATGAGCCGCAGCTTCCAGCTTTGGCCCTTCAGCGCCGTGTGGTATTCCGCGCCGCTCATGCCGCGAGCCTGCTGCGTTGGCGCGTCAAAGACAGGAAGACCCATTTCCTGACAGATCATGTCATTGCGCTGCATCAGTTCCTGGATCTGTTCCTTCGCCATGTGCAGCTTTTTGCCGGTCTCGAAGTTGACGGAGTTGATGACGCAGTGGGAGTGGATGTGCTCGCGGTCTACATGGGTGCAGACCAGCACCTCACAGCCGTCGAAGTATTCCGCCAGTCGCCGCGCGGCTTCGTGGGCCTGCCGGGGATCGGCCGCCGCGCCCTTCGGAAAACTCTGCACCATGTGGTAGAACATCACGCCGCCATCCTTGTGGTAGAGCAGCTTTGTATTGATGAAATCATCGTAGACGCTTTGGGGCTGACAGTTGATGCCGCTGATGAGCGGCACGCCCTCCCATGCGGTTTTCTTCTCCTGCATGACGTAGAGCATCACGCCGCGCATGGCGGCGCGGGACTGTGTGCCCCGCTTGTAGTTCACAAAATGTACGATGGCGATACGGCTCACCGACCTTCCATGACAGCCCGCAACGCGGCGCTGACCTCGGACAGCTCACCGGCAGCTTTTTCCAGACCGATGACCTGCACCTTGC
>OGQY01000192.1_pt1 | contig 53017 bp, 42 predicted proteins | sample 1553361 | NCBI WGS metagenome assembly OGQY01 (sample SAMEA2579963, study PRJEB22360) | human gut metagenome | reverse complement strand
TAAAAGAAAAATGGTGCTGGGCATAACACCCAACACCAAGTTTGTCTACAGTCTGGATTATAATTTACAAGTAAATTATAATATTAGGAGTTCTTATGAAAAAAAATTTATTAACTTTAGATGTTGCATTATCAAAAGAAATCAAATACATGCTAAAGGAAGAACACTATCTTCCAGGTGACAAACTGCCTTCGGAACGAAAGCTGGCAGAGCTGTTTCATGTACAACGCTTAACTGTTCGTGGAGCCTTGGATCTGTTACTTCAAGATAAAACAATTATCTCAAAACCACGAAGTGGTTATTACGTAGCGCCTAAACGCATTTTACAATCCATTCGTAATTTTTCCTTACATTCAGAGGAAGATAGCGGACAATTAACTTACGAATTATATGATTTCAAAAAAATAGAAGCAGATAACTATCTTGCAAGCGAAATGTTACTTCCTGAAAAATCGAAAATATACAAAATTGTTTGGCTTTATTCAGATGGTACTCAACTAATTTGTATCAATACAACTTATATTCCTGAATATATCTATCCAGATCTCACCCAACAAATTGCTGCTTCTGCTCCTGCAATTGATTTGATTACAAACAATTGTCAAATAACCTTGGCAAAATCGAATCAAAAAGTCACCTTACTTTACGCAGACACAAAGACTGCTCAAATTTTAAATATTCCTGTTGATAGCCCTTTAATGAAATACAAAGGGCTCATGTATGATAAACAAGGACATCTTGCAGTCTTTTTTGAAAATAATATGCTAATTGATCGTTTTGGTTTTATCAGGGAGGTAGTTTTATGAGCAATGATGATGTATTAGCCGCACAAATAAAATCTAGTATCATTACAAAAATTAAAACACAGGAATATCTTCCTGGGGAGTTGCTTCCTAGCGAACGGGATTTTGCAACAATGTATAGTGTAAGTCGGTATTTGATTCATGACATCTTTGACGAATTAATTAGCCAACATTACTTAATTCGCGTTCACGGAAAGGGAACTTTTGTCCGCAAACCCGAACAAAATCGAGTTGCTTTAGGAGTACTAAATGAATCAAAAAATGCCAGCTTTACCTCTTTAGTTCGTAACTTTGGTATTGAAATTTCCAATAAATGCTTAGGCACAGGTATAATCAAAAACAGAAAATACTTTGCAGATAAACTTGGACTTTCTGAAGAAGATGAAATATACGGTATTCATCGAATTCGTCTTGGAAACAAGGAACCTCTTGCAATTGAGTTTACCTATGTTCCTATTCATTTTTTTTCAGATATCGATAATTACAATTTTGAGCACATATCGCTTTATGATTATATGAAATCCAAAAATCATTTGCCTGTAAAATTTAATGAGACAATGATGATGGTAGAAGCTGGCGAAAAACTTCAAAAGCACCTTCATCTTCCAAGTGCCACCTCTATCGTCAACTATATTGAATTCATAGGATACGATGAAAATGGTAATTTAGTTGAATATACAGAAAGTTATTCACGCCCTGATAAACTTGAAGTGCGCTTTGTCACAAATGATATCTAAATTTACTTTAATTTTACCATTTAGTATGTGTATGCACCATAAACAAAACAAGATAGAATATACACAAAATAATACTTTTGTTAGGGGCGGGGAAAATTGACCACCTAAAGCCGCTTAGAATTAACCATTTTTAGTCGGATAGAAAAGTCATTGTATTTTTCTCTTCGTGTTCTAAAATGATGTATGCCAATGCATCAGTAGAAATCACAATGGAAGAAAAACACAATGACTTAACTGAAATAATAGCACATGCCTTAATGAAATGAAGAGGGAAATGGGAGAAAAATTCAATCCTGATAAAGTTAATCTTGCAGAATTAGAACGCAGGGCAGGAATTTCACGGGCCAAACTACGAAGAATTAAAAAATCTGGCTTTATTGACCTTCCGCATGCACTCACCGGCCGTAAAGCCGAACATACTCTTCTGACAGGATTTACAGGGATTATTGATGAATTACTCCGAAAAGGAATTACAAACTCTTCCCTCTGTTATGACAGATTAAAAGAAAATGGGTTCCAGGGTGGTTTAACCATCGTTAAAGACTATATTTCCAAGCATAAGAAACTTGTCCCACCCAAAAGGCAGCTTGTAGTTTCTCAAGGCAGCCGTGGTCAGCGTTACCATACAGCACCGGGAGAATCATACCAGATGGACTGGGGATAAATAATCTGTGCCCAAATGGTTCTTCCGCAATTATCCGTTTTTGCCTTTTTATATTATCGGAAATATAGTATAATTAACATATCAAAAGATATGAGGGAGGCAGTCAAATGCCAGATTCACACGGTACATTATGTATAAATAGTTTTTATCCTGAAACTGAATGATGTGGGTGTCAAAAGTACACCAACATCTGATTTTAGTTCCTTGGCAACTGAATAAAGCTATGTTTTATTGTCGATTTCTGGTAAAATATAAGCATAAAATATATTTTACGAGGTACAGACAATGTCTTTTGTTTTAAATAATTACCAGCAGATTTCTCTCTTTGATTCACTCGGATTTTTATCTGAACGCAAACAAAAAATACTGGATAAATCATGGGCAAAACCGTTTTCAGAACATATTTTTTCTAATATCGATGAGATGATGTTTGCGCCTCTTTACAGTGATAAGAAAAATTCCCGTCCAAATGCTCCGGTTAATGTTATCGTAGGGGCACTCATTCTTAAAGAACTGAATGGTCTTACCGATGATGAACTCCTTGAGGAATGTGAGTTTGATTTTAGATACCAGTATGCGCTGCATACTACCAGTTATGAAAACCAGCCTTTGAGTGACCGTACGTTCAGCAAATTTCGCGAGAGAAACGCCGCATACGAACTGGTTACTGGAAGGGATCTTATTCACGACTGTATCGTTTCTCTTGCGGAAAACATTCGAAAATATATGGATATTGCTCCGATAATCAAGCGGATGGACAGTATGATGATTGAGTCCAACATCCGTCAGATGGGGCGTTTGGAACTTTTATATACTTGTCTCGCAAACCTCGTTCGTGAAATAGCACGCAATGGACAAACGGAGCTTCTTGAAGGACTGAACGATTATGAAGACCCGAATAACAGAAACCGCATAGTTTACCATGATCAGTCCACACCACAGAATGAAAAAATCCAAAAGGTCATTGACGATGCCATTTCCCTTCTGCCTAAATGTAAGGATGAGTATGGTCAGACGGATGATTATCAGCTTTTGCAGAGGGCCATCGATGAACAGACCAAAAATGATGATAAAGGCAACCGGATTCCAAAGGCCAAGGAAGACGGGATGACTCCTGATATTTTGCAAAATCCATCAGATCCGGATGCAACCTACAGAAGCAAGGCAGGCAAACACCACAAAGGCTATTCTGCAAACCTTGTTGAAGCTGTAGATGAAAAAGGATCTGTAATCGTTGATTAGCAGTATGACGTTAACACAAGAAGCGATGCTTCATTTATCAAAGAATATCTGGAAAACGCTGAAGTTTCAGAAGAAACATCTGCCCTCATTACGGACGGTGCATATGCCAGCGAAGAGACTTCCAGGCTGGCTGCCGATAAAAACATGGACCTTTTAACTACAGGACTTCTTGGGCGCGAACCCAAAGAGATACTGGGACAGTTTGAGCTTGATGAAACTGGACATAAAATAACCAGCTGTCCGGCAGGCAACATTCCTAAAAGCGGTTCTTATATAAAACAAACGGATTCCATACGAGTATCTTTCTATAAACATCAGTGCGAAGACTGCCCTTACCAAAGCAAATGCAATCCTAATGTAAAAGAAAGGACAGCCAGCCTGATTATTCCACTAAAATCAAGAAGACGGATTCTGGAGTCTACAGAACTAATGAATGATGAAATCCGAACATTCATAGGACGAATTCGCAATGGAGTGGAAACAGTTCCATCTATACTCAGAAATAAATACACGGTGGACAAAATGCCGGTAAGAGGAAAGCTGAAGACAAAGCAGTTCTTTGGCTTTAAAGTTGCTACCCTAAATTTCAGTAAATTAATACGTTTTACTAAAGGCAAGTTAAGATGCAGAAGCTTTGAGCTGGCGTAAAGGGATAAATCCCCTTGTTATCATGATGCATCATTGAAAAACATAGTTTTATTCAGTTGTCAAAGAACAAAAGTAACTGTATGCGTGCCAAAAGCCATTGAAAATTTGTATTATTCATTTTTGCTACTGTTTCCCATTTGGATGAAATTCTCTACGCAAGCTCAACCCCTTTCTCTTTGCTATCTTTTCCCTGCTGTTTGGCAATGATCTCCTTATTGATTTTCAATCGGTCATGAATAGACTTCCTCTCCGTTTGCACAGTTTTCGACTTTTCATTCCCAACAGATGCTATTGTCTTCCCTGTTTCCATTTCTGATTTTGATACCGTGGTCGGTTCTACTGATCTCTCTGGTGCTCTTTCTTCCAAACTGCAGAAACTCTGCAAATATGGCAGCACATGCTCCTGCATATCCGTAAGATCCGCCATATATGCCTGAAAGGATTCTTCTCCCTTACCCTTTTGGTAATTCAGCCAGCTTTCATCATGCAGCTTCATTTCATTCTGGTTCTTCAACTGGCTAACAATGCCACCGTTTCCATCTCCAATATTGATTTTTCCTTTTAATTCCTGCATCTGGTCACGATCCGGGTAATAAATTGTAAAGTACATCTGTACAGTTTTCTCCGGCATTCCTGTCTTTGGATCTGCATTTGATGCCAATTCTGCATCCATTTTGGCTGTAGTTTCATCCAGGTTTCCCAGCTTCTGATAACCGGAAATGTCCATTTCCTTATCCTCACAGAAATTGATACGAACAATCGGTACTGCTGTATCTGGTATTTCCGGCTGGTAGGCTTTCAGTTTCTCCAGAAGTTCTTCTGCCCGTGGAGACTCTTCACATTCCTCATCTATAATATCTTTCAAAAACGGAATGTACCTATGGGCATAGCCACATCTTAATTCTAATGTGACAGTTTCCACCATATCTTCCTCCGGGCTAAAGTTGTCATGATAATCATAAGGATCAAAGTCTTCCGCTAATTGATCCAGTGCTGCAGCAAGTTCATCCGCAGTCATTTTGTCCGGATAATAATGGACATTTAATTCCTTTGGAGGATAATACCGAAAATCCGGAAACGCCTCTACAATCTTTTCCAGGGCTTCATGTACCATTGGAAGTGCTGACAGAAATGCCACATCATCCAAGTTGTCTCCCCGGATCGTTTTCCGGTTGACCAGAGATACTTCCGCCTCATCATAAAATGTATCATTCGGGTCACGGTAAATAATGCCCATGCCGTTTCCATAGTAGCTTAACGTTGGGTCTTCGATGATTTCCCGGTATTTTGCAACTATCTCATCCAGATTGGTACTCTTATATAATTTTCCAAGGTTATGGTATTCATCACATTCTGCAGCATAGTATTCCAGATACGGCTCTTTCCTTGGAGGCATATTATTCAAGACGTTATCGATCATATTGTAGTTTGCCTCCACCAGCTCTTCTACTTTCGCCAATGGCTTGTACTCCCCTCTGGCTTTCATCTGCTCCGTTTTTTCATCCAGATAGCGTTCGGATTTTTCAAGAAAATCTTCTAACGTACCAGTCTTATCCGGTCTGATCGGGTTCATATCTACTCTCATATTTCCGACCTTATACCCAGCTTCATTCAATGCAGAAAACAAATCATCCTCACTGACAGTTCCCTCATAAGCAATTACGACATCCACATCAGAATCCTCTTTATATAGCCCATCCCTTGTACGGCTGCCGTACACACGCACAGCCTGTATCCTGGCATCCAGGTCATTTTCCATAATCTCTGCCTGTGCAATCGCCCATACAGTCTCTTCGATTTCTGACCGGCTCATTCCATTTAATCCGGCTTCCGCTTCCGTATGATCCGAAATAACCGGCACCCGCTTTCTCTGGCTTCTTGCTTCCTGAAGGATCTCTGTCTCTACTTCTTCCGCTTTTGCCTGAAGTTCATCATAATCTACCGGTATCCGTTCTAACTGCTCCAGCCCTTCATCTTCTAAAATATTCTGAATAGCCTGTCTCATAGAAATATCCGGATCATCCAAAATGCCTCCGTCCATGAGTTTATACTCCTTATCATAAAAGGAATAATCATATCCTTCCGTTGCCACCTGAATCGAAAAGTATTGATCCCCGATTCGGTAAGCCACTTCCTCCTGGTTCAGTTCCGGCTCCAATTGCAGGAAATCCGGCAATTCACGGAAGCTGATACTGTCTACAAAATATGCTTTTACATTTCCATTTTCATTGAGGACTACAATATCGCTTACCGATAAGGAATGCCCGGTATAATCCGCCGGATGGGCAATATTGAATTTCTCATACAGAGAATCTAACGTATCGCCATAAAGCATTTTATCGGAATAGATTAGCTCATAGTCCTCTTTTTTCACCTGATACCCATGCCTTTCAATAAAATTCATATCCATGAATTCATATTCTCTGCCAGGACTGCCGTCTATGATCTGGTATATTCCATATCTGTTTTCTGTCCCCAGAAGAAGTTTCGCCTCTTTCAGTGACTTTATCTGTGGATACTCCTGCATCCGTTTTTCCAACGTCCTGATCCGTTCCACATCCTCTCTCTCCATCTGGTAATGCTCCGGTCCTCTCTCAATCTCCATCCGTTCACGCACCGCAATCGGTCTTGGATAAGTGGTAACCAGAAATACTGTCTCCCCCGCATCGAACATCCTTAATGCTTCATCTCTATCAAGATCTGTCATTGGGGGCTGATACAATCCAGCTTCCTCAAAATCTATTTCTTCCTCCTGCTCCTGCATACGCTGCCACGCATCTTTTTCAATTCCACAGAGACCTTCATGCTCCAATATCATCTCCCTGCTGGCATAGTCCCCATGGGAGCCATCTGACTGCAGGCAGTATACCTTTTCCCCGACACGATGAAGCTCCAACGCCATCTCCTGACGAAGAGGAAGCATATCATCTGCGGTATAGCCATATCCCTTTAGCTCTGCCATTCCTACGGAACGATCCGGGAATCCGTCAATTTCCTCTCTGGCATCCCCCAGGATTTCATCTACCTTCTCTTCATCCGAGGAACGGACAGCGTCTGCAAGATCTCTGACCATTTTCCTGATATCATAATCATCCCCGGTCATAGCCGCATATTCCAGAACCTGTTCCTTCTGTTCCTCTGTAAACACAATATTTCCCCGCTGTTCTGCCCGCTCCATCTGTCTCCGGGCATAATCCCGAACTTCTTTTTCTGCCATTGTCATAATCCTGTTCATTGCCATACGCATTTCCCCCTATCGTCCAATTCTTCTGGCAAGTACAATCAGCCTGCCGTTTGTGCTGGAATATTCACAGGTAGATAAAGAAAGCAGCTCATCATCCTCCCTGACGGTAACACCCGTCGGATAAAGCTGATAAACTGCCATCTGCTGTAAATAATCCATCTGCTGTTTTCGTGTTTCTTTGTGTAAAAAATCATAATAACCACCGCTTTGTGCCACATTCGTCACATACACAGCAGCCACTTCATACTGGTATTTCTGGTTTTCCAGATATAGCGTGATCTCTTTATGCTCATGATAAAACGCTTCTTCTTTATACCCATTTAATTGCTTGAACATGCTGCCATCTTTCATTTGATGTCCATAAATAATCAAATGTTCCTGCCCGGCTTCAATATCATTTCGGCAGTCCAGCATCAGTGTTCCACAGGTAGCATAGTTCTTTTGAAAATCATGATGAAGATAAAACTCATTGTCTTCTCCCTGCACAACCGGATAACTGATATCGGTTCCATCAATCTTCAGCCACCCGATGCAGTCTGCATTTTCATCCAACAGTGCCTGATAATCAAAGTCATCTGTTTCTGTCATTGGATTATCCGCTTTGGATTCTGTATCATCATCCTCTGTATTCTTTTCTGGAAACGCTATCTCTTCCACCTGCCGGTAGTTCCGTCTGTTATCATAAGAATCCTGCCAGTAATCCAAGAGATATTTTCCACATATCACCGAAACAACCAGAAACACCATCAACAATACTTTTTCTATTTTTCTCACACAGCACCTCCTTTCGGGCATGAAAAAACCGGCAGGTATTTCACTGCCGGCTTTTACCTATTCACGTTTTCTATTTATTTGTTTACCTTTACCGTTATTTTTTAATGCTTGCTGATAAATTCCCAACAAGCCATAATAATTCAATAAATCAGGATACTGATTTGCCGGATGATAATAATCCAATACAATTACATCGTGTTCATTTAACTGTGTACTATAAAACCAATTCTCATTTGGACTATCATAATCTTTAATTTCTGTACCCATAATTATATTGAGTGAACTAATTGTATATCCACATACTATAACCGTTGGATCAATAATTTCCAACTCCTTCTTTAATTCCTCAGAGTCGTATTCTGCATACTGATTAATTTCTTCCATGGAAGAGTTCGCTTTTCCACCACTTTTTTTCACATTCACAACAGCAATTTGCTTCAAAATATCATTTCCGTAGTGATTATCAGACAATCCTGAAAAAAATGCCGGAATATCATCCTGACTTGTATTCAAAATTCCTTGCGTCCATTGACATATTCTTTTAAACAAATGGCTCATTTTCTTTTCTTTAAGCAATAAATGGTCTTTCACTAAATCCCAATCACTATTACCATTCTTTGTATATGCTTCCTTTAACAAGAACAAGACTCTTACATTTTGTGAATACCATACTTCTGGACATACAACACCATCTGAAATAAATATATTATTCCTATGGTTGATAATTATTTTCTCACCTTCTCCACTCTTAGTAGGAACAAACCGTATTGCAGGTTCCTTGAGTTTCCAATGTGAATACAGCTGTTCCATATCCAATTTATATCTTTCTTTATCACTCATTTTTTCCCTCTGATTCATAAAAATCTGTTTCAAACAAAGTTTTCCTGATTATGACTAAAGAAAAATTCTTTCTCCATCCTTTACGATCTTAACATTTTGACAAGAACAGAGTTCCCGCAAAAGCTCGGGTTTTTCCGTATGGATGGGAACAATAGTTTCTGGCTTTGTTTTCTCAATCACAGTCAGAATATCTTTACAGGAAGCATGACCGCTTGTGTGTAATGGCTGCCAGTTATGAAATGTTTCCAACAACTCTGGAATACTACTTCCGGGTTTTGTGCGATAGCCATCCCACATAGAATATAGAATGATGCTCTGTTTGCCATCAAAATGCTGCATGATTTTCCGAAAATATCGGTTATCACGAACAACCATTAAAAAGCCTCTTTCCTTCAAACCTGCCAGAAGATTTTCCCCATATGTTGTAATCTTTATATTTCTGAACAATTCTGAATGTTTTCCCCAATGCTTTTCTACAAGATCAAGCATTTTTTTCTGATATTCATCACAGACAAAATATTTTCCATATGGAACCGTCTTTGACAATGCACATATTCTTTCCAAATTTGTCGAGGAACAAAGTACAAAAACATACTTGTAATGTTCCATGTATTCCCTCACCTTGTGCTGCAGTTCCTGCTCAGTCATCATTTCCTGCTCTGTTCTTGATAAGGTAGTTCCTTCTGTGATTAGCATGTCAATTTTCCCAATTCTGATATCTAATAATTTCAGAACACCTTTCCCCCTGAATCCATGAAATCGGAAATCTCCTGTATGAAGAATACGCTTATTCTCCGCTTCTATCAGAAACATATAGCTATCACAGGCAGAATGATCGATTGAATAAGGTGTAACTGCTATATCTCTGATCTGAATCTTAACACCCGGGAGAAATGTATGGGCTTTCTCAATCCGTTTTATAAAGCCAACGTTATTTCCTGCCATTGCAAGCATAATATCCTTAGCAAGACATCCCATATAAATCGGAATATCTTCTCGGACATTCACAAGCTGCCCTATATGATCACCATGATAATGCGTAATAAAAACAGCATCACACATACCTTCCGAGTCTGTGATTCCTGGAATAGATAACTGCTGAGGTACATAATTGTCTTCCTGGCTCAATTCATCCCCTATGTCAATCAAAATCCTGGAAGATTCTGTTTTTATCTCTGTTGCCACCCCACCAATCTGATGGGTTCCCCGATAAATTATAATCTGCATATTCTAAATTCATTTTCTCCTGTTATTTCAAAACGAAAAACTGTAATATCAGCTTTTTTAATCAGTTCACTGGTTTCAAGTTCTTTTTCATCATATTCTCTCTGTTGTGAGGTAACGCTCCCATCGTCACAATTCTTTTCAAAAAATGCAATGGCTTTTTTGTAAACCCCTTCCTTGTAACCATCAGTATAAGTCATAATCTCTGCAATCATACGAAGCAAGGTTTCCTTATTATTCTTATATGGTTTTACCTCCGTTGCATAGTAATCTGCACCATCACTGATGACCAAATCAATTTCCCCTATTCCATCGCCATAATAAAATGCCGGAACTTCGTAATCAATAATTTGATAATCACCTATTACCTTAAATCGATCCCGATATCCACATGCTTCACATTCAGTCCCATGATTACTGTTTTTGTAATACATACATCTGCACAATCGTTTTTCAGTAAAACTATCTCCACTCAGTTTTGAACAATAATCATGCATTCCCTTTTTGTAATTACCATGATTAGAATATTCATCAATATCAGTTGAACCAAACAAAAGCTTATGAACTGCATTACTTCCGGTATCAATTGCAGTAATTAGTTCCCTTGCCATTTCCTTACGACTTGATTTAGTTATCCGGTCCTTAAATAAGCTTATATTTTTCTTTGCAGCCATTCTTTATCTCCTACCCTTCAAACAAAATAGAATAATTTCCTGGTAAAAACCATCCCTTTTTTGTATTATCATATTCAATGCCTTCTCCTGCAACCTGGAGTGTTGAAATATATCTTTGTACTGTTCTTGTAGATACCTCCAATCTTCCAGCAATTTCCTGTGTTTTTATTCCTGGTCTTGCCTTAACAAGAGAAATAATCTTAATGCAGTCTGCCATTTTTCTGCTGAAATCTTTCGCTTTCCTGGATTTACGATATGCTGTCAATAACTGATACTTCAATTCAACAGATAACTCATCAAAACAGCTATATGTTCTGATTACTTTCTGTAATTGTTTAGGCGGTTCAGGCACTCCAATCCAATATACCGTTTCATCCGCACTTTTTCCGATTTCTGTATAATAATCAAACATCATATCAACATTTGATTTTGAAAGTTTTTCAGCATTGATAATCACTGCAGAAGCTGAAATTGCAATCAAATCTTCTGGTACGTCTGTTACATATAACTCACATTCTTTAATTGGCAATACTTTTCCTACCGATTCATTCTGCATTTTAGTAAGCCCGAATGTCATTACTCTGTCATCTGGTACTATAATGTAATTCCCATTTGGAGCAAATACTTTCTTCATGTCCAGTCTCCTCGCTTTCATAGACATATACTCATCATATCATATTGCAGCGACAACAGGGTGGCGTATGATAATATTTTTTCAAAAGAGACATAAAAAAACCGGCAGCTATTTCACTGCCGGCAAACACCTTAACTTAATATAAAGTACCTACATATTTTCCATCTTCCAGATGCATATAGCACTCATTCATCTGTGCAGACTCCATCATCTGCAGAACATATTCCATCCCAGTGGCAAGTTCCTTTTCTTTAAACTCTTCCATCGGAATCCAGTAAACACTTCCTTCCGCAGAGCTATGTAATATTCCTGAATACTGAACTGCTTTATACAGGAAAATCACATGATGCGTACCTGATTTATTCCAATGATATACGCCACAGAACAGAGGGTTCTCAATCGTAAGTCCCGTCTCCTCGTAAACTTCACGGATGACAGCCTTTGTAAAGATCTCGCCATTTTCCACATGCCCACCCGGAAACGTTGTTCCGGTATAACTGTCATTTACTTTGTCCAGTGCAAGTACATTTCCTTTTCCATCTTGCACCATACATAGATTCATGAAGCAAACTGTTTCCGTTTTCTTTTCCTCATGCTGGTTAAGGGATCGTCTCACTCGTTTGTTAATATCAGCCCTCTTTTTCTTATAGTGTTTCACCACTTCGCCATAGGGGATCCATATATCTGCAACTGTGATCCGATCATATACTTTTGAGATAACATCCCCGATTTGCTTATCCCCGGGAAACGTATAGTTTTTCTCATAATATGCCTTTGTCTCCAGATACATCCATTCAGCTATTTTTTCCTTTTGTTTCAATTTCAGATTAGAATACTTCTTATCCGTCTGAAGAAGTTTGCCATCAATCATTTTATGGTTCTTTCGGGACAACGGTACCATCTCCCTTTTTTCTATTAGTGCTAAAACTTAATTACTTCCGGCTCTGCCTGGAAGCTGCTGAATACTGCTGTTGCATTCTGAAAATAGAATACTGCTGTATTGCCATCATCCGCAGAATACATAGATTGAAGAGATGGGTAATCATCCAGCATGGACTGGCGTGCTTCCCTTCTGTCATCTTCAATTAATTCGCCAGAAACACGCAGCCACTGATCTTTGATGCAGGCACAGATCTCTGCTTTTGGATTTTCCTTGAGCTGCTTATATACTCCTTTTACTTTCCCTGTCTGGATATACAGTTTTCCCTCGAAAATATGGGCAGTACCAAAAGGTCTGACACGTGGCTGGTCACCTTCCATGGTAGCAAGATAATATACATCAGCTTCTTTTAAAAATTTTTCTACCTGTTCCATTTTTTATCAACCTCCGTCTTTTATGGTTATATGCAAAAACAGGGACACAACCCCTGTGCCCCCATTTTACACCTTATAACCTGTCTTGTATATCAAAAGATCACCCGATACACGTTTCCGTAGTTCTCATTGCAGGCTCTTTTCCCTCCTGTCTCTGACGGTTCTGCTTGATGGCAGTAATTCTGTCATGAAGAGACTGGTGTTCCTCTTTCTCCTCGTCCTGCTCTCCTTCCACTTCCATCACAGTTTCCTTTTCATCCATGTTCAGCAATGCATTCAGTTCCGACAGACGTTCCAGTTTCTGGTTCAGTTCTTCCTCTTTCGGGAACGGTTTTTTCACCTCTTCCATCGCATTTTTCAGCTGTCCCTGCACCGTCTCCAGCTTACGCTCTGCTTCCGCCAGTTTTTGCGGGATTGCTTCCAATGCGTTATTGATCCTGATGATATTACCATTTTCATCGGAACCAAGGCTGACACGATATACATTTTCATTTTTCAGGGAAAGAATAAATTCCTTGTTCCAGGAATCAAACTTTAGTCGGATAGAAAATCCTTGATACTGTCCGACATTGATTATGGCATCTGCCTGTTTCATGTACTGGCAGACAGCAAGAAGGGCTGCTCCTGCCTCTTTTTTCTCATAAAATACCGTGCCGCCGACTTCCATCACAAATTTCTCCGGATCTGTGATCTTATTTGCCTGATACTGCACCAGATCCACTTTGTACCCCTCAATGCTTTCCTTAAGTACTGCTATCTGTTGCGGGAAATTCTTTGCAATATCATCTTCCAGCCGATAATGGTTGCTCACAAAATTCGCTTTCAGCAGCTTCAGCTTCGATACTTCCACATCCAGTGCCATTTTTTCCTTGATTGCTGGATTCCCTGTTGCCAGGGCTTTTACTTCCGCATAAGACAATGCCGTATCGTCCACATCCTCGCAGCTTCGTACCGGGGATTTGCTGGTCATGATCTGGGAAATGAATTTCTGCTTGCTTTCGATCAGCTGCCACATGTAACTGTCGAAGGTTGCTTCCGTCACATACCGATAGATATGCACTTTCTTATTCATATTACCCTGACGGATAATACGCCCTTCCCTTTGTTCCAGGTCAGAAGGCTTCCAGCCCACATCCAGATGATGCAGGGCAATCAGACGATCCTGCACGTTGGTTCCGGCACCCATTTTTGCTGTGGAACCCAATAAAAAACGAACCTGTCCGGATTTTACTTTACTGAACAGCTCCGTTTTCTTCACTTCCGTATTGGCATCATGGATAAAAGCAATCTCTGCTTCCGGTACTCCTTTTGCCATAAGTTTCTTCTTTAAATCGTCATAAACATTGAATGTCCCATCCCCTTTCGGTGTGCTGAGGTCGCAAAAAATGAGCTGGGCTGACCGTTTTGATGCCGTCTCTTTCCAGATAGCAAAGCTCTTCTCCACACAGGCACAGATTTTACTATCCTCATCATCCGGAAGCAATGGATTTACAAGACGCTGATCCAGTGCCAGCTTCCTTCCATCATTTGTCACTTTCAGCATATTGTCAACAGAGGAATCCACACCGCCGTCCCGGATTACTTCTGCACGTTCTCCAAGGCTTTCCACGATCTCTTTCTGGTGCTCGGATGGTTTTAAAACCACCGTTTCATATTCCGCCTCCGGCACCGGAAGTTCCAGCTGGTCTGCCGTCTTAATGTCAGCAATCTCCTTAAACATGCTCATAAGTTCCGGGATATTGTAAAATCTGGCAAATCTGGATTTTGCCCGGTATCCGGTACCCTCAGGAGCCAGTTCGATACTGGTCACAACTTCACCAAAGGTGGAAGCCCAGGAATCAAAATGTCCCAGCCCCATCCGGTTCAGTTTTCCATACTGCAGGTAACGCTGCATGGTATAAAGCTCTGTCATGCTGTTGCTGACCGGAGTACCTGTCGCAAAGGTAATGCCTTTCCCGCCGGTGATTTCATCCAGATACTGGCATTTGTTAAACATATCTGCCGATTTCTGTGCTTCATTCTGGGCAATGCCTGCCACATTCCTCATTTTTGTGTAAAGGAACGCATTTTTGTAATAATGGGCTTCATCCACATACAGACGGTCTACCCCAAGTTCCTCAAACGTTACCACATCATCCTTTTTCTCTTTGTTCTCCAGCTTTTCCAGACGCCTCCGGAGACTCTTTTTGGTCTTTTCCAACTGTTTTACCGTAAAACGGCTGCCATCACTTTCCAGCTTTGCCTGCTGAATTCCTGCTTCCAGTTCTTCGATCTGCTCTTCTATGATCTTTTTCTGGCGTTCTTCCGATAAGGGGATCCTCTCAAACTGGGAATGCCCGATGATCACTGCGTCATAGCTGCCCATTGCGATTCTGGCACAGAACTTTTTACGGTTTGCCGGTTCAAAATCTTTTTTCGTTGCCACCAGGACATTGGCTCCCGGATAGAGTTGTAGAAATTCAGCGCCCCATTGCTCCGTAAGGTGGTTTGGAACTACAAAAAGGCTTTTCTGGGCAATGCCAAGACGTTTGCTCTCCATAGCAGCGGCTACCATCTCATAGGTCTTTCCGCTTCCCACTACATGGGCAAGCAGGACATTATCCCCATAAAGCTGATGGGCAACGGCATTTTTCTGGTGCGGACGAAGCTCTATTTCCGGATTCATTCCCGGAAAGGTCAGATGGCTGCCATCGTATTCCCTGGGACGGATGGAATTGAAACGTTCATTATAAATCCGGCACAGCTTTTCCCTCCGTTCCTGATCCCTGAAGATCCAGTCCTTAAATGCTTCCTTGATTGCATCCTGTTTCTGGGTTGCCAGCATCGTTTCTTTTTTATTCAACACACGGATTTCATTTCCCTCTGCATCCATCTTTGTGTCATAGATCCGGACATCTTTTAAATTCAGGGTTTCTTCCAGAATCTTATAGGCATTGATCCGGCTCGTACCATACGTTGCCGTGGTCAGCACATTCCGGTCACTGTCCGCATTTTTACCGCTGATATTCCATGCACCGCTGGCTTCCGAATACCGGATATCAATTACCCTTCCAACCAGATACCCCGGGGTATCAAATAGTTCTTCCATAAAATCCCGGTATATTTCCGGAGCGATCCATGTAGCTCCGATTCGGACTTCAATCTCTGATGCATCCAAGTCTACCGGCTGCACCTGCTTAAGGGCATGTACATTGCTGGTAAATTCCGGATGGTTTTCTGCAAAGATTTTTGCCGTTTTCAGCTTCTCCCGGACATTCCCGGATAGATATTCATCCGCAGTCTCCCATTGCCCGTTGACCGGATCCCGAAAGATTACTCCTGTCAGTTCTTCTGCAACTTTCTCTTCCGTCTTACCTGTCAGCCCTGCCATATAGGGAAGATCAACCCTTGCTTTTTCATTCAGAGAAATCGTCAGGGCTTCCGCCGCAGTTTCAACACTGGTCACAGCCACTGCTTTCTTAATCGTCCGCTTGGTAAACATATCCGCTTTCCGTTTCAATGTACCATCTTCATTAAGATCCTCCAACGAACAAAGCAGACAATAAGAAGAGTCATCGGAGAATGCCCGTTTGTTTGCATTGCTTCCGATGACCCCATATTTTTCCGTATAAGCGTCATAGACCTGATTCAGTTTGACCTGAAGCTCCTGTATCGCCTCATCCGTTGCATTTTCTTCCATCTGCAGGGCGATCAAGTCCCGGACTACCTCACGGATCTCTACCATACCCTTTACACGTTCCGCCGTAGCTGCCGGCAGCTTCACCGGATTCATCAGGGAATTTACCCGGTAATAGATCTGGTCATCCACCACAGTAAAACTGTAGTTACGGACAGCCGGATCCGCAGGAATGCTTTCCATGATCTCATCCAGTTCTGTTTCTGCCGTTACTGCCGGAACCATCGTTCCATGGATTTTTGCAGCGGCATCTTCCAGCTGTTCCACCAGGTCTGCCCCTTCCAACGGAAGACAGGCAGTCTCCATGCCATATGGTCCGGACACCTCTGCCATCGTTCCAAGTACCATTTCCGGGTGGGTAATAAAATACTGGTTTATGGTAATCCCATTATTATCCTCTCCCAGATTAACCCATTCCGGCTCTTCCATGGAAATGCTCTCCCTTTTCTGGAAGAACAGGATGTCTGCACTGACTTCGGTTCCTGCATTCGCCTTAAAAGCATTGTTCGGAAGACGGATCGCCCCTAGAAGCTCTGCCCGCTCTGCAAGATACTTCCTGACCTCCGGCGATGCTTTATCCATGGTTCCCTTGGTTGTGATCAGGGCAGCCACACCACCCGGCCGTAACTGGTCAATGGTCTTTGCAAGGAAATAATCATGGACCATAAAATGATACTTGTCATACTGGCGGTCATTCACTTTATAGGAACCAAAAGGGACATTTCCGATTGCCACATCAAAAAAATCATTGGGATAAGCGGTCTTTTCAAATCCTTTGATCTCGATATCAGCGTTCGGATAAAGCAGTTTTGCGATCCTTCCGCTGATGCTGTCCAGTTCCACTCCATAAAGCCGGGACTGCTGTAACTTGTCCGGAAGCATTCCAAAAAAGTTTCCTACACCCATGGATGGTTCCAGGATGTTTCCCTTTTCAAATCCCAGATTCTGAATCACCTGATACATGCTCTCGATGATAACAGGCTGTGTATAATGGGCATTCAACGTGGATTCCCTTGCCGCCGCATACTCCTCTTTGGTAAGCAGATCTTTCAGTTCCTGATACTCCTCACTCCAGGAAGCTTTGCTTTCATCAAAGGCATCCGGCAATCCTCCCCAGCCAACATAGTTTGACAGAATTTCCTGCTCCTCTGATGATGCATAACGGTTCTCTCTTTCACATTTTTTCAGAACCTGGATTGCCATCACATTGGCTCTGAATTTTTCTTTTGCTGTTCCGTAGCCCAGCTGGTCATCCGTGATATGAAAATTGACAGGCGGTATCTCAACAGACAATTCCCGTTCTCTTTGCCCATACTCATTCCAGACACGATCCGATATTTGCCGGAAATAGATGGATTCATTTTCCATGATACTGTAGCTGACTTCCTGAAGTTCTTCCAGGTTCGCTGCATTTTCAATATCCTCATGATACTGAAAATAAAGGGCTTCCCGTTCCAGTACCATCTCCAGCCGTTCCAGTTCCGGTTCGGACATCCGCTCCCAGATATCATCTTTTTCCGTATGGATGGTAAACCCTTCCCCGTCATCGTGGTATTCCACCGTATAATGCAGGATATCCTGCTCCCCACGTATCTCACAGGTAAAATCATACTCCGTCGTCCTGCTCACAGAGGAATACTGGCGGTTTACCAATACCAGGTTCTGCACATCTTCTGCCCTTAATGGCTGCCCGCTTTCTTCCGGCTTATCTTCCACATTTTCTTCCGTATGAACTTTCTCATGAACCTCCTCAATTTCTTCCGGAACTTCCTCCGTTTCCAGTGACTGCTTTACCTCTTCCATATCAGCAAGCCGCTGGGCTTCCTGCCGTTCTTCATATTTTTCCAGTTCTTCCGGGGACAAAAAATCATCCATCCGGATCAGCTGCCTCGTCCTGGAAGCTGCCTGTTTCCACTTGACCAGTGTTGTCAGGCTTGGGTTGGATATCTGTCCTTTGCTCAAACGGATCCCTTTTGCGTCATGCCACTCATCGGAAAGGTCGCTTCCCTGGATGCCCGGTGTGCATCCTCCGTCTCCGTACTCATGTTTTAAGAAGTCGGCTGCTTCTTTTTCATCGTGGTGTTCCATGAAAAACTCATAAATACGGCTCCTACCGCCAGCTACATTTCCACCTCTCCGTAAAACAGTGTCAATCTCATCCTGCGTGATAAAAGCTATTTCCGGCGGTGTTACGGTATCTTCCTGCCGACTCCAATCGAGCGTCCTACCAAGGTCATATACTCTCTCCTTGTATATCGGATTATTCCGGATCTGGTACCTCATATAGTTTTCCGGATGACGTTCCATATCTCGTTCCAGTTCCACAAGCATCTGGTAATACTCCCTTGTCTGCTCCGGATCATCCAGACCTGCACGGAACCTTTCGGTCGTTTCTGTATGGCTGTATATTCCCCGGATAGCCCCGGTATCCCGGAAATGCAGTGCCAGCTGGCTGGAAAGCTCATCACATTCCACTTTAATGGAATTTTGCATAATCACGTTGGAAACATAAGTCCCCGCATCATACATATCCTGAATACGGTTTGCCGCTTCTTCCCAGGTAATCATACGGTCATAATTGTGTCTTGCGGATTCCCCACGTCGGAAACGCATCCCATCCCCGTCATACCAGACGCTGAATTTCTGTCCTGAAAACTCAAACCCTTTCCCGCCGGTACCATATTCCTGAATGAGAAAGCTTCTCAGTTCCCCATGGTCAATTCCCTCCACAAGCTTTGCAGTGATATGGAATAACGTATTCTTCCGCCCGCTTCCGGTACGAAGCACATCATCCACGATCTCATCCGAAACAAAAAAAGCGGCTGGCTGTGTGAGTGCAGCTGCCGCTTTCCTGATCTCTCCAAACTGTTCTTCCTCTGTGGGGAACAGGCTTAATTGTATATAATCTCCTGAACCACCATCTCCTCTGCCTGTGCCCGGATCCGGTTCATGTGACGGGTCCATGCCATGCTGTCGGCTGATTTCTCCGGTGCCGGGTCTTTCTCCAGAAGCTGCATGGTCAGGTCTTCCACTTTCTGTCTGGCTTCGCTGTCCACTTCCATCAGATGGCTGTCCAGCCTGTTCTGCAGTGCCAGTATGCTGAATCTGGCTTTCTTGTGGTTCCTCAGATATTCCTTCCGCATCATCCCGTATTTCCCGATGGTTCCCCTGGTCTCCTCCAGCTTGATATCCGGGATCAGATAATCCCCGTTCCTGCTGTAAGTGATCTCTCTCATGCTCTGTTTCCTCCTTGTTTTCTTCTATCTTTGTCTCTCTGGTATTTTCTTCACTTTCACGAATTAACGTGTTAAATTCATTATAGACCACTTCCGATTCTTTTGCAACCGTTTTCCTGTCATTTTCCAGATCCATAAGGACATACCGTCCAAGCTGCATCAGGATTGGGCGGCAGATCTCATTGACTGCCGTACCAAGGTGCCCAAGCACACGGAGGTCATTAAAATCTGTGATGTGCCGCAGGCTGTCCGCAGACAGATACTCTTCCGTATCCATCCCGCACCTCTTTAAAAGGACATACCATACACTGTCGGTCATAAGGTCCCGGAACTCCACTTTCTGGTTCTGCTCATCCAGTTCTTCCAGAAATGTCCCCTGCACATCCTGTTTCAGTTCATCAAACGCATCCGGAAGCCACTCCCGCACACTTTCCTGTGCTGCCTGATGCAGGGTTCCGGCAAGCCCGCCATCTCCTTCGTCCAATCCATACGCTCTCTGCAGATAATCTGCCGCAATAGAACGGTCATCCTGTGGCAGCACCCACAAAGCCGGGTCTTTCCCCAGATTCCGAACCTTATAAGTATCCGAAATATCAAACACATACCGCAGGCGGTTTTTCGGGCTGGATGTATAATCAATCAGGGCAATGCCTTTTGACCCTTTTTTGATCCATCTGTACATCCGCTTATTCCATACCTCCATGGATGCCACAGCGGTTGCTTCCGGTCTCTGTGCAAAGATCAGGAGCTGTTCATCAAAGGTATATTTATATAACCGGGATGCGGTATCTAGAAAACGCATCCACTCTTCCGGCTTTGCTGCAATGTCCCTTGCGACTTCTTCCGTCAGCTGTTCCATGGCATATAATTTATTTGCCATATCTGTTCATCCTCCTCTCATTCTATCGTCGTTTCCCGTTTTTTTTTCACACCGGATGTTTTCTGGCCAGATGTGATCTTTTTCCGGTTTTCCTCCAGGGATTCCTTGATTGATTTTTTATGTGGTTTCTCATATCCATAATTCTCTGCTTCCTTTTCTGCTACTTTCAGATTGATATCATTCAAATCCACAGAGTATTGAATCTGCTCCATAGGAAGGATCTTTTTTTCCCGGAAAGAAAAATAGGACTGGTCATTTCCAAGAATCACATGGTCAATCACAGGAATCCCAGCCAGCATACAAAGCTGCTGCATCCTGCCTGTAAGTGCAATGTCCTCCTTCGATGGGTTCAGGCTGCCGCTTGGATGGTTGTGAAACAGAAGGATAGAAGCGGCATTCGATAAGAACGCCGCCTTTAATACTTCCCTCGGATGCACCAGTGACTGGTTCAGTGTCCCCATACTGATGATGGTCATGTTAATGGGAACATTGTCACTCCGAAGATGAACCACTCCTACCACCTCCCGGTCATAGTCTTTAAAGGTATCTCCCAATACCCGGATCGCATCTTCCGGTGTAGAGATCTCTTCCTCACTCAGGATCGGTGCTTCTTTTACAAGCCGAACCGATACCTGGTCAATTCCGTATTTTCTTTTCACGTTCCGATGCTCCTCTCTTTAAGGGGATTTGAAGAATAAACTCCTGGTCTTTTTGTGACTCCAGGCATTTCCGGATATGTCCGGATAACCTTTTTCTTTCTTCCTTTTTCATTTTGCTGCTCATCCCCCTTCTCCCTCTACGACCTCTTCCATAACATCTGCAATCCGTCCAAGTTCCGTTACAAGCGAAGGGAACTCATAACTGTTCCTGGCTTTTCCAATCTGATCCAGTAAAAATTCCGGTACATTGTTGATTGCCTGCGCTATCAATGCTTTTACCCTTAAATCCTGAAGAATCAGAAGTTCTTTGAGTCCAAATTCTTCGCCAAAAACTTCCTTATACCGGATTAGCTCGCCTTCAAGGGTATCCGGTTCTAACCGTCTTTCAAATTTTTCTCTTATATCATCACCATATAAACACCATTCTGACATATACATTCTCCTCGCTTTCAACAAAGCGGGAACCGTAACCGCAGTTCCCGCCCCAAAATATTTTCTTACATTACCATAGCCGTATCTCTCGTTTTACCCTGTGGCTTTCCCAGGACATTCCCGGCTTTCACCTCTTCTTTCGCCTTTTCCAGCTTTCCATGAAGCCCGGTTTTCTCTACCGGCTTTTCTGCCGCAGCCGCTTTTTCTTTATCCAGACGTGCTTCCCGTTTCTCCGCATTTTCCATCACGGCTGTTCTGCCATCACAAAACTGCACTTTATCCGAAAGAATATCTTCCAGTGCTACTTCTGTTGCATTGACTTCTTTTACCATGGTATTCAGGGCTTTCACATCGAAATCTCCATTATCCGGCAAAAGAAGTGTTTCATGGATGGAGGAAGGCAGGATATAAAAATCACCCTTCATAAACTCCCCGATCTGTTTGCGGATATCCTCATGCAGGATCAGGGATGCCGCATTCATTTTTGTTTCGTTCGTCAGGCAAAACATAGGCATGAAAAATTCCTCTGCCCTTCTTTCACCGTTCAACAGGTTCTGGGGTTTTTCTCCCATAATCGAGGATTCCATCAGATCATTTATTGAGTATAAAGCCGGTCCACGGTTCTTATCTGATGCCATCGCATCCTGATGGAGCGTCTGAACATCAATCTTCCACGCCTCTAAAAGTGCTTTGGTCACGGAAACGGAAGCAATGCCGTCTTTATTTTCCGACAGGTTGACCGTATAATAAGCTGCGAAATCCCCATGCATGGTCACAACTTTATCTTCCAGCCATTCCCTGTTCTTTTCCGGGTCGCACATCCTGATCTGCAGTTTATCCTTAACATTCGCATAATCCATCATGCCATTTACATCAACGTCCAGATCTGTGTCCATTTTTTCAATCCAAAGGTCTGCCACATCCCCTACACAGGCATCCGGGCTTTTCCCGTTCCGGTATTCCTGGTAAAAGGAATCCAGATATACATTCGGTGTGATATTGGTGTCCTTTGCGGGAATGACCACCGCCGTCAATGTCAGCCCGTTCTTCTTTACTACTTCCTGCAGATGGATATTTGCATCCGCATATTTTTCCGGAAGATAGTCCTTCACATTGTCCTTCACATATTCAAAAAAATCTTTTCTGTTCATCATACGCAATTACCCCCTTCTGATCATGTGCTGGTTCATTCTCTTTTTGTTGACCGCCTGCTCTGCTTTTTTCTGGTATGCCATCATTCTCTTGAATGATCTCTCCTGCATTTCTCTCCCTGCCTGCACTGTGTTCATTGTTTTCTTCATATTCTTTACCTGTCCTTTCCTGATTTTTGCTATGATAAAAGGGAGCCTCAAATTAAGGCTCCCTGCTCATATAAGGTTGCTATTTTCTTTTTCTCTTTCTTCTGGCTGCCAGAAGTCCGGCAATGCCGCTTACAGATACTGCCAGCAGTACCACCGGAAGCCAGAGATTCGTCTCATCCCCGGTCTTCGGATTACCTGCTGACGGTGTTCCCGGTGTGCCTTCCGTTGTCTGTGGCACTTCCGGCTTGTCATTTGTCAGGTCAAAGGTCACTTCCACAATCGGTGTGCTGTCATCTTTGTAGGCAAATACCACCTCATGCTCGGTCTTATCCAGTGTATATCCATCCAGTGTCTTGGTTTCCACCAGATAATATTTCTTCTCACCGGCAAATTTACCGTCTTTGTACTCAGCGATCTCATAAAGGCTGCTCTCCGCATGACCTGCAGCATCCGTCTTTAAGGTCTCCAGCACCTTTCTCTTGCTGTCACGGAGTTCAAATTCCACGCCTTTTAACGGCTCTCCGGTTTCCTTATCTGTTTTATTCAGGATCACTTTACCCTTTGCGGTATCATCCTTCATAACAACCGTCTGGATCTCGCCGGTATCTTTCACTTCAAAGGAGACATCGGCTGTCAGGATAAATCCTTTCGGTGCCTGTTCTTCCCTGAGTGTGTATCTGCCAATCGGCAGTTTCTCCACATAATGCGGCTCCTCTGTGGAAGTCCAGCTTTCCACTACCTGGTCATTTTCATCCAGGATTGTCAGCTTCGCACCCGGGATCTCCTGGTCTCCGGTGATATCTGTCTTGCTGATCTGTACCTTTGTCACATCGTCCTTCATCTCATGCTTCTGGATTTCCGCAGTATTCTCGATGGTAAATTCGATGCTTTCTGCGGTTACATATCCATCTGCAGGTTTGGTTTCTGTCATGGTGTAGATCTTGCCGACTACCAGCTCTTTGATCACATGGGCTTCTTCTGTGGATACCCATTCATCCACAACATTTCCGTCTTCATCGGTCACTTTCAGGTGGGCACCCGGGAGTTCCTCTCCTGTTGTCAGGTCGGATTTTGTCAATTCCACGGTTGTTGCCTCATTTTCAAAGGTAAAATCATAGCTTACCTCTGCCTGGTCCGCACCGGCATATTCAAAGGTGAAATCCTGTTCCTCATTGGTGGTCACAAAACCATCCGGGGCATACAGCTCCTTCACATAATAGTTTCCGTCTACCGGCAGGTCTGCCATAAAGGTGATCTGACCGTTTTCATCCGTGGTCTTAAGCTCAATGAGCGTATCTGCTTCCAGCAGGACATCACCGCTGGCATTTTTGATATCCTCCCTTGTAAACAATCCGAAGATACCGCCTGCCAGTACACGCTCCGTGTCTTTTTCCTTTTTCAGGACGATCACTTTGACTTTCTGGCGGTTATTCTGCCATGCTTCATCATACGTTACCACCGGGGTATCCTGGTCACGGTAACTTAAATCCACATATCTTGGCTCCCCATCCAGCACATAACCATGGGCAGTTTCTGCCTCTTTCACATAGTATTTTCCAACCGGAAGATCCCCAAGCTGTGCAATACCATTGGTATCGGTGGTAATGGTTCCCACCAGTTCATCTGCTTTGAAATAATCCTCGCTGACACCATCTGCCGCTTTGATATCTTCAGCGGCATAAACATTAAAGATGACTTCGGTAAGGTTTCCGGTGATATACTCAAACAGATGCTCCACCGTGCCTTTTGCATTATCCAGAAGCGTTACTTTATCCAGGAATTCACCCTTTTTGTTGATGATCAGAAGCCCGGTCGGCACTTCATCCTTCATTTCAACCTTCTGGACATCGCCATTGTCTTCCACGGTAAATTCCACATCCGTTGCTTTCAGGTATCCATACGGGGCAAATTCTTCCCGGAGTGTGTAAGTCTCCCCGACTACCAGACGTTTGATCACATGCGGGGCATCCTTAACAGAAGTCCATTCATCCACAACATTCCCGTCTTTATTCAGCACTTTCAGGCTTGCACCATCCAGTTCTGTTCCAGTGGTAATGTCAGATTTTGTGATCTCCACTGTGGTCGGCTGGTTTTTCTTCACGGCTTTCAAAACAACCGTTTCCACATCCTGTCCCTGATAGGAAGCATCAAAGTTCAGGACCTCATTGGAAGATACATACCCTGCCGGGGCTTTCAGCTCTTTCACATAGTAGCTTCCAAGCGGAAGATCCAGTGTACAGCCTGCCTGACCCTTCTCATCCGAAGTCATTTCCTGAAGAAGCGTATCTGCCTCAACAATTACTCTGCCGTCTGCGGTAATATCTTCTTTATTGTAGATACCAAATACGGCACCTGCCACAACAGCACCATTTTCCGCATCCTGTTTTTCAACCGTAATCGCTACCTTCTGTCTTTCATCACCGACGATCACTTCCTGTTCTACCACCGGAGTATCCTGACCTTCATAGACAAAGACAACTTCTGCAGCATCCGGATTTAACACAAACCCTTCCGGGGCTGTTTTTTCCACCACCCGGTAAGCACCAAGCGGAAGGTTTTCTGCCACTGCCATTCCATCCTCACCGGTTGTGATCGTAGTCACCAGTGTATCCTTTGCATAGACTACAATCCGGTTTCCATCTGCGTCTTTCTGGTAATCCGGGGAGTAAATATCCTCCGCTGCATACACCTCAAAGACGGCATCTTTCAGGAACTGCTCTTCGTAAATGAAATCCCTATTAAATCCAGCAAGCATCTCACCTTTTTTGTAAACAGTCAGCTTTCCTTTGACCGGATGGTTTTCGTAATCTACTTCAATCACCACATCCCCACTGACAGAATCCATCTGGTATGCCGTATTGGAATCCACTGCGATCTCCACGTAATTCTGGTTTAAGGTATAGCCATCCGGGGCTGTCACTTCCTCGATCCGGTAATGTCCGATACTTAAATTGTTCGGAAGGATCAGATAACCCTGGCTGTCCGTGAAGTAGGATTTATGGGTAATAGTGGTCGGGTAGGTCGTAACCTGTTCCACATATTTCTTATGGTCCAGGTCATAAATCTTAAATTCTGTACCTGCCACAAGCACCGGTCTCTTTGTTTCATCGTCTTTCTTCACGATCTTTAACTTTGCTTTAAATTCATCATCCAGAAGGATCCGCCAGATCTGCGGCTCATCCGGATGGTTTTCACTGATGGTAACAAGGAAATCATCCACCGGCTTATAATTGTGCGGGGTTGTTGTTTCCTTTACAAGGTAAGTACCATATGGAAGCGGGATGCTGCAGGCATAGCCTTTGGCATCGGTAAACATCTCTGTCTTTCCATCTGCGGTCAGTACTACCGGCTTGGCAGATGCAAAATCGTAACTGCCGTCCGGATTGGTCTTAAGGCTGCTCTTTAAGTAAGCAGTAAATCCGGCACCTTTTAACAGGTCTGCGTCTGTCTTTCCATTGTTCGCTACTTTAATCACCTGGAACGGCTGTTTCATGACCTGTTCCGAAGATTCCGTACTGCGCTCCACGGTCTTTACAAGGTCTCCCTCATAACTGCATTCCAGGTCATACTCACCCTCGTCGATCAGGTATCCGGTCGGCGGTGTGATCTCTTTCACATAGTATTTACCAAGGTACAGGTCTTCTACAGAAGCATCACCCTTTTTATCAACCGTCATGGTTGCCACCTGGCTTCCTGCTTTATAGAGGATGCCGGTTTTTCCATCCGGATGGATGATGTTTTCCCTTGCGTAAACTCCATAAACAGCGCCTTCAAAGGTAGCATCCCCCTGTGCTTCCTTTCCGGTCTCTTTATCTTTCTTGACCAGATGGATTGTCGCATTGACACGTTCATTTTCAAACGTATGGGTAAATGCGACGGATGCCTGTTTATCATTGGTGTACTGAAATCTGAAAGAGAATACATCCTCACTATTTCGGAAATAATTTGCCGGTGCCTGCAGCTCTTTCACATAATAGCTGTGGTTGATCGGCAGGTCTGCCTGGTATACGGCATTGCCATCGGTTCCGGTTATTGCTTTTTCAATCAGGGTATCTTTTCCCACCACAACATTCCCGGATACGTCAGCGATATTCTCTGCCGCATACAGTCCGTAAATTCCTCCGGACAGCGGGTTCTTTGTGGTATCGTCCTGTTTCACCACAGATACGCTTGCCTTCTGGCGGTCATTGGCAAAGGTCACATTTCCTACTGCCACTTCCACGTTCTGCCCTGCATAGCTTAAGGTGACGGTTTTGGATTCCCCTTTGCACACATAATCTGCCGGGGCTTTCGTTTCTGTTACAACGTAAGTGCCAAGATGCAGGTTCTTAAGGGTTGCACTGCCATCCTCACCGGTGGTCAGCCCCTCTTTTACCAGGGCACCCTTTTGGAAAATAACCCTTCCATCTGCCGCTTTGATATCCGCTCCGGCATACACGTTATAAACAGCGCCTTTCAATCTCTGTTTTGTGTACTGGAACACCACGCCGGAATCTGTGACAGAAGCACCGGTCAGGACTTCCCCTTCCTTATAAACGGTCAGGTCTGCAAACTGTTCCTTATCGGTTACGTCTTTCTTCGTGGTCCCGCCGATGACCAGGTTGATCCCATAGGCTTTGGTATCCAGCACATAGCCATTCGGTACGGAAATCTCTTTCAGGTACACGGTATCCTGTGTCTTTTCAATCGTGATACTGGATGCACCATTGGCATCGGTTGCAGGCATCTTTGCGATCAGGTTTTTCCCTGCTTCATCACTATAAATGCCATAGACTGCACCGGCTACCTTCGCATTGCTTCCGGCATCCTTCTTTACGATCTCAATCTTTGCCATCTTGACCCATTCCACACTGAAATCCACATACTTCTCATCTGTGACACCTTCTCCAAATACCAGTGCCAGGTCCTGTGTAGATGACCCTGTGGTGATCTTATAAGCGGAATAATCCTTGGTAATGCTTCCTTTCATGGTCACTGCCCAGGAGCCGCTTACATCTTCCGCCTGTGTCAGCGGTGCGGAAAGATAAAACTTTGTGCCGCCGGATACTTCTACGCTTGCCCCTGCCGCACTGGTCTTTCCGGTTGAAACGTTGTGGAATTTCACGCCGGATGGAAGCTTCATCGTAATGGTCTGAAGCACATCTGCCTTAAAAGTGATCTCTTCCGTTCTCTGGGAATTGCCGTCAATATAGGCTTTTACCTTCGCATTGGAAAAGGACATCGCCACGTCCGGGATCTCCGGCTGGCTCACACAGTAGTTATAGAGTTCCATGGCCAGCGCCTGTCCGGTGGAGTTGGTGCCGGAAAAAGCATCACTGCTTCCATTTGCATAAGCGGCTGCCAGATGTGTAATGATAAAACGCTTTCCGGTAGAGAAATCCGGATGCTTTTCTGCGAAAAATCCTTCATCCCCGCTGGCTTTTGTACCGTAATAGCAGACTTTCGCTAAAGTCTTTCCGTCACTGAGCTTTGTGATCGTATAAGTTCCATCCCCCGGCCCCGGCTTGGATGGCTGTACGCAATAGGCAGTAGCAGTAACATCACCAAACTTTACGGTATAAGGTGCGGTCAGGTAAGAACCCAGACCATAATCTGCATAATAGTAATATGCCCCTCTGGTTACACTGACGGAGGTCGTGGATCTGGCACTTGCAAACAGTGCCTGTGCCTGAAACTGTACCGTCTCGCCTTCTTCCAGGCCCAGCATATCAATTCCCTGTTCTTCGCCCTGTTCCAGTACATCAGATACGGAAAGCCCGGTCTCCGGGTCAACGGTTTCCTGCTCTTCGCTTTCCTCCAGTGCTGCATCCAGTTCCTCTTCCGGAAGGACTTCGGAGCTTTCTACTGTTTCCGTTTCCGTCTCAGTAATGGTTTCCGTTTCCACAGAAGTTTCCGTTTCTGCGGTTTCACTCTCTTCTACAGATAACGTCTGCGAGTCTGCCTCCCCATCATCTGCCGCTTCCTCTGTACCGCCGGAACCGGCATCTTCGCCGCCTCCTTCTGAAGCAGCCTGCACTTCAGTTTCCGCCTCTTTTACGATCAGGTTCCTGCTGATCTGGTACTTCGGATGTGCTTCATTGACCGGCTCCACATAGTAGACGGCTTTATAACTGTCTGCGTGGTCTAAAGCAAAATTCTTTCCCTCTTCATTCTTAGCTTCCTCAAAAGTGACTTTTACTTTTTTGTCATCTTTGATCTCCAGCCCGGTAAAATCACAGGTGACATCAAATTCACTGCCAACGGTAATTTCATAATCTTTGGCTTTTACCACTTCATCTTCGTCCAGCAGATCCTTGACCTCTTCATAAAGGGGCGGCTTTTCTTCCGCTTTGGGTTCTGCCGCATAGGCTGGCATGGGCGATAACACCGTGGATAACAGCGTCAGCCCTGCCAGAAATCCGGATACGAGTCTCCTTAAATGTCCTGTTCTTCTCATAGATCATGTCCTCTCTTTCATTTTTTATATGAAAACAGACAGCCTTTTAGCTGCCTGGTTCCTAACTACCGCTGGGGGAAATGCAGGTTAAACTGTGCTTTTCCCTCACTGTCAGCTACCATTTCTACGGTAGCTTCATAACTTTTCCCGGTTCTTTTCGATACCAGGTCTTTGTAATGGACTTTGCCTTTCTTCAGGAATTTTTTTGCCGTTGCTTTATCCATCTTCTTCCCCTGGCTTGCAAGGAAATGGTCATCCTTCCACAAAGAAAAGCGGCATTCCTGCCCGGTGCAGTAATAATTCTTCTTCCCTTCCCGGACATCACTTCCACAGACCGGGCATTTCCCGATCACTTCTCCCCTGGCGGTTCCCGGAAAACGGCTGCTTTCCTCCTCTGAAATCGAATGGTAACGGGAAATCAATCCTCCCATCATATCCGTGATCCCATTTAAGAAATGCTCTGCCGTCTCTGTCCCCTGTGCGATATGGTTTAATGCCATCTCCCACTCTGCTGTCATCTTCGGGGACTTGATCTCATCCGGAAGGACTGTGACCAGTACATTCCCCGCATCTGTCGGCACCAGATTCTTCTTTTCCCTTTTTACAAAGCCGGACTGGATCAGTTTTTCAATGATCCCGGCTCTCGTTGCCGGTGTACCAAGCCCCTTCTTTTCCGTATCCTCTGTCAGTTCTTCATTGCCTGCCCGCTCCATCGCCGCCAGAAGCGTGTCTTCCGTATACTGACGGGGCGGCTGGGTAAAGTTTTCTGAAACAGAAGTGCTGCACGGTCCGATATTCCTTCCAAGGTAAAGGTCAAATTCCGCTTCCTGTTCCGGTTCCCTGACACCCAAAAAGTGTTTCAATTTCTTCTCTATCGCCTGGAACCCTTCCTGTTTTGTCTTCCTTGCATTGAAATAAAACGTATGGAAGTTGCAGGTCAGCTGGCACTTATGAGTCTCATAAATATAGGAATCCGCCGTTGCGGTGAGTACCCTGGCACTGATCAGATATAGGATGTTCCTCTCCTTCTCTTTCAGCTTCTGAAGATCTGCTTTCTCCACTTCCGAAGTGGGGATAATTGCATGATGGTCTGATACCTTTTTAGAGTTCAGTACTTTAGAAATATCCGGTTCATACGCAATCCCCTCCGCAAAAGGCATCCTAGATAACAGCAACTGAATAAGCTGTTTCGTACTGTTCCCCATCTCATCTGTCAGATACTGGCTGTCTGTCCTGGGATACGTCACCAGCTTCTTTTCATACATCTCCTGAACAGAATCCAACGTCTGCTGTGCCGTGTAACCAAAGATACGGTTGGCATCCCTCTGGAGAGAAGTCAGGTCATACAGTTTCGGTGCCCGCACGGTTTTCGTCTGCACATCTTCTTTCTCCACCTGGCACATGCGTTCGCTGCAGTCGGCAGCCACCTGATCCGCTTCTTTCTTTTTCTGGAAATGCTCAGAGACAGCATCAAACTCCCCGAATGTTAAGTGGGCTACATAGTATTTTTCTTTTACAAACTCCTTCACCTTCTGGTTCCTGTCCACGATCATGGCAAGGGTCGGGGTCTGCACCCTGCCCACTTTCAGGTTCTGGTTGTAAAGGACGGAAAAAAGACGGCTCGCATTGATCCCCACCAGCCAGTCTGCTTTTGCCCTGCATAAGGCTGACTGATAAAGGTCTTCATAACACGAACCGTCTTTCAACGATGCAAACCCTTCTTTAATTGCACGTTCTTCCATGGATGAAATCCAGAGCCTTTTGACCGGCTTTTTGCATCCTGCCTGCTCATAGATCAGACGGAAAATCAGTTCCCCTTCCCTTCCGGCATCTGTGGCACAGATGACCTCATCCACTTCTTTGCTGTTCATCAGTTTCTTTAAAATCTGGAACTGCTTCTTTGTCCCGTCAAGGACTTTCTTTTTCCATTCTTCCGGTATGATCGGGAGGTCTTCATATCTCCATTTTTTGTAACGTTCATCATATTCCGATGCGTCACAAAATGCTACGAGATGCCCAACGCACCACGATACCAGATACTCCTTTCCCTCCACATATCCGTCTTTCCGTTCCCTTGCTCCGACCACCTTTGCCAGAGCCATCGCAACAGATGACTTTTCTGCAATCACTAACTTCATCAAGTATTACTCCTCCTCATCTTCCAGGACTTCCTCTGGATCCTCTTCATCCGGAAGTGTCTCTTCTTCCACATCATCCGGTTCCGCAGGTTCTTCCGCTTCTTCGGTCTCATCGTCCTCATATTCATCCTCATCATCGTATTCATGCTTCGGCTTATAGACTCTGAAGTAGTATCCGGCACCCAACGCACCGGCAGCCACCAGACCGATTAAAAGATAAGAACCCACCGGGGATTTATCCTCCGGCATCTGCACTTCTTCTGTTTCCGGCTCTTCCTCTTCCGGCTCCTGCGTCGGCTCCGGTTCCTCTGTTTCCGGTTCTGCATACACAGTATCCACTTCCGGAAGCGTTACCGTATCGGAAAGCGTGAAGTTCATCAGGTCTTTTTCACTGACTTCCGTCAGGAAATACACATTGTCCTGTGACTTGGAATTATCAATGACCAGATAAAACACCTTGCCGCTTTTGGTGGAAATGGTGTAAAACTCTTTCGTCCCTTCCGTTGCTGTCTGTGTAATGTTTTCTGCATCTTCCCCGGTTGCTGCCAGTTCTTCTTCAATCCCCGTCACAGTACGTTCATCCACGGTTCCCCTTGCCTCCGTCGGTTCCGATGCCTGTGCGTCCTGCGGAAGCGGGGATGTGGCCGTTTCTTCCGTTGTGGCAGCACTGCCAGTGGTACTCATATCGCTGTTCGCTGTACTTTGCTGTTGTGCCTGACGTACCGCCCATTCATAATACGGGTTCTGGAGAGTGTACTTATCGGAAGTATTCCCGGCACCATCCGTCACCGTGATCTCGATCTGCTTTGTGGTAAAGTCTTTCTGTGTAAGCTGGACCTTCAGTTTTCCATCCGAAAGGTCTGTATAGGTAGTACCGTTGACAGTTACCGCAGAGATCCCGGATACCGCATCATTTCCCTGGATGGTCAGCACACCATCCGTAAGGGAGGCAGAAAGCGTTGGTTTTTCCGTATCATAACAGCGGATGGAACGGTTCTGTTCATACACCGTCCCTTCTACATCCGTCACCCGCACATAGACTGTCTGGTTTCCGTTGATGGTAATGCTTCTGGACTCCGTAACGTCCTGCCAGCTCCCATCTTTCCCAGCCTTTGCTTCGATTTTTGCGACTTTAAAGCCTTCCCCCATCTGGCTGGCATCTACAGTAATGGAAACAGAAGTATCTCCCTGTTTCCACCCGTCCGGCTTTTCAATGGCGATGGCAGGGTTTGTGCTCTCCGCCGCATAAATGCTCTGGGCAGAAAAGAACGGGGTTGCCATACATAAAAATGTGGTAACTGCAAAAACGCCTCTTTTTACGTTACTGCCCCATTTCCTGTGCTTCCCCGGTGCCCTCTGTTCTTTCATTTTCTCTAAATTCATCATCAGCTCTTGTTTCCTCCTTCTGGAATCCTGCCAGTGTCGGCAGTTCCGTTTTCATTCTCTCCCGGAACGCATTCAGTTCCGGTATGGTCATATCCATGCCACGGATGATCCGCACGATCTCCAAATTCTCCGCTTCTGTCTTTGCCGCTTCTGCAGCCTTAAACCGCTTCAGGTCTGCTTCATACCGTGCCCTGGATGCCTCCATTTTTTCCTTTGCCTTTTCATAATCGGCAACTGCTTTTTCAAGGCTCTTCATACTGCTCCTTTCCGGGCGGCATGACCACCGCCCTTTTTTACCATCTTCCAAATCCATAAAAATGGCTCTGCCAGTAGGATGAATAAATGGATGTGTACTGTACCGGATGCCCGCAGTGGATCATCTGCCCGCCGCCTACATAGATACCGATATGCGTTACCGGCACACCTGCATTATAGGTTCCGGTAAAGAAGATCAAATCTCCCGGCTGGACATCGGACTCTGATACCGGTGTACAGATATCATAAAGCCCCTGGGCAGTCAGCCTTCCGGTATTCCTTACCCCTGAATGGGTCAGGCAGTAGCTTACAAAACCGGAACAGTCAAACCCGCTTGGGGAATATCCGCCCCATACATATGGTGTTCCCAGATATCTGGCTGCTTCCTGCAGTAGCCTCTGTGCTGCTTCACTGGTGTACTCATTTCCACCAAAAATGGATCCTTCCCCTGTTTCCAGATAGAAGATGGGGTTCATCCGTTCCCCGTTTTTGAGAAGTTCCATGTGGAGATGGCTTCCTGTGGAATTGCCGATATTTCCTGCCAGCCCTATCACATCCCCCTTGGTAATAGCAGCCCCAGAAGAAACGCTTCTGCTTTTCAGATGTGCATACCGCAGTTCATAGCCTTTGCTGTCTTTGATCACCACATAATTGCCATAGCTGTCATTATAGGCAGAAGTTGTTACCGTACCGGTCAGCCCTGCCAGTACCTCCGTACCTTCCGGCATCCCGATATCCACTCCATTGTGGAGCTGGTTTGCACCGGAGATTGGATGGATCCGGTATCCGTAATAGCTGCTTACGTTGTAATACCAGTTGAAATCGAATGGTGTCCCGAACATCTGCAGGTTGCCCTTTGTTTCGTTATAGGCGGCAAACAGTTCCCTCTGGAAAATCCCCAGACGGCTCTGGCAGATGCCCGTCAGTCTGCCGGAATTTAACGTCACATTCAAAACATCCACATCCCTGGTACGTGTCACTTCCACCTCCCGGCTTCCATTATCATCCGCAAGGAAACACTCCCAGGTCTGATGCCCATGTGCGGATGCCGCCGAATGGCTGTCATAATACACATCAAACTGGACACCGTAACGGGCAAATGCCCCGGTATCTTCTACTGTATATTCCACACCATTCATGACCACTTTTGTCCCCATTGGAACAAAGGGGTTGGACGCATCTACCGCAAGGGTATGGTTCGCTGTCGGGTACACCCCGGACGCCGTCGGTCCTCCTGACCAGATGCCACAGCAGATCGGGCAGTTGCAGTAACCGCTCGTCACAACATTTCCAAGGGATTCCCCTACCCGGACCGTCGTTGTCTCTGTCACAGTCTCATTTACAGCTTCTGTCTCCAGCTGGTACTGAAGTGCAAACAGCCTGTCCAGTTCCGGCTTGACCTGCTCAAAGGTAAACTCTTCATACTTGGCAGACAGGTAGCTGATCAAAACAAACGGGTCATGCTCAATCGGTCCGATATTGTACCGGTATTCGTCATGCCCCGGCTCTTCCGATTCCATCTGGTTGATTCTCTCCTGGAGGTTTGCTTCCAGCTGTGTGTAGTAAAGGTCTGCCTGCCGGATTGCCTCATCCGAAGAGATATAACTGGTTCCGGTGTAATTGATCAGGCTCTGCATAAATGCCGAGGAACAGGACGTTACACTGGTCATAATAAGGAACATCATCCCGATCAGGGCAGCGATGCTGATATATACCTTCCGGTGTTCCTTGAAAAAGTTGGTAACTTTGCCGCCGATCTTCTTGATATAGTCAATCGTGCCGACCGCTGCAGTCCCCATTGCCTGATCACTCTGTTTTGCTTTGGCATATTCCTTTTTGATCCGTTGTTTCTGGATCAGCTTCTTCAAATAAGACCGTTCCTGATTTACAGAAGATTCTGCCGCAGCCTGCGCTGTTTTCTTAGTCTGATAAGCACTTGACCGGCTTTTTCTCCGGTTCCGCCTTCTGGCACTTTGCTGTTCCAGATGGTAAAGCCCCTCTGAACCTTCGGCTAAACTGTTTGCACCTTCCACCGCAGCATTGCCATCATCATTTTTTCTGACCTGGCGGTGGACAGATACTGCCGCAGCGGTGCCTGCCTTTTTGGCAAGGGAATCCTCTTTCGGGCTTTCCCCTTCAAATTTCAGCCGGCTTTTCTTTTTCGCCCCTGCACTTTCTGCATTTTCCTGATAAACCTTTTCTTTCATGGAATGCTTCTTTGGTGCGTTTTTCTTTTCTTCCTCCGTGTGAGCAAGCTTCTGGTTCCGCTTCTTTTGGGCATCGTGGCGGAAATTTACCCCGTCCGCATCCATCCGGTTTAATTTAGCGGAAGAATCGCCATCCTTGACTGCTTCTGCAGTCTCCTCATAGGCAAACTTCAATCTCTGCTTCTGCCCCGGCTTTTTACTTCCTCCGGTCTGTTTCTTTCTCGCATCTCCCCTGGACTGGGCAAGGTCTGTATGCTTCTCCTGAAGTTTCCCACTGCCGTTTTTCTTTTCTTCCAGTGACAGTTTGGAACCGGCACTGCCCTCTGCCTGTTCCCGGATCATTTTCCGGGATTTTGCTTTATCTACTGCCTGTGCCTTTGCCGGTGCATCCCTGGAGTTCTGCACAGAATGCCTGACCGGATCCGTACTGTCCTCTCTCGTCCCTCTCCGGTTGGAAAGATCCATCCCTTTTCCGGTATCCTTTTTTGACATCTGCACATCCCGGGTACGGCTGCTGACACGAACAGTGGATTTATCTGCCAGGTTTTCTTCCACTAAACCGTCCTTTGTCATCTTCTGGACAGTTTTCTCCCTGGCTTTCATTCTCTGTTCTGCCATCTGTTACCTCCTTCATTTTTTTCCTGCCTGCACGATACAGGTGAGAACCAGACCACATACCATGCCTGCCGTAAATGTCAGAAAATATGCCAATACGTGCATCGTTTTTCCTCCTATGCCTGTTCTCCAGTCTCTTCCGGGCGGGTCGTTAATAACTGATACAGCCTGTTCTTCGGGAACCTGTCCACAAACGGGATAATGACGTTTCCATAGAACAAAAGCCCCTCACCTTCATTGCTGTTCGTCACATAAGACAGCTGGGTCGGTGAAATATTCAGCTGCTTCGCCAGGATCTGCCGGTCACCGGATGCCTGGTTGAGCATATAAATGAAATCCGAGTTTTCAAAAATGTTCTCAATCTCACGGCTTGCCAGAAGGTCCTTGATATTCTGGGTGATACCGGTCGGGATACCTCCCCATTTACGGAACCTCTTCCAGATCTCCACACTGTAGGCTGCCGTCTGCTCTTCCTTTAAAAGCAGATGGAATTCATCAACATAGTACCGGGTCGATTTATGGGCGGAACGGTTGACCGTTACCCTGTTCCAAACCTGGTCCTGGACGATGAGCATCCCGATCTTTTTCAGCTGTTTTCCCAGCTCCTTAATGTCAAAGCAGATGATCCGGCTATTGATATCCACGTTTGTCCGGTGGTTGAACACATTCAATGAACCGGTAACGTAAATTTCCAGTGCGGTTGCCAGCCGCTGTGCCTCCGGTTCATCCTGCCCCCGGAGCAGGTCATACAGATTCTGAAGGATGGGCATCTTCTCCGGCACCGGATCGGAAAGATATTCCTGGTACACAAGGCGCACACACCGGTCAATGATGGTCTTTTCCACCGGTTCCAGACCGTTCTTTCCTCCCACAATCAGCTCGCAAAGCGATAAAATAAAATCCGATTTCAGTGATAACGGATTATCCTCCTCGGAATAGTTGAGGTTTAAGTCCATCGGGTTGATATACTGGGTCGATACCGGGGAGATACGGACTACCTGCCCGTGCAGTGCCTGCACCAGCGGGTAATACTCTGCTTCCGGGTCGCAGATGATAATGTCATCTTCCGTAATGAGGAAGCAGTTGGTAATCTCCCTTTTTGCAGAGAAGGATTTACCGGAACCCGGAGTACCTAAGATCAGCCCGTTAGGGTTTTTAAGCCGCTTCCTGTCTACCATGATCATGTTGTTGGAAAGGGCATTCAGACCATAATAAAGGGCTTCCCCTTCCTGGAACAGTTCCTGCGTCGTGAATGGCACAAAGATCGCTGTTGCCGAGGTGGTAAGCCCACGCTGGATCTCGATTCTGTTTACTCCCAGTGGGATACAGGACATCAGCCCCGCTTCCTGCTGATAATCCAAAGGACGCAGGGAACAGTTATACTTCTGTGCGATGCCCTGCACCTGGAAAATGTTGTTGTCCAGTTTCTGCCGTTTCTTTGCCGTATTCATCACAAGGACAGTGACAAGGAACATCCTCTCATTCCTGGACTGCAGGTCTTCCAGAAGGTTTTTCGCTTCTTCCCCATAGGTCACAAGGTCAGATGGCAGCACATCCATGTCATAGCCGGAACACACCGCCCGCTTCTGCTCTTCAATCTTCATCTTGTCCAGGTCAGAGATTTTACTCTTGATCATCTTGATGGCAGAGGTCTGGTCAATAGACTGGATATGGATATTCACATTGATGCTCTCATCCACATCCAGAAAATCTGCCAACATACGGTCAGTCAGTTCCGGTGCGAGGATCTGCAGGTAGCTGACGCTTCCCAGTGTTTTTCCCATCATAAAAGAGGAATTCTTTGAGAAATTAAAGGATGTCGGTGCGATAAAATCCTTTGTCTTAAGTCCCGTCTGTGGAAGCATCTTGTAATTGAACCGGAACGGCTCAATCCGGTCCTGATTGAACACATGGTACATGATCTCAAGACGCTCCACCCCGTTCAATGGATGAGCCTGTGCCCCAAGGACTTTAAAGTTGTTGAGGATATCCGCCTCAATCCGCTCAAGCCTCGGTCTTGCCACCTTTAAACTCTCCGCTTCAATCCCGAACGTGATATACTTTGATTTCACCAGACCGTTATTCCCTTTGGAAAGCTGGTTCTTTAACATCGTCCGGTATTCTTCCCGTATCTCATTAAAATCATCGTTCTGGTCCGGGATATCAATGCTCTTTTCAAACTCTGCCACATCCACCTGCTGGTTGATAAAAGACAGCTGCACACTGATGGACGAGTCAAAGTAATTCAGGAAATCACAGTAATTCTCAAAAATCGTGGTCTTATCCTCATTCAGGGCAAGCTGGTAATTGATATCGTAAAACTGTACGGTTTTGGAAAAAAAGTTCTTCGATACCTGGCAGATGCCATCCGCAAACATCCGCTGATAAGGAATGCTCTGCTGGGCAGTATGGGGAATGTTCTTCTGCCGTTTTCTTTCCTTCTCCTGTTTCTTCCTACGCTTTTCCTTTTCCCTTTCCTTTTTGTCGTTTCTTTTTCTTCTTTCCTGACGGTTTTTTCTTGCCGCCGCTTCCAGGCACTGCTGCTGTACCTGTTTCTTCTTTTTTGCCATCCGGCACACCCTCCTTCTTTACGAGGGAATCCACCGCCTGATAGAAGTTCTCCGTCTGGTACGGACGTTTCGCCGGACAGATGAATTTCTGGCGGATGATATTTCCCATCACTTTTTCAAAAGGGAGACCGTCTTTTTCATACATTGCCATAAAGAAAAATGGCAGCATGACAGTTACCATAAGGATCGCTGACACACTGGAACCAAGGGGTTTCTTTGCCAGCAGGTATAACGGGACTCCCACTACTGCGGCAATCGAAAAAAAGATCAGCTGCCGCTTTGTCAGGTTCAATGCTACTTTTGTCTTGACCTTGGTAAGGTCTTTGGGTACTGGTACATACGCCATAGGTAGTACTCCTTTCTTTTCCTGCCCATCAGTGGGCATTGAATATTGATTTACTGAGGCTTCCGGTCTTAAACAGTGAAAATGCCAGTACGACCGTATATGCCGCCACTGAAAACATTGCCCCATGCAGGTTTGTGGATATGGTCATCGCATTGACCAGTACGGAATAAATGCCGACACAGACCAGCATGAAGAATCCCTGAAATGCCAGGGCGAACAAGCCTTTCAGATAGTTGTTCCCGATATTGCCCCACTCCTTATTGGTCATGGTGGCAAACGGGATCGGTGCCACGGAAGTATAAAGGTAGATCTCAATCATCCTGCCATACATGATCACCGTGATAATCACGGAAAGGATGCTCATGGTAAGGCTGATGAGAAGTGTTTCCATTGCCAGTAAAAACAGTTCCCCGATCTCCATATCTTCCAGAGATTCCGTCAGGGTAGCAATGGCGGCAGAAGCATCCACCGCCGTACTTCCGGAGATCACACCGGCTGCACCATTTACAATGTGCTGCCCCACATCAAATACCGCCATTGTGATATTGAATGTGTTCGTCACAAGGTAAATCGCCACATACGCCTTAAAGATCCAGAGAAAAATGTTGTAAGTTTCAAACTCATGGAAGTTATTCTTCTGTGTGACCATTGTGATCAGCTCATAACAAAGCACGAACGTGATGATCAGACCAGCGATGGGCACGATCACCGTCTGGGACAGGTTTTGGATGAGGTTAAAAACCCCTGCATTCCATCCCTGCGGTGTCTGCCCGACCTGACTGGCAATCGTTCCCACCTTATCATTGACCTCCACAAACATCCCTTCCAGACCATTCTGGATCATCCCGATGAGAATCTCCTTGATGGCTTCCGTGATTCGTTCGATAATGGTGTTCATCCATTACCCCATTAACCGAACAGCGTTGCCAGCTGGGGAATCAGGGTAGTTCCGAGCAGCATGATTCCAGCTCCTGCCATGAGCTGTTTGATTCCCTGGCTCTTTGCGCCAGGGTTGTCATTGCCATAACCTTCCAGAAGGTTGATGACACCCCATACGCCAAGACCCGCCCCGATTGCTACGACCAGGGTCTTCAGAGTAGTAATTGCACTGGTAAAAAATGCCATATAAATCACCAAAACTAACTTTGCCGGGTGTAACCGGGAATGAAAAACGCCGGTAACAATACCGGCGCACCCTGTTAGTTATTCCTTTCCTCATTATTTTCCTGCTCATTCCCGTCTTCTGAAAGATCCATTTCCATCACTTCCACCTCATCATCAGCTTTCGGTGTGTACTTCGGATCCAGTTCCTTTTCCACCTTAAACCGGTTCTTCTCGCTGTAATCCGCAAGGAGCCGGTAATTGGGGTGTTTGGTTATATCGTATTTGTCCGAATAGAACGGACGGACACCACGGATCTGCAGGATGCATTTCCCGCCGTCCATGACTGCGATCTCATCCTCCGTCATCAGCTGTTTCCCGGTTTTCTGGTAATTCAGCCCGAATGACTTCTGGTTGCTGCGTGTTTCCGAAGTGTTGTAAAGGTCAATCGTCTCCTTTCCCAGAAGCTCACTCATCTCTTTCAGGGTGGTCTTTTCCTTACCCCCAAGGAACAGCATCGTGTCACAATTCCCCAGAATTGTATCCGCACTATCCTTGTACATTGCCTTCAGCTGGCTCTGCGACTGCAAAATAATAGAAGCAGAGATTTCCCTGCTTCGGATAGTGGCAATCAGCTTATCAAACTGAGGAATCTGCCCGATGTTGGCAAACTCATCGCAGATAACCCGCACATGGACTGGCAGCCTGCCGCCATATTGATCATCTGCCTTATCACAGAGCAGGTTGAAAAGCTGGGACTGCAGCATGGCGATCACAAAGTTAAAGGTGGTATCTGTATCTGACATAATCAGAAACAACGCCGTCTTCCGGTCTCCCACCTTATCCAGTTCCACCTCATCATAGCTCATGATCTCCCGAAGCTCGGCAATATCAAACGGAGCCAGTCTGGCACCGCAGCTGATCAGGATAGATTTTGCTGTCTTACCTGCCGCCAGCTTGTATTTCTTATACTGACGTACCGCAAAGTGTTCCGGATTCCTTTTTTCCAGATCCTCAAACAGCATATCCACTGGATTTTTGTAATTCTCGTCATCCTCCCTGGTCTCACTTTCATTCAGAAGGTCGATCAGGGTGTTCATGTTCTTCTCGTCCTCGTCCCCTTCATACCAGATCAGGGCAATCAGTGCCGTGTACAGCAGTTTTTCTGCTTTGACCCAGAAATCCTCGGTTGCCTTTTCCCCTTCCCCTTTGGTGTTGGCGATGATAACCGTCACCAGTTTCAGGATATCCTTTTCGGATTTTAAATAGGCAAACGGATTGTAATGAAGCGATTTAGAGAAGTTAATGGTATTTAGGACCTTGATCACATAAGGCTCATGCACCACCTTCCCGGATTTATCTTTCACAACATTTCCATGCTTGTCTCTCTTTGGCGGTCCTTTGGCTAACATCTTCCCGCATTCTTCGATCAGGGTTCCCTTCGGGTCTGTGATGACCATGGAACAGTTCATCATCATAATAGAGACCTTTACGAAAAACCTTGTTTTTCCACTGCCGGAACCGCCGATGACGCAGATATTTTTATTTCTGGCAAACTTGGGGTTCTTTGGACGGCTCTCCATGGTAATGGATTCCGTTGCCGTCAGCGGAATGTTCATCCAGAAATCATCTGCCATAAATGGTTTGATGTCTTCCGCTGTTCCCCACCTGGCAGAGCCATACTCCACGCCTTTGCGGAGCTTTTTTGCATCTGCCTGTTTCTGCCAGACCAGTATCTTCACAACTGCCGCAATCCCGGCACCCACCAGAACATCCATGTAGTAAAGACTTGGCAGGAACCCGGTCAAAATCCGGTCAGCATGTTCCATGGCATATAATAGTTTGTTTCCCATATCTGCCCCGGGGCTTGCCCGGTACAGGCAGGACGCTCTGTCTGCAAACAAAAAGATGAAGAGGTACGGAAGATTGGTGAGAATAAGCTTTTTCATATCCAAAGCGGACAGCGTAACTCTGGCTTTTGCTTTCAGCTTGTTGGTCAGACCCCCTATCGTGAGTTTTCTCACCGGGATACCTCCTGATGCTTATTCCTTGCTTTGCCCTTCGTCTTCCCTGCAACAATACTCCTGTATGCTGCCAGACGTTTGTGGATGGAAGGGCGGTTCGCCTTTTGGATCTCTTTCTGGGAAAATTCACGGAAAGCTGCGGTGATCGCATCCTGGTCACGTCCCTTAAAGAACACCATATAAACCGGAGGATCTTTGGTCTTATCCTTTTTCAGGGCATAATTGATCCCGTATTTTCTGGCATACCGTTCAAAAGACTTGATGTTCTTGGGTGTGATCTCAATATTCGTCATCCCGGCATTCTGCTTTGCCAGCTCTTTCACCGTGATTTTCCCCTGTTTCGGCTGATTTTTCTGTGCTTTCTTCTCAGCACTTTTCTGTTTCTGATGCCGCAGGTATGCGGCAATCACTTTTTTCAGCACATCTGCCGTCATTTTTGTGGTACGCACACAAAAAGTCACCGTTTTCTGTGTTACTTCTTCCTGCATGAATTTCCCTCCTTTCAGCGTATTACTTGCTGTCCCAACCTAAGACCATTGGTATCACCCCTTTCATCAAAAAAAGAACCGATCAACCACTGATCAGACTCTGCATCCGACCGAGCTTTTCCGTTCCTTCTTCCCTTCTTTTGTCTGCCCCGCCACAATAGACAGGTACACACATCTCCAATATTCTGCTGTAAATCCGCTTATGGGCTACATCCAGCGCTTCATCTTTCATATCATTCAACCCGAGATTTGTTGTGATGATGAGAGGCTTCATTTTACAGTACCTGCTGTCAATCACGTTATAGATCTGCTCCAGGGCAAACTCTGAATTACGTTCTATCCCCAGATCATCAATAATCAGAAGCGGGTAATCCACCAGATTCTGCACAATCTGGTTTTTATCTGCCTGATAGTTTGTCATTTCATTCAGGATACGTGAGAAGTTCGTCATCATCACCCGCTCCCCCTGTTCCAGAAGGGCATTGGCAATACACCCGGCAAAAAAACTCTTCCCAGTCCCCACCGGACCCATTAGGAGAAGGCCTACATTTTCTTTTTTCATCTTCTCCCAGTTTTTTGCATACTGCCTGGCAATGAGCATCTTATCATTTGACCCATTATCATTTTCAAATCGCCATTCCCAGAACCTCCGGTCTCTAAGTCCTACCGATTTTCTCTGGTAAAGCTCCCTCTGGGCTTCTTCCCTGCGGAGCTGCTCTTCTTTTTCTTTTCTTGCCTGAGCCTCGCAGTCACACAGGCAGCCCACTACACGGTCCCTTCCCATAAAATTAATCCTCAGCTGTTTCCGTTTCCCGCATACACCACACCGGAGGCATCCGTCTTCCCCAAGAAAATCAGCCACATTCCTGCTATCTGTCATAGACTCTCTCCTTCCTCAAAGTCATATCTTCCAGAACCGGTTTTCAGTTCTTCCCTTCCTGCCCAGAGAAGAAGCGTTGCGAAATGATCCTGATAGGTTTTTCCAGTGGATTTCATATAAGCAGAAAGCTGGTCAATCATCCTCTGGAAGTCATACGGATACAGTTTCCGCAGCTCCCGGTTTTCTTCCACGGAAAGCCGGACATTTCCAAACCGTCCGTATAGACAGGTGCTTTCCTTTTCCGAAGAGCGGCTCTTACTCCTGTCAGTATCATTCTTATCAGTCTTATTTATATCAGTATTATTTGTGGCAAAATTCTTGCACTCCGGACTTCCATTTTTTTGCGTTCCGGACAGCAAGTTTTTTGCATTCCGGACTGCCAGATTCTTGCGTTCCGGACAGCAAATTTCTTGCGTTCCAGAAGGATAATAAACTGCCGGTTTTGCCCGGATGCGTTTTACGAAGTTCTTCACATATATCACCGATGGACGGTTGCAGCCCTGTCGGTACCGTTCGATCAGACCGATGCCATGTATACTGTCAAGCTCCCTGAGAAGCTTTGTGACCGTTGTGTGTGACATGTGCAGCACTTCCTGAAGTTCAGCTACCGTGTAGATGATATACACATAACCGTCAGCATCCACCCAGCCATTTTTCTTTGAAAGGTTGATCCTGTCCAGCAGGATGCCATACAGGAGCTTTGCATCCGTGGACAGCCCTTCAAATTCCTTTTCTGTAAACAGTGCCTTGGGAATACGGAAAAATGAAAACTGCTCGGATTCTTCTACCCGGAAGTATTCATAATCCATTTTTTCATCCTCATTATTCCATCTCTTTGTTCTTGAACATATTCAGGTACATGTTGAACACACTCACCAGTTCCTTCAGATAGATTCGTCTGGCACCTTTGTTGCAGGCGTGCATATCTTCGATCCATTCCGGGGAATTTCCGCAGATCACAGCCGTTGTCTCTACGACAGCCATAAATCTCTTCATGGATTCCATCTTGTAAACATGGTTGAAATACTGGCGGATTGCCTCAATTCTATCCGGATCATTTTCCAGTAATTCAATGACACCGAAAGCCAGGTCCATACCAAATTCACTGGCATCATCTTCGATTGCCTCATCATCCAGGTTACCGTTCTCATCACAGTAGCATCTGAATTCCATCGGACTTAAATCTTCCGGATTAAACTCGTCCTCTCCCAGATCAATTGGCGGTACACCATCCTCCAGAGGCCCTCCCTCCGGACAGCCTTCCCTTATAATCTCGATGTAGCCTTTTTTCATAAGGTCATCCACAATTTCCCTGGCAGCTGTCACCATCTTGTCCATGATCTCCTCTGCTTCCTCCGGTGTTACCATTTCCATCAAATCCTTAATTGTCATCATTGTGTTTTCCTCCTCATTCATCTTTGAAATATCATTTATATAGAAACGGTTCGGTCTGCCATTGTCTTTAACAACCCGGACCATGTTTCCCATACTTTCCAGTTCCGAAACAGCGTAATCCACCCGGTACCTGGTGCTATTCAGATCCTTGATCATTTCACTTTTGGGATAGATCACATACAGTTTCCCTTTCTGGTCAATCCATTTGTTTTGTGCTGCATATCTCAGCCGGTCAAGCATAAGGCTGTATAATACCTTTGCCGTAGTGGATAAAGAGCAATATCTCGCATCCTTAAACAGTGCCTTTGGCACCAGCAGGCACTCTACCGGCATATAATCGTGATTACTCATCATGCTTCCCTCCACTCAGATCGACCATTGCCTCTGTTGAGAAAACAGTCAAATCCAGCATTCCCACAAAAATCTGATAATACAGGGAACAAAGCTCTGCATCCTCCCTTACCAGATACAACCCTTCCAGTTCTTCTGACAGATGCCTCATGGCATACATGGTCTGGCAGAGTTCATGGACTTTTTCATAGTCCTGTCTTTCCACGTTCTTCTCCAGACGGTCAACAAAACGGCTCCAATCTGTAAAGTTGCTGTCCATTACAATCAGGCACTGGAACAGCTCGGTTGCTTCACAGGCAGCCGCCAATACTACATTTTTGATATTGATGGAACCATTTTCATTTCTCATGTGGTTGATCATGTACTCTTTATTTAACATTACCATTGGCTTATCCTCCTATCGAAATGGCATTTCTTCTTCCATAGATTCCGGGATGTTCAGAAAACCATCCCCTTCCATCGGCTCCGGCATTTTCTCCTGCACTTTTGCACCGGCAAATTCGATACGGTCTGCAAAAAGCTCTGTCGTATATACCTTTTTGCCGGTCTCTTTATTATCGTAACTGCCGGTTACGATTTCACCCTCTACCATTACCTTTGTCCCCTGCACCAGATAATCACGGACAAACTCCGCTTTTTTTGCAAAGGCTTTCACCGGAATGAAACTGACATCGTCTGAGTAATTCCTTCTGACTGCCAGTACAAACTTGGCAATCTTATGAAGACCTTTCTCATTCTGTGTCTCGTTATAGCCCGGATCACGAACCAGTCTTCCGGAAATAATTGCTGTATTCATTACCTCGCATCCTCCTATCCTTTCAGTGTTTTATAGCACAGCCCGATACATGGACCACACTTGGCATAACAACAGTCATAACATTCATCCTTTTCCAGTTCCTCCTGTGCCATTTCAGCCTCAAACATACTCATAAGTAGTTCATAGGCAGTTTTTAATTCCAGATATTTCTCTTCTGCTTTCTCCATCTTCCTTTTAAATTCCGGAAGCATCTGGCGAAGAACCGGATGGAAATGTTCTTCTTCATCATCCCAGGCACAGGATGCCATCATGCATCTTGGAAATTTTTCATAACTTCCTGCATAATAAGGGCAATAAGAACAGCCCCTTTCCCGGAACATAGCCGGGGTAATAACCGGAAGCTGCCCTCTGATTTCTTTCGTAATCTGTTTGTTCTTGATTCGCTCTCTCATGTTCGTTCTCCTCCGTCTTTTTCTTTATGCAAAAGGGGATTCCCCCTGAATTGCCTGCTTTATCACACATTTCGCAGCTTTGCTGCTCAATGACCGTTAGCTGTCAAATACAAATCCAAACAAGTTTGGCTTTGTGCTTTCCAGCTTTATCGCACAAAAAAAGGCAGGCTTACGAATTTGTTTTTTCGCAAGCCTGCCTCAAATCTACTACTCATTATCTTTTTACTATATACCGGATGGTCACATAGATTGCCCTCACAATATAATATGGGATCATAAGGCTTCCCAATAAACCACCTACAATAACACTCAATGCGATCATTCCAACAGTACCCCCAACATCATAGCCTCTGGGGATTAAAATGATACACATTTTATGTATTCCAAACGGAAGCCCTGCAAGGAACAGGAACATAAATAAATCTGTATTCCCGGTCACTCCCATAATCGTTTTTACCATCCAGAGCCAGAATGCCATAGCTGCCAGTGGTAACAATGCCTTTTTAATCACATCCACGATTGTCATTATGAACACGCTCCTTATTATCTGCCCATTCCTTTAACAATTTAAAAATCACTTCTTCTATCTGCTCTTTGGAATAACTCTCCGGGAAAAACATCCGGAGTTTCTTTTCCGGCAGTTTCACCTGTAATTTCTCTGTTTTACTCTGGCAACAGATACTATCAATTTCCGGATATGTCAGTATATGTTCCTTAGAACACTTCTTCATTTCCTGCGCCTGCTTCATGGACGGAACCATTTCATGGTTACCCATATACTGCAGTAATATATCCTGTTCCTCTTTTTTCAAATATGATAGTTCAACAGCAGTATTAAACGGGAGCTGTTTATGATCTGCCATGTCCAGAAGAGCCGGAAGTAATTCCGTCAGATGGATATACCTGAGAATCTGCCGTGTGCTATCCTCTGAGTTTTGGCTGATATCCTCTGCCGCCAACTTCTTGCCAACTTGGCAAGAAGTTAAATCACTTCGTTTGCCCTGGCGTTTCAATGCATCATATTTCATTTTATAGGCAAATGCCTTTTCACTTATTAACAATTCTTCACGCTGAATGTTTGAATCAACCATAATCACAGTCGATTCATCATCTGTCAGGTCTTTAATAATGACTGGCATGGTTTTCAAACCAGCAATCTCACACGCCCTCTTACGGCGGTGCCCTGCTATAATTTCATAACCGCCGGTGTCCTTTATTCTCACAATACCAGGCACCAAAACTCCATGCGTCCTCACGCTTTCAGACAACTCAATCATCTTGTCATCATCCAGAACCTTAAACGGATGATTAAAGAAGGAATGCAGATTATCCAGAGCAATCTGTTGGATGCCTGCCTGTTCCTCACTTGTTGTTCCGAACAGGGCATCTAATGACTGTAATGGAATTGGCGTTGATTTCTTTTTACCTGCCATGTTCAAGAACCTCCTCCGTAAAATTCATATATGCTTTCGCAACTTTACCTTTTGGTTCGTATTTAAAAATACTCTGTCCCTCTCTGACCGCTTCTTTCATCCTGACAGAAAATGGAATATAATTGTCAAACACATGAATCTGATTTCCATATGCATTATGAAGCAGTTCCATATTGTTTCTGGCATCATTTGTATGGGCATCCACCATACTGAAAAGGATACCTGCAATCTGCAGTTTGGGGTTAATCTGTCTTCTGACTTTACCGATTGTCTTCAAGAGCTGTTGCAATCCCTTGATTGGAAGATAGGATGCTTCTACCGGAATCAATACTTCATCCGATGCTGCCAGGGCATTGATGGTGATCATACCCAAAGATGGCATACAATCTATCAAAACTGTATCGTACCTATCTTTTACCCTGTTTAATATCTGTTTCAGGACAAACTCACGGCTCATTGCATTCACAAGCTGTACTTCTGTTCCTGCCAATCCAATATTGGAACAGATAATATCAATACCTTCCTCTGTATGCTGGATAAAGCAGTCTTCCGGAATATCTTCATCATTCAACACCATTTCCATCAGCGTTGTTAATGTTTCATTACTATTATCGCAGTCACGGAATCCAAATCCAGCAGACACATCTGACTGAGGATCAGCATCCACGACTAATACTTTCTTATTCATAAGAGCCAACCCTACGCCAAGATTTGCTGCACATGCGGATTTTCCAGTTCCGCCTTTCTGGTTTACTACTGATATAATTTTTGCCATATTCTTTATCACCTTTCTTTGATCTCAAATAAAAAAGAGGACTGAACCAGACAGCCGGAACTAATGTCCGTGCGAGCTAATTCAGTCCTAATAATAAATATATTCAGTTATCACCGCTTTCGTGGTATAGTAAAAACATCTCAGCCATGTACTGAAATCTTTCTCTGTTTTAATTGGTTTTTTATAAAAGATCGGCCTTTCCTTCATAAATTCGTTGTTTCGTTGCAAGAATTTTTCAGGACCAAATCACCTCAACCCCGCATGTTTACTGGGTTTCTGTTGATTTAGACTTATTTTACCATCAGCATCTCCCAAACGCATCCCCGTCCAGTACAAGGTCATAAATGCCATATAAGAAAGTCTTTTGTTCATGACACTGTCGATAAACTTCCTAAATTCCTCTCCTGTCCAGAAATCCATTTCTTCTGCCTTGCTCTTACCCATACTTCCGGCTTTTGCACAGGGATTACTTTTCAAATCGTAATATCGAACCGCATAATTAAAGATTGCGCTCAACTGATTATTGATTGTTTTCAGATAAGTGGGTGAATACCCCATTTTAATCAATTCATTCTGCCATTGACGGATGTCAGCTGCAGTAATGTCATTTACCCGCTTATTCCCGAAATATGGGAGAATTTTCAGCTCCACGATATACTTTTTCGTTCTCATGGTATGCTCCCGCAGGCGAGTCTCCATATCTGCACAATACATCTTCCAAAAATCCTCAAACTTCATATCAAAGTCCGCTTTTTGCGTAATAAGGAAATTTCTAAGCCATTCCTCCGCCTCTCTTTTAGTCGCAAAACCTCTTTTAGTGGATTTCCGGCGTTTCCCCTGCCAATCCGTATAACGATACTGAATCAACCATTTTCCTGTTTTCTTGTCTTTTTCCGCTTTCATTCGACCACCTCCTACACACTGAAACCATACCAGCGTTTTTCAAAATAGCGTCTTGGAACTTTGCCCGCAATCACCAGAAATCCCTCTTTTTCCAGTTCCTGATTCAGCTTACGAATCAACTTGTAAGCATGACCTACAGAAACACCCAGCATTTCTGCGAGTTCATTTGCAGTAATATAAATCTTGTTGTTTTCTGCCATATATGCATCCTCCTTTTCTTTTCATAGCGTTATCGCTACATTTTATATTCCCATTATATGTAGCGACTTCGCTATTGTCAAGTATTTTGAAATGCCAGTAGAAAAATTTTTTCAAACATGGTATAATGTAGCCATCTCGATACATGGAGGGCGATAAGCATGACCATAGGAGAAAAAATCAAATACTGCAGAAAGCAAATCGGAATCACGCAAGATAAACTGGCTGAGCTGACCGGCATCCATCCGGTTTCTATCCGAAAATACGAAACAAATAAAATGCAGCCACAACCTCCTCAGTTAGAGAAAATTGCAGCTGCACTCGGTGTCAGTTATAATGCTTTGAATGGCAGTGACACTGCCGGACTTCGTCTGGAAACAGTCGGTGATCTGATGGGTGTACTTATGGTTCTTTGCAATTCCGGCATCCTCCAGATCAATGGAGCGCGTGGAGAAGATAATTTATTAAAGGACGATACTGTATCTATCCATCTGAATCCGGTGCTTTCCTCTTATCTCGAAATCAGATATAACAGCAGAGGGAAAGCACAAACGCTTGCTTTACAGGATGCTTTACTCAATATCAGAAGTTATAAAGTATTCAATGACCTGTTAAAATGGGAGAAAATGAATTACATCTATCAGGGTGCATTGAAATCCGCTGGGGATAATCCAAATGAAGCTACAAAAGCAGCTATAGATGAGATAGCCGAGACAAAAGAAAAAGTGGAATTGGAATTGCAAAGAAGTCAAATGCTATTAATATTATAGTGTTTTTATATAATTTTACAATTTGAGAAAGGACATAATCTATGTCATTTACATATTGGTTACCTGATGAAACAGGAAAAAAAGTAGATTTTACAACAGATGTCAGTTCAATAATAATAATAGGTGCTAACGGATCAGGAAAAAGCAAATTAGGAGCTTGGATTGAACAACAAAACTATAGTCAAGTTCATCGAATCGGCGCTCAACGTAATTTAAATTTCAATGAAAACATCACACTAAAAAGTTACTCTCAAGCTGAAGCTTTTGTCTTTTATGGTTCAGATGACAAAAATTGGCATGCACATAAAGATCAACGATGGAATTGGGGTAAGGATTATACAACGAAACTGATTGATGACTTCGAAAATGTACTTGCTGCATTAATTGGACTAAAAAATAATGAGAACGATCATTTTGTTTCCGAATGCAAAATTGCCGCAAAAAACAACTCCACCCCTCCAACGCCACCTCAAACATCCATTGATAAACTGAAAGCCATATGGCAAGAAGTACTACCAGAACGAGAGCTCATTCTTGAGGACTCTAAATTTTATGCTGCCTTTGAACAAAATGGTGTTAAAAAGCAATATTCCGCAAATCAGATGAGTGATGGTGAGCGTGCGGTATTATATCTAACAGCTCAGGTATTATGTGTTCCACAAAACAAAACATTAATAATAGACGAACCAGAAGTACATCTACACCGTTCAATTATGAATCGTCTATGGCTTTCGCTTGAAAAGTATAGAACTGACTGTTTATTTATTTTTATAACTCATGACACACAATTTGCATCCCTTCACTCAAATGCAGAAAAAATCTGGATTAAGGAATATGATGGTAATAATTGGAAGTTAGAAAAAATCAATAATAATGAGTTACCAGAAGAATTACTACTCGATATTCTTGGATCTCGAAAAAACATATTGTTTGTCGAGGGTGAAAACAACAGTTACGACACCCAGCTATATTCCGAAATATTTAATAATTATCACGTTATTGCTTGCGGTAGTTGCACTCAAGTAATATCACGTACAAAGGCTTTTCGCAATAATATGTCTCTTCATAATTGTCAAGTATATGGCATTATTGACAGAGATTATCGTTCGGAATATGAAATTGAATCCTATAAACAGGATGGCATCTATGCTTTAGAAGTCGCAGAAGTTGAAAACCTTTTTATTGTTGAAGAGTTAATTCGTTTTATGGCAGAGAGAATGGCAAAATCAGCAGACAATGTATTCACCGAAATCCAAAAGTATGTGATAGATACTCGTTTCAGTAATCAAATGCAAAAACAAATATGTCAAAGTGTTGTTGCTCATATAAAATACTTGCTAAATTGTATTGAAATCTCAAAGAAAAATAATTCTGAAGCAAAAGCAACACTGAATACTGCACTTGCCAATATTGACTACGATACAATAAAACAGGAGCAAGAAGCACACTTTCAAGCGGTACTAGATTCTCAAGATTATTCAAAAGTAATAAAAGTATTCAATGAAAAGAACATTGCAAAGTCAATTGGACATTATATTGGATTGCAAGACAAAGATTACTGTACCACCGTAATTGCATTACTGCATTCATCATGTCGAGATGAAATAATAAACGCTCTATCATCTTATTTACCTACAGAAATTCCTCGGTAGTATGTTTTGTACTCAATCTGTACTCAAACCACATAGCAAGAGCCCGGAAACCCGCATAAACACTGGATTTCCGAGCTCCATTTTTTTACTCAAACTCGGCAAATCCGAAGATGTCATTAAACACATTTGTTTAGTTTTTATCTTTTTTCTGCCGTTATTTTATCTCTGTTACATATATTATTTTGGCTCGCTGATTTTCTGTTGCCAATATGTTGCCAATTCATTATAACTGTGGTGAGATCACTTTGCAATCATTATTTTGAAAATACGATTTAAGTAAAAACAATTATCATTCTTTACCCCATCACTCTATACTGCTGACATTTTATACTCTAAATCACCAATCAAGAAATTTCTATGGTATGTACAATCACATGCAGATGAGTCAAAAAGTGCAACATTATATGATGCTTTATCAAAAGTACTAAAGTATTTCACTCCGTCATAGCCTAAAAATTTTGCAAAGTCACTGATATACTGTGTTGGTAAATAATCCAAATCACTGTCCAACCTACTCATAGGTTTAGCCATATCATTCTGAATTTGCCGCAAGGTACTTTCATTCACTAAATACGCCACTTTATCATTCTCGGTATAAAAAGGCGAGCTGTGAACAATGGAACTTAAATCTAATACCCTCACATTGCGATTAAGTTTAAATGTTGCGATAGTGACATAGTCAAATGCATGTGCCCGAATTTCCTTGACTGTTGTTTTCTTATGACTGCACAGATATAAACAACTTTGTCCTTTTGAATTAACTCTTCCTGGTGAAGCAACATCATCTGGTGGTGCCCACATTTCCTTTCTAGAATATCCACTCTTATCAGAAACACGAGCTCGATAAAACTTTGTGCCCGCTGGAATAATGATTTCCGTTTCTTTCAAAACAGATTCCAAAAT
>OGQY01000182.1_pt1 | contig 53745 bp, 45 predicted proteins | sample 1553361 | NCBI WGS metagenome assembly OGQY01 (sample SAMEA2579963, study PRJEB22360) | human gut metagenome | reverse complement strand
CTGTCTTGTTCCGGACGATGCCTCGCTGACGCTGCTGGAGGGTCAGGCCGCCGCACTTCCCGGTGAGCTGTCCGCCCTGACGGAAAAGCGCAGCGCCGCGGAGAAGGCCGCGCAAACCGCGCAGCAGGCCCGGAACGCTCTGGAGCAGCACCCCCTCTACCCCGCCGCAGAGCCGGAGCTGCGGCAGCGGGCCGAAGCCATCCAGCCCGATAGGACTCCCTCTCTGCTCCTGGTCCTCTTCCCCGCGTCGCTGATCGTGGTCGCCGCTGCGCTGGCATTTCTGTTCCGGGCGCAGCAGCCGCTGCCCTTTTGGCTGTTCATCGGCATGGCGGGGCTGGGCATGATCGCCACGCTCTTCGCTGCAAGGTCCCGCCGTCAGGCCATCGTGGAACGGCATAAATACGCCGAAACACAGCGCGCCGCGCTGGAGACCCAAATCGCAGAATATCTCCCCCTGCGGCAGCAGGCAGATGAGGCCGCCGAGGCTGCCCGCCGGGCGGAAGTCTCCGCCGCGGACAGTGAAGATGCCTGCCGCCGCCGGCTACGGGATCTGCTGACCCAGGTACGCGTCTTCGCCCCCGCCGCTGCCGATCTGTCCGGCATACAGCTGGCCCTGTCAGACGCCCGGCGCCGCAAGACCGCGCTGGCCGACGCCCGGCAGACGGCCCGGGAAGCCGCCCTGTACCGGGACGCCCTGCGGGTGCAGCTGCCGGAACAGCCGGCCGCCGAAAGCTCTATCCAGCGCCCTGCGCTCTCACGCGAGGAGGCCGCCGCGGAATTGGCGCGCACACAGACGCTGCTGGCGCAGGAGCGCACCCGGTTCGACACCCTCACCGGCCGCATCCGCGCCCTGGATCGCTCCAGCGATCTGGAGGCCCAGCTGGCGCAGAAGCAGGAGCAGCTGACCGCCCTGCAGGGGGAGTACGACGCCATCGCGCTGGCCATGGACGCTCTGTCACAGGCCAACACCGTGCTGCAGAACCGCTTTTCCCCGGCGCTGGGCGCACGGGCGGCGGAGATCTTCTCCGCCATCACCGGCGGGCGCTATGACCGTGTGCTGCTGAGCCGGGACTTCTCCCTGTCCGCCGAGCCCGTCGGCGACCCGGTGGGACGCAGCGTCCGCCTGCTGAGTCAGGGTGCCGCCGACCAGCTGTATCTGGCGGTGCGGCTGGCCATCTGCGACATGGTGCTGCCCGCCGACAAGCGGGTGCCCCTCATTCTGGATGACGCGCTGGTGACCTTCGACGACGAGCGGCTCCACGCAGCGCTGGACTATCTGCTGGAGGAAAGCCAAAGGCGCCAGATATTACTGTTCACCTGCCAGAAGCGGGAGATGGCCTATCTGCAAGGCAAGGAAAACGTGACCGTCACGAAGCTGTGAGGTCGGGATATGCATATTTGGACAATTACTGATTGGGAAAAGAACCTTCCAGATAATTCCCTCAGAAGAACCGGCTTGCGATTTCGATACGACAGGAATACGCACCCCGAAGTAAAACGTGCGTGCTTACAATTCGCGATTTGGCTGAGAACCCAATATTACTTTCCGCTAAGAGTCGTTGTTTATGTCAAAGGAGCAAAAACCATTCGCACAAAAGATGGCGATCATGTAGTAGGAAGCTTTTTTGAACCTTTTTCATACTCGGATGAGCCGTATATTCGAATTGCAGCGGGTGATTATAATGAATTAGCGAACCATTTAGGGAAAGACAATGCTCTGGCGTCGATCCTTCTTTCCTTGGCCCATGAATTGACGCATTACTATCAATGGATCAATAACATTCAACTAACGCCTGTAGGCAGAGAACGGCAGGCAGCCAGATACGCTAACTATATCATAGATGAATATGCGTCAACCAGAGAGCATCCTTAGGGCGCGCAGGGGCGGGGATCCCCTGCCCACGGCGCGATGTGGTCATCACACCCTACAACCGCGGGAAGGAGGCGAAACGGCGCAATGTGTAAAAATCATCCATACATTCCATCTCCGCGGAAAATGCCTCTTTTAACCACTATTTGCAGCTACGCTTTTTCCGGCATAAATGTATGTGCCGCAGGTATCACAATTAAAGCAAGCTATCCTCACTACGATGCGTTTTACATATTTGGCATAGGAGTCGCGTTCTTCCTGATGGTTCCCATCACACTTGCGGATAAGCGAAAAGAAAACCGTGATGCCCGTTATGCACTATATGCAGGAATAATGCATCTGGGGATATGCGTGTATCTTTCTTATGTGTATTTCAAATGGTGGATATTGGTGTATTCTGCTGAGATTTTTATCTATTTCCTCATCGGCCATCTCATCAAAAGCCACTATAGAAAGAAATCTCATTAGGGCACACAGGGACAGAGGGCGGTGTTCGCGCGGCACTCCCCCCCTTGCAAATCCCCTCAAATCGTGCTATACCATATATAAAAGAGCGAAAGGAGGCTGCCATGCCCCATTTTGACTGTCTCCGCTGCGGCACGGCCATGCAGTTCGTGGGCCAGCACAAACTGCAGCTGGGCAAGACCAGCTGGATATTCGGCGACCTACCCAACCTGATGGCCGGCGCGCTGGACGTGTCCATCATGGCCTGCCCCGCCTGCGGCAAGCTGGAATTCTTCACCGGCGGCGTTCCCCAGCCCAGCGGCAACGACCCCGGCCTGCACCAGCGCCGATGCCCGAAATGCGGCTTTGCCCACGATTTCGACTACCCCAAATGTCCCCTGTGCGGCTATGTCTACACCGCCGGGGACGAGCTGTAAGAATATTTAAAAGGAGAACCTGTTATGAGCGATTGCACCCACGATTGCAGCACCTGCGGCGAAAGCTGCGGTGAGCGCAAGGAAGTAAACGTATTTGAGAAAAAACCCCTCCGCCCCGGCTGCCGCGTCGGTAAGGTCTACGGCGTGGTGTCCGGCAAGGGCGGCGTAGGCAAGTCCATGGTCACCAGCCAGCTGGCGGTGGCGCTGCGGCGGGAGGGCTACCGCACCGCCATTCTGGACGCGGACATCACCGGCCCGTCCATCCCCAAGGCCTTCGGCATCCACGGCCGGGCCGTGGCGCAGGGCGACGCCATCGTGCCCGTGACCACCGCCACCGGCATACAGCTGATGTCCGTGAACCTGCTGCTGGAGCATGAGACGGACCCGGTCATTTGGCGCGGGCCGGTCATCGGCGGCGTGGTGCAGCAGTTCTGGGGCGATACCCTGTGGAACGATGTGGATTATATGTTCGTGGATATGCCTCCCGGCACCGGAGACGTGGCGCTGAACGTGTTTCAGTCGCTGCCGGTGGATGGCGTCATCATTGTGGCCAGCCCCCAGGACCTGGTATCCATGGTGGTGCAGAAGGCCGTGAAGATGGCGCAAATGATGAACATCCCCATCGTGGGCCTGGTGGAGAACATGAGTTACGTCCAGTGTCCCGACTGCGGCAAGAAACTCTATATTTTCGGCGAAGGCAAGACCGAGGAGGCCGCCAAGGCGTACCACATCCCCCTGCTGGCGAAAATGCCCATCGACCCGGCACTGGCTAAGCTGACCGACGACGGCTGCATTGAGCAGTTCGAGGGTCACTGGCTGGACAGCGTGGTGGAGACCATTCTGCGGAAATAAGCAAAAAAAGAAGCGGCGCGGTGCGCCGCTTCTTTTTTGATCTTATTTCATCAGCTCCTGCACCAGCGTCACCAGGCCGCTGACGCCCACGCCGATGTACACCACCTGCCGGGCCACGTCGCCGGACATCTTCCGGCTCAGCCGTGTACCGATCCACAGCCCCAGCAGGATGCACACCATACCCAGCCCCGCCATAGGCAGCAGTGCCGCGCTGAAATAGCCCCGCACCGTCCGCATGGTGAAGTTGACGAGGTTGGTGGTAAAGAACAGGAACTGCATATTGCCTACATACGTCTCCTTGCTCCGGGCGATGGCGACGAAATACAGCGCCATCATAGGCCCGCCGATGGTGAACGCCCCGGCGCAGCACCCGGAGAAGGCGCTGCACACCAGCCCCGCCGCCAGGCCGGGCTGATCCAGCTTCACCCGCTTGGCAAAAAGCAGGAAGTACGCCGCCAGCGCGATCAGGAACGCCCCGAACAACGCCGTCAGCACGTGCAGGTCGAAATTCCCCAGCAGATTGATGATGACCAGACTGCACACGGTGTACAGCCCGATGGGCAGCGCGATCTGCTTTACATCGATGTGCTTGCGGTACATCCACGTCATGGTGCCGGACTGGGCCATGCAGATCAGCGCCACGATGGTGGGCGCGATGGTCATGTCGTAAAACGCACTGGCCGCCACCATCATAATGACCGCCGCGCCAAAGCCCGTCAGTGGCTGGATCACACCGCCCGCCAGCGCCGCCAGCCCCATCATTGCATATTCCACCGCGCACACCGCCTTTTCTGTCATATTCCCGGCTATTATAACAACTTCACGCAGGAAAGGCAATCCGCAAAATGAACATCCCCCGGCCTGACGGCCGGGGGATGTTTGTTCAGCTCTTCTTTTTGCCCAGGTAGGCTTCCTTGATGGACTCGTCCGCCAGCAGCTCCGCGCCGGTGCCGGACTTGGTGATGTTGCCCGTCTCCAGCACATAGGCGTAGTCCGCGATCTTCAGGGCCATGTTGGCGTTCTGCTCGATCAGCAGCACGGTGACGCCCTGCTCGTTGACGGTGCGGATGATGTCAAAGATGCCCTGCACCACCAGCGGCGCCAGACCCAACGACGGCTCATCCAGCATCAGCAGCTTGGGACGGCTCATCAGCGCGCGGCCCACGGCCAGCATCTGCTGCTCGCCGCCGGACAGCGTACCGGCCAGCTGCCAGTTGCGCTCCTCCAGCCGGGGGAACAGCTCATACACCCACTTGATGTCCTTCTCGATGCCGTCCTTGTCTTTCCGCAGGTACGCGCCGGCCTTCAGGTTCTCCAACACGGTCAGGTTGGCGAACACCCGCCGGCCCTCCGGGGACTGGGCGATGCCCGCCTCCAGGATCTTGTTGATGGGCTTGCCCAGCAGTTCCTGTCCGTCATAGGTGATGGAGCCGCTGTCCGCCTTTACCAGACCGGAGATAGTCCGCAGCGTGGTGGACTTACCGGCGCCGTTGGCGCCGATCAGGGTGACGATCTTGCCGTCGGGTACCTCAAGGCTGATGCCGCGCAGCGCCTTGATGCCGCCGTAAGACACACACAAATTCTCAATCTTCAGCATCTTCTGCCACCCCCAAGTATGCGTCGATGACGCGCTCGTTGTTCTGTATCTCCTCCGGTGTGCCCTTGGCGATCAGCTTGCCGAAATCCAACACGTAAATCCGGTCGGCAATGCCCATGACCAGGTCCATGTGGTGCTCGATCAGCAGGATCGTCTTGTGGAAATGATCCCGGATCTCCTTGATGAACTCCGCCAGCTCCAGCGTCTCCTGTGGGTTCATGCCGGCGGCCGGCTCATCCAGCAGCAGCAGCGTGGGCTCGGTGGCCAACGCGCGGGCGATCTCCAGCCGGCGCTGCTTGCCGTAGGGCAGGCTGGTAGCCAGCTCGTTCTGCACATCCTCCAGGCCCACTACCTTCAGCAGTTCCAGCACCTCGGCGCGCTGCTGCATCTCCTCCTTGGCGTTCAGGTGGAACGCCGCGGTAAACAGATTGCTGGTGCGCCGCATATGCTTGGCGATAAGCACATTGTCAAACACCGTCTGGGTCTTCCACAGACGGATATTCTGGAAGGTACGGGCCATACCCAGCGCCGTGATCTTATCCGGCGTAGGGGCCAGCACATGGTCAGTAAATGCGTAGCTGTCCAACGCCTTCTGGCCCTCTTTCCAGGCCTTCAGCGCCTCGTCGTCCAGCGCCTCCTCCGGGGCGAACTGGGCGGTGTACATATCCGCGTGCTCACCCTTATACTGCTTCTTCATCTTTCCGGAGGGATGGTTCCGCACGATGCAGTTCCCCTTGAAGGAAACGCGGCCGTTGCTGGGCGCATACACACCGGTGATGACATTGAACGCTGTGGTCTTGCCAGCGCCGTTGGGGCCAATCAGCGCCACAATCTCGCCCTCGTTGACCTCCAGATTCAGATTGTCCACGGCCACCACGCCGCCAAACTGCATAGTGACGTTCTCCACGGACAATACGTTCTTGCTCATTTGGACGTCACCTCCTTCGCCGCTTTATCCTTCTTTTTGAACAGCTTTCCGAAGAAGTTGATGATGGCATCCCACGAGAACTCCCTGTCGCCCATGATGCCCTTGCGGAAGAACAGCACCACGATCATAATGATCACCGAGAACACCAGCATACGGAAGCCGCCGCGCATGAATGGGATGTTCACACCCAGATAGGGCATGGGGTCATCCAGGAAACGCAGCCACCATTCGGAGCAGGCGATGTACAGGAAAGAGCCCAGAATGGAGCCGGTCACGGAGCCAATACCACCAATGACCACAATCAGCAGTATCTCATAGGTCATGGTGGAGGTGAAGGCGTTGGCCTGGATACTGGCCTGGAACATGGCCAGCAGCGCGCCGCTGATACCGGCAAAGAAGGAGCTGATCAGGAACGCCTGCATCTTATGCTTGGCCAGATTGATACCCATAGCTTCTGCCGCCACCTCATCATCGCGAATCGCCTTGAAGGCACGACCGTAGGTAGAGTTGATGATCAGCACGATAATAGCGATGCAGATGCCGGAAACAATGAACGGGAACAGCACGCTGTCGAAGTTGGCGAACTGCCGCAGCAGGTTAGAGGAGTTGGTCAGCGGGCCCACCTTGTTCCACTGAATGATAGCGCGCATGATCTCAGCGAAGCCCAGCGTGGCAATGGCCAGATAATCGGACTTCAGCTTCAGCACTGGCAGGCCGATAAGCCACGCAAACAGCGTCGGCACCACGCCGGCCAGGATCAGACCCACCACCATGGGCAGGCAGAACTGCACGATACCACCGTCAAAATATTGATACACGGCAGCGCGGGAAGCCACGGGAATAGTCAGGATTGCATAAGTATATGCACCGATCATCATAAAGCCCGCCTGTCCCAAAGAGAACAGACCCGTAAAGCCGTTCAGCAAGTTCAACGACACTGCCACCAGGGAGTAGATCGCGCCCTTTTTCAGCACGGTCGCCAACATGGAATAGTGCTGGAACTTGTCCACATACAGCAGGAAAGCAAGGCAGACGGCGGCGAGGATCAGAGACAGCAACAGATTTCTTTTCTTATTGTTCTTCATATCTCACACCTTCTCCGTCAGTTTTTCGCCGAACAAGCCGTTGGGCTTGCACAGCAGGATCACGATCAACAGTGCAAACGTAAAGGCATTGCTGAACACGGCCATATCGGCGTTGGACTTGATAAGCGACTCGCAGATACCGATGATAAACGCACCGATCACCGCACCGGGGATCGAGCCGATACCGCCGAACACCGCCGCTACAAAGGCTTTCAGGCCAGGCATAGCGCCGATCATGGGGCTGACCTGACCATAGTTGGAGAAGTACAGAATAGAGGCCACGCCCGCCAGCAGCGAACCGATAACAAAAGTCACAGAAATAACGCTGTTGATCTTGATGCCCATGAGCTGCGCCGTCTCAAAGTCGCGGGATACCGCACGCATGGCCATGCCGATCTTAGTCTTCTGGATAAGAATGACCAACACCACCACCAGCAAGATAGTCAAAATGGGGGTGATAATGGTGATACGTTTGACATTCAGACTGCCCACCTGCATCACCTGGGTCAGGAACGGGATGTCGGGATACGCACGGGCGATACCGCCGGTGATATAGGTGGCCAGATTCTGCAGCAGATAGCTGACGCCGATGGCCGATATCATCACTGACATGCGGGGCGCGGTACGCAGGGGGCTGTATGCCGCCTTTTCGATCAGAACACCCAACGCCACTGTGGCAATAAGTACCAGGGGAATACACACTGCCATCGGCATCCAGGTGGCGGCATACACCATAAAGAAGCCCGCCATCATAAAGATGTCACCGTGTGCGAAGTTGATCAGACGCAGTATGCCATACACCATCGTATAGCCGATAGCGATCAGCGCATACAGGCTGCCCACCGTTACGCCGGAGAGCAGCAAGTCGATATAATACGCTGCGTCATGCATAAGTAAAGCATCCTCCTTATATGAATCTTGCGCTTTCGGAGACCGGGGGCGATGCCATCGGCATCCAAAAACGCAAGAGTCATGAAAGTTGCATTGTGAGGGGAGCGCACGCTCCCCCCACAATGGCTGTTATCCTACAATGAGGTTCGTCTCAGACTCGACGTATGCCGTCTTTTACTCCAAACCGTTGAAGGTGCTGAAGTACACAATCTCACCGTTCTCGATGGTCTTGATAACCGCGTAGTTCTTGATAGCGTCGCCGTTCTCGTCGAACTTCAGGTCACCGGTGATGAGGCCGGAGATCTCCAGAGTTGCCAGCGCATCGCGGATGGTGGCGCCGTCAGTGGACTGGGCCGCCTCGATCGCGCCCACAGCTGCCATGTAAGCGTCATAGCCGCAGGGGGTCACGCTGGAGATAACGTCGGACACACCGCCGTTGTTCTCCACGCGGGTCGCATCCTCAGCCACCCACTTGGTGAAACCGTCCACGAAAGCCTTACCGGCCTCATTGGTGGTATCGGCGGCATCGAAGAAAGCGGAGAAGTAAATATCGGTAGCCTTGCTGCCGGTACGCTGGGCGATGGAGATGTCATCCCAGGTGTCGCCAGCCATGATGGGGCAGGTGATGCCGGCATCGCGGGCCTGAGAGATAATCATAGCCGCGGTCTCGATGGAAACAGGAGCAAAGATGCCGTCGTAACCCTCGGACTTGATGGAAGCCATGATAGTGGAGAAGTCAGCCTCGCCCTTCTGGAACTCCAGAGTGGTAGCCTTGCCGCCCAGACGCTCCATCTCCTGACGGAAGTAGTTGCCGAAACCAGCGGAGTAGTCATCGCCGGACTCGATGATCAGGGCACAGTTGCTGCTACCCTTCTCATTGAACGCAAAGTTGGCCATCACAGCGCCCTGGAACGGATCAATGTAGCCGACACGGAAGTAGTAGTCATTGCCCGCAGTCACCTGGGGGTTGGTGCAGGAAGTGCCGATGGCAGGGATCTTAGCGCTCTCGAACAGAGGGCCGGCAGCAATCGCGCAAGCAGAACCATATGTACCGATCACCACAGACACACCCTGGGAAATCAGGGTCTGCGCGGCAGTGGGTGCCTTAGCCTGGTCGGAAGCATTGTCCGCATAGACCAACTGCACACTGTACTCCTCGCCGTTGATGGTAACGGTGGGCTTCAGGGAGTGGGCATACTCAATACCCAGGATCTCCTTCTTGCCGCCGCCGCCGTTCTGACCGGAAGTGGGCTCAAACACGCCGATCTTGACGACCTTGTCGCCGGAAGCGGAATCATCACCCTTCTGACTGTCGCCCTGCTCACCGCAGGCCACCAGAGACAGAGCCATGACCAGCGCCAGCATCATTGCTAAAAACTTTTTCATGGTAATTCCTCCTAAATTCACCTTGCAGCGGTCAAGTCTGTCGACCGCTCACAGAATATGTGTATTTTAGCGAAAATATTTGGCAAAAACAATTGTAACAACCTCTAAAAATCACAGCTTTTGCATCAGCGACATGGCGTTAAGAATCCGTAATGATCGCCAGTATGTCCTTGTTCAGAGGACAAACGCCCTGTGTTGGTAAACTTTCCCCCTTGATTGTCTCCCTATGGCGGACGGTCTGTCCCGTCATTGTGCACAAAACCGGTGTCACTTTTTGCGCAAAAACCGGCGGGCGCAGATGCGCCTGCCGGTTCCGCATATCGTTATATCCCTCTCACTGACGGCTTTCGCCGCTTTGCGTGAAATATGTCTTGAACGTATCGCCGTCCATGGTCTCGTGCTCCAGCAGGTACTCCGCCACCGCCGTCAGCTCCGTCTTGTACCGAGCCAGTATCTCACGGCATTTTTCGTAGGCCTCGTCGATGATGGCGCGGATCTCCGCGTCCATCTCCGCCGCCGTCTTTTCGGAGTAGGGGCGGGTGTGGGCCATGGACTTGCCGATGAACACCTCGTCAGTGCCGGCGTCAAAGGCCACGTTGCCCAGCCTGGACGACATACCGTAGGTGCCCACCATCTTGCGGGCGATGGCCGTGGCCCGCTGGATGTCGCTGGAGGCACCTGTGGAGATATCACCCAGCATCATCTCCTCGGCGGCGCGGCCGCCCAGCAGGCCGGCCACCCGGTCCAGCATATAGCGGCGGGACAGGTAGGAACGGTCCTCCTCCGGCAGATAGATGGTCATGCCGCCGGCCTGACCGCGGGGAACGATGGTGATCTGATGTACGGGGTCCAGGTCCGGCAGGGCCTGCATGACCACGGCGTGACCGGCCTCGTGATAGGCAGTGAGCCGACGCTCGGCCTCGGGCACCACGCGGCTGTGCTTCTCCGGGCCGGCGATGACCTTGATGACAGACTGGTGGATGGCCTCCTCGGTGATGAAGCGCTGGCCGCGGCGGCCGGTCAGCAGCGCCGCCTCGTTCAGCAGGTTCTCCAGATCCGCACCGGTAAAGCCGGAGGTAGCGCGGGCCACGGAGCCCAGGTCCACATCCTCCGCCAGGGGCTTGCCCTTGGCGTGTATCTTCAGTATCTCCTCGCGGCCCTTGATATCCGGCAGGCCCACGAACACCTGGCGGTCGAACCGGCCGGGGCGCAGCAGCGCCGGGTCCAGAATGTCCACGCGGTTGGTAGCCGCCAGGACCACCACGCCCTCGTTGGCGGCGAAGCCGTCCATCTCCACCAGCAGCTGGTTCAGGGTCTGCTCGCGTTCGTCATGGCCGCCGCCCAGGCCGCTGCCGCGCTGGCGGCCCACGGCGTCGATCTCATCGATGAAGACGATGGCCGGAGCCTGCTTCTTGGCCTGCTCGAACAGGTCACGGACGCGGCTGGCACCCACGCCCACATACATCTCCACAAAATCGGAGCCGGAAATGGAGAGGAAGGCGGTATCCGCCTCGCCGGCCACGGCCTTGGCCAGCAGCGTCTTGCCGGTGCCCGGAGGGCCCACCAGCAGCACGCCCTTTGGAATATGCGCGCCCAGCTCGGTATAGCGCTGGGGATCGCGCAGAAACTGGACGATCTCCTCCAGTTCCTCCTTCTCCTCATCGGCACCGGCCACGTCCTTGAACGTGACCTTCTTGCCGTCAGAGGGGATATCCTGGATACGGGCCTCGCCGAAGCGGGCCATTTTATCGTTGACGGCGCCGCCGCCCAGGCCGCCCATACGGGCGATTAGGTTCATCAGCAGGATGAAGGCCATGGCCGCCAGCACATAGGGCAGCAGGGTACGCAGCCAGCCGTTTTCGCTGCCAGCGGCGTAGTCATAGCTGGTGATGACGCCCTTTTCCGCCTGGGACACCACCAGATCGTTCATGTCGTTATAAAACGTGTCGAAGCTGTGGAGGGCGCAGCTGACGCTGGAGCCGTCCTGCAGCTTCGCCACCAGGCGCGTGTCGGTGGCGGTGAAGGACTTGACCTTCTCCGCCGTGAAATAGGCGCGCATATCGCTGTAGCTCACGTCGCCGGAACGGCCGAGGTTGCCCACCACCTGGGTAATGAGCACCACCGCCAGCACGATGAACAGCAGCATGACGCCGCTGAAACGTTTTCTTTCCATGTCTCCCCGTCTCCCTTCTCAGCCGATCCAGCGGACGCCCTGCCAGCTCTGGTCACTGCCCACGGAGATGGCCACCAGCATCCGCGCCTGGACAGCCTCCACCGGAATATAGGGCTCGCCCAGCAGACGGCTGTCGTTGGAGCCGGTGCGGTTGTCGCCCATGACGAACATACAGTCCTCCGGCACGGTGAAGGTCTTGTCGGCCATGCTGTCCGGCAGGGTGGTGATGCCCTGGGTGGGCAGGTAGCTCTCGTCCAGCTTCTCACCGTTGACGTAGGTATAGCCGTTCTTGAAGGAGAGCGTCTCACCGGGCAGGCCGACGACGCGCTTCACCAGGACCTTGTTCAGCTCCTCGTCCCAGAAGGTGACGATGTCGCCGCGGTCCGGCACCGGGTCAGACACCAGGTAGGGCAGACGCCAGCCCACCAGCAGGCACTTGGTGGGGATGGTGGTCTCCATGGAGCCGCTGGGCACATAGGCCAGCTGCAGCAGCACCTTGAACAGCACGAACACCGCCGCCAGCGTCACCAGCAGGTAGCCGTAGTCGTCCCACAGCCTGCGGCCGCGGCTTTTGGCGGGCTTGGCCGCAGGGGTCGCCGTCTCCGCCGGGGCGGGCTGCTCCGCGGGGATCTTTACCTCGTCGGCCGCGGTGGCCGGAGGTGTGGTTTTCACCGGCTCGCCGGTGGGGGCCAGGCGCTTTCCGCCTTTGTTTTCCATATACTTCACTTCCTATTCTCAAATGCTAAGAGGGATGTTCCGCGCCCTCCCGGCGCGTGCTCTTCTTCCGCCTGCGGCGCGGGGAGAAACCGGATTTTTCGCCAAGACGAGGCGCGGCGACGACGGCGTACCGTGTGTACGTCGAGGAGCCGTAACGAAGTATTGGCGGAAAAGACGCGGTTTTACTTGCTGTAGACCTCGGGCTTGAGGACCCCGATATAGGGCATATTCCGGTACTGCTGGCAGTAGTCCAGGCCATAGCCCACCACAAACTCGTCGGGGACCTCGAAGCCGGCATAGTCGGCGCTAATGGGCTTTTCGCGGCGGGCAGGCTTATCCAGCAGGGTGGCGATGGTGACGGAGGCGGCGCCCTTGGTCTTCAGGTACTCCGTCAGGAAATACAGGGTATTGCCGGAGTCCAGAATATCCTCAACGATGATGATGTCGCGGCCACTGATGTCGCGCTGGAGGTCGCGGGTGATCTGCACCACGCCGGAGGACTTGGTGGCGTTCTTATAGGACGAGAGGCCGATGAACTCCACCTCGCTTTTCAGCTGGGCGGCGCGGACCAGGTCCGCCATGAAAATGAAGCAGCCGTTGAGAACGCCCACGAACATAGGGTTCTTGTCCTTAAATCTGTCGTACAGCCGGTCGCCCAGCTCCTGGACGCGGGCCTTGATCTCCTCTTCAGACAGCAGGACCTTCAGGATGTCCTGATCCATATTGCTCTTTGCCATTGCTTGTTATCCTCCGTTGTTTTTTGTGATGGTGATGTATATGGTGTCGCCGGAACACTCCGGCAGGGCTTTCTGGTCAATGCCCACACGCCAGACGGCGGCGGGGCGGCCCGCCAGACAGAGGACGGGCCAGGTATCGCGCTCCGGCGGGGCGATGCCGCGCTCGGCGAACAGGCGCTTGAGGCTGCGGCTGCCGCGGCTGCCGGGCAGGGTCAGGCGGTCATCGCGGCGCCAGGGCCGAACGGTCCAGGGCCCGGACCGCAGTGCCTGGGCGTCGGGGACGGGCGCGTCAGAGAGGGTGATGCGCCAGAGGCCGGCGAGGTTATCGCCGGGGCGGAGCGCCGCCTCGTCCAGTGGGGCGGGCGCGTCGGAGAGGGTCAGGGCGCCGTCACGGCAGACGGCGGACGCGCCGCCGGGCAGGGAAAGCGCGCCGCCGGTGCGGCAGAGGTCCTCCAGCGCCCGGTAGTGGGCGGCGGTGAAGTCCTTTTTGCCCGCGCCGAGACGGTCCGTCAGCAGGCGGAGCATACGGGGACGCAGGGCCTCCGGCGCGGAGAGGAGCGCGGCGCAGGGGAGCGTCGTGCCCTCCGGTGGCAGGAGGGCGGCGGCCTGGGCGTCCAGGAGGTCGTTCTCGGCGCGCAAGATATCCGCCGTGCGGGTGATATGCGTCACGGCGGCGGGGTTGATCGCCCGCAGCTGGGGCATGATGTCCAGCCGGAGGCGGTTGCGGGCGTAGTGGGTATCCAGGTTCGTCTCGTCGGTGACGTAGGGGAGGCGGTTCTGCGCGATGTAGTCATCGATAGCGGCGCGGGGCGTATCCAGTAGGGGGCGGATGATGCCGTCACGGACGGGGGGAATGCCGGTAAGGCCCTGGGGGCCGGTGCCGCGAAGCAATTGCAGCAGGACCGTTTCGGCCTGGTCGTCGCGGTGGTGGGCGGTGGCGATAAAGTCCGCGGCAAGGGCATCCGCCGTGCGGCGGAGGAAGTCGTAGCGGGCGCGGCGGCCCGTCTCCTCCACCGTCAGGCGCCAGACGGCGCAGAGGGCGTAGACGTCCACCGTTTCGGTGTAGAAGGGAATGTTCCGTTCGGCGCAGAGGGCGCGGACCAGGTCCTCGTCACGCTGGGCCGTGGGACGCATACCGTGGTTCAGGTGGGCGGCAGCCACGCGGAAATCGCGGGCCCGGCCCAGCTTCCACAGGCAGTCCAGCAGGCAGACGGAGTCGCGGCCGCCGGACACGGCGCAGAGGATCAGCCCTTCGGGAGGTGGGAACATCTGCCAGCGCGTCATCCACGCGGTCAGGTCCAGGGGCTCACTCATCCTCGTCATAGCGGGTCTCCAGCGTGCCGAAGGCGGTGTACTCGGGCATCCAGCGGAGCTCTACCTTGCCGGTCTCGCCGTGGCGGTTCTTGGCTACGATGCACTCGGCCACGTTGCGCTTCTCGGCGTCGCTGTTATAGTAGTCGTCCCGGTAGAGGAACATGACGATGTCGGCGTCCTGCTCGATGGCACCGGATTCGCGCAGGTCGGACAGCATAGGGCGCTTATCCTCGCGCTTTTCATTGGCACGGCTCAGCTGGCTCAGGCACAGCACGGGCACCTGCAGCTCCTTGGCCATGATCTTCAGCATACGGCTGATATCGGACACCGCCTGCTGGCGGTTTTCGCCGGAATAGCCCTTACCGCCGGCGGAGGTCATCAGCTGAAGATAGTCGATGACCACCAGGCCCAGATTTTCCAGGCGGCGGCACTTGGCGTTCATATCCGCCACGGTCAGCAGTGGGTTATCATCGATACGGATGTCCATGCGGCTGAGGGCGGAGGCGGCCTCGGCGATGCGCTGCCAGTCGCTCTCCCGCAGGTTGCCGGTGATCAAGCGCTGGTTTTCCACCAGGCCCTCGCTGGCGATGAGGCGGGTGACCAGCTGCTCCTTGGACATTTCCAGGGAAAAGATGGCCACGGTCTTGCCGGACTCGCGGGCGGCGGACAGGGCCACATTCAGGGCCATACTGGTCTTGCCCATACCGGGACGGGCGGCCAGCAAGAGCAGGTCGGACTTGTTCATACCGTTGATCTTGGCATCCACAGCGGAGAGGCCGGTGGACAGGCCCGGCACGGTCCGGCCTCCGTTAGCGGACAGCTCGGCCAACTGGCTCATCACGTCGCCCAGCACCATGCCCACCGTCACCATGCCCTGGGCGCTGCGGCCACGGCGGATGGCGTAGATCTGCTGCTCGGCGGCTTCCAGCATATCGCCGGCGGCGCCGCCGCCCTCCTGCACCATGGCGGTGATGCTGCCGGCGGCCTGGGCCACCTGGCGCATGAGCGACTTGTCCTGCACGATGCGGACGTACTCCATGACGTTAGCGCTGGTGGGAGTGACCTCCATCAGCTGCAGCAGATAGGAACGGGTATTGTCGTTATACAGTCCGTTCTTCTCCAGCTCGCCGGCCACGGTGACGCCGTCGATGGGCTGGGAGTAGACGAACATATGGTAGATCGTCTCGAAAATCTCCCGGTTGGTCCGCAGATAGAAATCCTGGGCCTGCAGCTTGTCCATCACGTCCTTGACGCAGTCGGCGTCGATGAGCATGGAGCCCAGCACCGCCTGCTCCGCCTGAGGGGAATGGGGCATGGCCGGCGTCAGCAGGGCGTCGGTGTTGTTGGCCATGGGAAGACCTCCTTTCAAAATTACGGTAATAGCCGCGCCTGCGGCGCGGTGCTTTCCCCGCTTATTTCTCTTCGATGACGTGGACGTACACGGTGCCGGAGACCTCGTAGCCCAGCCTGGCCTTGACCTCATAGCTGCCGAAGCTCTTGATGGGCTGGTCCAGCACCAGCTTCTTGCCGTCGATGGTCAGGCCGTGCTGGGCCTGAAGGGCATCGGCGATGGCGGCGCCGGTGATGGCGCCAAACAGCTTGCCGCCCTCGCCGCCCTTAGCGGCGATCTTCACCTGGCAGGCCTTCAGCTTTTCGGCGATGGCCAGTGCCTCGGCCTTGGCCTCGGCGTCGGCTTTGGCCTTGGCCTTGGCCTGGAGGTTCATGGTGTTGACGGCGTCGGCAGTGGCCTCCACAGCCATGCCCTTGGGGATCAGAAAGTTGCGGGCATAGCCCTCGGCGGCCTCGATCATCTGGCCCTTCTTGCCCTTGCCTTTGATGTCCTGCTTGAGAATGACTTTCATATCTGTATCTCCTTTACCTTAATTTTCAAAGTACTTGTCGATGGCCTCCAGCAGCTTTGCCTTGGCCTCGGCCACGGTGATGTTGTCCGCCTGGCCGCCGGCGGTGGTGGAGTTGCCGCCGCCGCCCAGGGCCTCCAGGATCACCTGGACGTTGACCTCGCCCAAAGAACGGGCAGACATATACACGCCGTCACCTTTTTTATACAGCACAAAGCTGGCACGGATGCCCTTGAGGGTCAGCAGCTCATCGGCCGCCTTGGCGGCGGTGACGCGGTCGCACTCCTCATCCAGGGCCACCACGGCGATATCGTCGCGGTACAGCTCTGCCTGACGGATAATGTCATAGCGGGCGATCATGGAGTTCAGGTCCCCCTGGAACATCCGCTGGACATCCTGGGTGTCGGCCCCCAGACGGCGGAGGTAGGCCGCCGCCTCGAAGGTACGGCCGCCGGTGCGGTTGGTAAAATTCTTGGTATCCAGCACGATGCCGGAGAGCAGGGCCTCGGCCTCGCATTTCAGCACGTCAGACGGCTCCACCAGATACTGCATCAGCTCCGCCACCAACTCGCTGGCGGAGGAGGCGTAGGGCTCATGGTAGTTCAGGGCCATCTTCTCAATGTAGCTGCTGCCGCGGCGGTGGTGGTCGATGACGGCCACACGGTTGCACGTCTCCAGCATTTCCTCGGACTCCACGCTCTCGGGGCGGTTGGTGTCTACCACCACCAGCAGGGAGCCGGGCTGGCACTTGATAAAGGCATCCTGGCCGGAAATGGCGGTATTGGCGTATTCCGGCTGCTCGGAGAGACGCCGCAGGATGGGGTGAGCGGCGTTGTTCTCGGTGTCGATGATAATCTGGCAGGGCTTGCCGCGCTTGCGGGCGATACAGCAGATGCCCACGGCGGCACCCAGGGAGTCCATATCCGCGTATTTGTGACCCATGACGTACACCTGCTTGGCATCGTCGATCAGCTCACCCAGAGCGTTGGCCATGACGCGGGACTTGACCTTGGTACGTTTTTCGGTGGACTTGCTGCGGCCGCCGTAGAACTCGAAGTTCACACGGTCCTTGACCACGGCCTGATCGCCGCCGCGGGAGAGGGCCATCTCCAACGCCAGGGAGGCGTTCTTGAACAGCTGCTCGAAGCTGTCCTCGTCCCGGCCCACGCCGATGGACAGCGTGGCGGACACACCCTCGCCGGCCTGGACCTGGCGGACCTTTTCCAGCACGTCGAACTTGCTTTCGGTGTAGCCGGTGTAGTCCTTCTCCTCGAAGAGGTAGAGGTAACGGTCGCGGTCGTAGCCCAGCAGCAGCCCGCCGGAGCCGGCGGCCCAGTTATTCAGCTGTTCCTCCAGCGCGGCCAGCAGCGCCGAGCGCTTATTCTCGGGGCAGGCCTTCATCAGCTCCTCATAGTTATCCACCATGAGGATGGCCATAAGGGGCTTGGTCAGCTCCAGGGTCTGGCGCATCTGCTCAGCCTCAGTGATGTCCATCCAGTAGGTGGTGGCCAGGGTGGGCTGGTCGCCGCCCTCCGGCTCCGGGCGGCTCAGGGCGCCGAAGACGCGGTAGATACGGTCGTTCCAGCGGAACTGCTCGGGATATTCACGCTTGCCGTCTAGCAGCCAGCGGTAGGTGAAGTCGGGGATCACGGCGTCTACCGCCGTTTCAAAGATCTTATCCTTCAGGCCGGTCAGGTCCGTGAACATATCGTTGCACCACAGGATCTCGCCGGTGGCTACATCGAACACCAGCATGGGCAGCGGCGCGTAGAGCATATTGCTGGACCGGGCGGTGTCCATACCGCCGGAGACGCGGTCCATGTACTGGCGGACAGAGGCCTGGGCCATCTTGTTGCGGCGGCGGCCCACCAGAATGACCAGAAGCGCCACCAGGCCCTCCGCCGCCGCCAGCAGCGGCTGGAAGGGCACCGTCACCGCCACAAAGGCGATGAGGCACAGGCTGTACAGCGTCATATTGGTACGAAATCCGCGTATGATCTTCTTGCTCAAGGGAACGCGCCTCCTTCCCGCCGGGGATACTACTCCATACTGAGAGTAGTTTATTATAGCACGAAAGCCGGGCGGGGACAATACGCTTTTCGGGAAATCAGCGGGGAATTTTCCCGGCGGGGCGGCGGGTGTCAAATACCATCAAATGCCGTCGGCAAGTTGGGGGTGTACAAATGGGAAAAACTGTGGTATACTTTGTGAAAAGTGCTGAATACGGCACGTATTTTTTGGTTGTTTCGCGGTGCGTGGATGCCGCGGTCAATATAGCAAACGAGGGCGTTCCCCTCTATATCGAGTGCTGACGACGGGCGACAGACTGTTCCCTCCCCCTGCGATGCAGGGCAGGCGGGCGGGGCAGAACGCCTTTGTTTCCGTGCGGTCATTTTTACCCGCCGCGACGCGCTCTATCTTATCTGAAAAGGAGCATTTATTCTTTTATGGCAGAAAAATTCAAGATCATTCCCCTTGGCGGTCTGAATGAGATCGGCAAGAACATGACCGTCTATGAGTACGGCGGCGACATCATCGTGGTGGACTGTGGCATGGCCTTCCCGGGCGACGATATGTACGGCATCGACTGCGTCATTCCCGACGTCAGCTATCTGGTGAAAAACCGCAGCCGGCTGCGGGGTCTGTTCATCACCCACGGGCATGAGGATCACATCGGGGCCATCCCTTATGTGCTCAAGCAGATCAATATACCCATCTACTGCACGCGGTTCACCGCGGGGCTGATCAAGCTGAAGCTGCAGGAGCATGGGCTGGCCAGCTCTACGAAGCTGATCACCGTGGAGCCGGGTCAGACGGTGCGGGCAGGCAAGTTCCAGGTGGAGTTCATCCACGTGAACCACTCCATCGCCGACTCGGTGGCCTTCGCCATCCACACGCGGATGGGCGCGGTCGTACACACCGGCGACTTCAAGATCGACTCCACGCCCATCGACGGGGAGGTCATCGACCTGGCGCGCTTCGGTGAACTGGGCAAGCAGGGTGTGCTGGCGCTGCTGGCGGACTCCACTAATGTGGAGCGCCCGGGCTATACCATGAGTGAGCGCGCCGTGGGCGCCACGTTCAAGCGGCAGTTCACCGGGTGCGACAAGCGGATCATCGTGACCACCTTCGCCAGCAATGTGCACCGCATCCAGCAGGTGCTGGACGCCGCGGCGGCCTGCGGGCGGAAGGTGGCCGTTACCGGCCGGAGCATGGAGAACATCATGAAGGTCTCCACGGAGCTGGGGTACATGAAGGTACCCAAAAACACGCTGATGGACATCAACCGCATCAAGGGACTGCCCCTGAACCAGCAGGTCATCGTGACCACCGGCTCCCAGGGTGAGGAAATGAGCGCCCTGTACCGCATGGCGTTCTCCACCCACAAGCAGGTGGACATCGGCCCCGGCGACAAGGTCATCATCTCCGCCAGCGCCATACCCGGCAACGAAGTGACGGTGGGGCGGGTCATCAATGAGCTGTTCCGCAAGGGCGCGGACGTGGTGTATGACAAGGCGGATATGCTGCACGTGTCCGGCCACGCCTGTCAGGAGGAGCTGAAGATTATCCACGCGCTGACGAAGCCCAGGTTCTTTATCCCCCTGCACGGCGAGCAGCGGATGCTGCAGATCCACAAGCGGGTGGCCGAGAGCATGGGCATGGCTCCCACCAGCATCGTGGTGGCCGACAACGGCAGCGTCATCGAGCTGACCACCAAGCACATCAAGTGCGAGACCACCGTGCCCGCCGGCGAGGTGTTCGTGGACGGCGGCGGCGTTGGCGAAGTGGGCGCGGTGGTGCTGAACGACCGGAAGCTGCTGGCGGAGGACGGCATGGTGGTCATCGTGCTGCCCATGTCCAGCCACGACCACCAGCTGCTGTGCCCGCCGGAGATCGTCACCCGCGGTTTCGTGTACGTGAAGGAGTCCGAGGAGCTGCTGGAGGATATGCGCCGGGTGGCCACGGAGGCGGTGGATGGAATGTCCGCCAAAAAGCGCCGGGACGAGGGCGACGTATGCCGCACCGTGCGCTCCGCCGTGAGCAGCTATCTCTATAAGCACACCAAGCGCAGCCCCATGATCATCCCCATGGTGACAAAGCTGTGAGAAAACAAGGGCCGCCCAAAAGGGCGGCCCTTGTTTTGTATTCCTCTATGAACAGATCCCCGCACGGGGAGCTCTCATAGCGCTTGATTTAACGCGCTGCGCGCAGGTCGAGGCAGCAAGTTCAAGCCTGCCCGTGGCATTCCAAAAAGAAAACACCATCCTGACGGATGGTGTTTCTTTTTGTGACTGCCCACAGGTTTTGCTGTCAGCGAATCAGCGCTTTTTGTCTTGTTTCTTCGGTGACGTAGTCGCTCCTTCCAGCAAATCTGTCACAATCTGATTGAGCTGTGCAGCGTTCTTGGCGGTAACAACAGGGACACCCGTGCGCTCCTCGACTGCCTTCCGTGCAATCCCAGCAGCTTCACCGCCCTCACGGGCGACAGCCAAATTCTCCGAAAATGTCCCCGGAGATTTCTGCTTGGATATTTCTGTGGTGGTCGCCTCCGCCAGCATATTCAGTACCAACTCCAGCGTGGTCATGTTGTCGCGGAGGTTTTCTTTCTTCAAGCCCTTGAGATTTTTATATTGCCGCGTAGACATTCCTGACCATGCACGGGAGATCTCATCGGTAAGTATTGCGTACTCCACGCCCTTCTGTACACCGTGGGCATCCCATTCATCCGTCAGTTCCTTTCGGACTTGGATGGCTTGTAGCCGCTGGTTGATCCACTCGCGGGTATAGCCTTTTTTGAGATAGGTCTCCAGCGCCCGTTCAATGGTCAACTCCGGGTCGATGGTTTCCTCAATGCGTTCTCTGCCTACCTGCGCCAGCCACAGCTTAAACGGCTCCGCTTTGGGCGAGGGAATAGACTGGACCATTCGGAGAATCTGCTCGGTGTCGGCTACGTCGGTCAGGCGCTTTTTGCCATCGGGAGCAGTCATTTTCAACTGTACGATTTTTTCGTACAGTTCGACTGCGCCCTCAGATTTAAGTTTCCTCTTGAGGTCGCTCCAATAACGGCGAGGATTATCTGTGCCGCTCAACACCTCGCAGACGTCGACGATGGAAAAGTACCATTCTTCTTTTTCCTCGTCCCACGCAGTACGAATGCGTTTGTCCTCAAATAGTTGGATTTTATCATTTTGTGCCATCCTGTTCACCTCGTTTCTGTGATAACTCTTTCAGCAATCCCTGACATCCCGCAAGCACGTCCCTCCATGTGGCCTCAAAATCGTCGGTGTACCACGGGTCGGCTACATCGCTGGGATGGTCAGTGTAATCCAGTAACAGATGTATCTTGCCATCCGGGTCACCGCCGCAGATACGGTGCATATTCCGCAGGTTGGCGCTGTCCATGCCGATTAGCAGGTCAAATTCCTTGTAATCGCTTTTTGTGAGCTGCCGCGCCGCGTGACCGCCGCAGGTGATCCCGTGTTCGGCCAGCTTGCGCCGCGCCGGAGGATAGATGGGGTTACCGATCTCCTCGCGGCTGGTTGCAGCGGACTCTACATGAAATTGGGCCGCCAGCCCCGCTTTTTCTACTAAGTCCTTCATCACGAACTCAGCCATCGGGCTGCGGCAGATATTGCCGTGGCAAACGAATAGGATTTTCTTCATATCACGGTGTCTCCCAATTATTATCTTCGCTTTAAGTATAGCAAATGAACCCCTGTCCGTCGAGAGAAAATATATAAGAAAGGCTCCGTTTCTCGATAAAGTGTTCGAGAAGCGGAGTTACTTTGTATTCAATCTACTTCTGTAATCTTTCGATTTTTTCAATCCCGCTTTTCAGCCGCACCAGTATTTCATCATTGGATAATATCCTGACCGACTCGACCAACGCACGAATTTGGTATTCGTCCCACTTCATAATGGCAGTATCGGCCTGTATCAGAGTGTCTGCGGCCAGTTTCATGTGACTGGTCAATTCTGCATCTTCTGCCTGCTGTTGTTCCAGTTCGGCACGTTTGACCTTCAGCTCCGCTTGCTGGGCAAGGATTGTCTTGAACCGTTCACTATAGTCTTCACTATTGCCGGAGGCCGCAGCTACGAAGGCGGTATCGAACTCCCGTGCCAGAGCTTCTAATTCTCTGTCGATCTCCGCGATGGTAAGTTCTCCACTTCGGCTGGGGCGTATCACCACCTGTAGATTTTCCGTGACCCGCCGCACCAGTACGGGTTTCTCAGACATTACGCCGTTGATAACCCGCAGGATGGCCTGCTGGAGCTGCTGCTCATCCACGGCGGGCGAATCATGGCAGTATTTCTTGCCGTAGTCGAAGCGGCTGATGCAGCGCCAGACGATGTGCTTCTTTCCCCTGTTGACCCAGGTGCAGCGGCGGTACAGTGTGCCGCATTCACCGCAGATGACCCGATCTGACAGGGCATATTTCGGCGTGTAGCAGCTTCTGCCGCTGGGAGTGCTTTTCTGTGTATTGCCCTTCAGTGCGTTGCGCCGCGCCAACTCTGTCTGCACTGCGTCGTATGTCTTGCGGTCTATGATCGCTTCATGATTATTTTGTACCAGATACATAGGGCGCTGTCCTGTGTTTCGGATGGCCTTGTGGCTGATGCAGTCCTGCCGGAATGTCTTTTGCATCAGGACATCACCTACATATTTCTCATTGGAGAGGATGCCGCGCACCGCGGGGTGTGTCCATGTTGCACCGCCGCGGGCGTTTGGAATGTGGCGTTCCTCCAGGTCTTTGCGGATCATATTAAGGCTGTCGCCGCGGAGGTACTTCTGGTAGATCTCCCGGACAATCTCTGCCTGTTCTGGAATGATTCGCGGCTTACCATCCGGTCCTTTCTCATAGGCGTACAGATTGTGGTAATGGATGGTGGCTTCACCACGTTGCATGGCGTAGCGCTTGCCTGCTTGGATATTTCCAGAGATGGACTCGCTCTCCGCCTGGGCGAAGGCCCCCATCATGGTCAGCATCAGTTCTGTGGACTCATCCATGGAGTTGATGTTTTCTTTTTCAAAGTAGACCGCGATGCCCTGCGCCTTCAGCATTCGGACGTAGTTCAGGCAGTCCACCGTGTTGCGGGCGAAGCGGGAGACAGACTTGGTGAGGATCAGGTCGATCTTGCCCTGCTTACACCATTTCATCATCCTCATGAAGTCTGCCCGTTTCTTGGCCGAAGTACCGGTGATGCCCTCATCCGCAAAGATGTCGGCCATCGTCCACGACTTATTCTCCATGATCTTATCGGTGTAGTAGTTTTTCTGCGCCTCGTAGCTGTTGAGCTGATCCTCCTCTTTTGTGGATACCCGGCAGTAGGCCGCCACCCGAAGCTGCCGCTGCTCGGCAGTTCCGGTGTTCTTTGGCGCAGCGGGTATCACGATCACCTTTGGCTTGTTCTCTCCCACGTTTACTAACTCCTCTCGATGATCTGGCCGTTTTTCAGCAACAGGCTGGCCTGCCCCTTTTTGACATAGATCTGTGACACGGTACTTTTCAGCAATTCGGCATCGATCTCTGCCATTGGTACGGCGGTGATGAACAGATGCCGCAGTCGTTGGCTTTCGTACTCGCTGCTGCCGATGGCGTTATATTGCAGTCCTGCCAGCCGCAGGGCGAGCTCTTTAGCGTTGTTCTCATTCACCGGGCTGGTGGTGAGTGCTGCGGAAAATCGCCGCTCCATTTCAGCCTGCTCACCACGGTTGACTGTCTGTGGCTGTGGCTTGATCTGTTCCGGCGATGCCGCAAGGCTGTTCAGCAGGGACAGCACCTGCGATTCTACCGCCGCGCTGGGCCTGCCGTTGCACAGGCGGCGCAGGGACTTTTGCGCCTCGGTTATCTGCACCGTAGGCTTGCGCTCTGACCGGCGCCGGGCTACTTCCTGTAGCTGCTCTGCAGAAAGGATTGCCGGAAAGCGTTCTGTACCTGCGTAGCGGTTGTCCTCCAAAATACGAGCCACCATATTCTTGTTCCAGGGCTTGTCCGCGTCGTAGGGCGGGCCTTTTTCTTTCAGATGGTCGGTGATGTCGTTGAAGGATGCCCCGGTCAGATAGCGGGCATAGATGCCCTGCACAGCTTGGGCCTCCTGCGGATGAACGACTATTTCGCCCATGACCATTTTGTACCCGAAGGGCAGCTTCCTGTTGCCCATTACCGCACCGTCCTTTCTATGCTCTCCCGCAGCTCCAGCCCGTTTTTCAGGCGGAACCGCAGGCTGGTGTTGCTCTCGATAATGACCTTGTCAATAAGCTGACCGAACAGCTCCCCGTCAAAGTCGTGCAGCGTTTCAGGCCCTCTTTTGAGGATGGTGATAAGCTCCTGGGTGCAGGGGATGGTATCATCACCGTCCTGGTTGAGGATCCTGCTTTTGGCTTGCTTGACGGCGCGGAGCTGTTCGGTCAGCTTATTGCTCTTGGATATGAAAATGTCAGGATCAACGCAGCCGCTTTCTCTCAGAGTGGTCAGCAGTTGATTCTGACTGGTAAGTTCCGCTAAGCATCTCCATGCGCTTAAGAACGGTGTAGAAGCTGTCGATCTCCTCCACCTTGCAGTCAGCTTTGACCGCATCACCGATCTTCAATGCCTCCAGCAGCTCCATGCAGTACGCATACTGGTCATGTGAGATTGGAAACGGAATGGTTGCCACGCCGTATTCCGGGTGCAAAGGGTTACTAAAAACAGCTTGAATCATTCTTCTTTCTCCTCTCGATTTTCTCCATATCTATCCGCAGGCAAGTCCCATCCCGATGCCAGCAGATGACACCGTGGGCGGGGTACGGGCATCCACGGCATCGTTCGTTCTCCGTGCAAAACACCGGCTCCGGCGGCGTCGGCACAAATGCCGTGCAGGTGCGTTTGTCTACGCTGCGTCTGATCCCATCGATCATGTCTACCTCCCTGTCCATAAAATACAAAAGGACGAAGTCTGACCCTTCAAACTTCGTCCCGTGACATTCTGTATTACATTATTACATTGTCTGTTCCATCGCGTCTTCCTGCTGCCGGATGCGCTCGGCCAAATCCGGCACACAATCCTCGATCTGCTGCTGTACGCTTCGGATCACCTTTTCCTGTTCGGCGGTGAGGTCGAAAAAATCACCGTCTACAGAGTCGGTGCAGCAGCGGTAGATCTCTGTCATCTGCTCTGGGCTGAAAAGCTGCTCCTTGTGGATGAGGCCGCTTCGTATGGCAAAGTCCCGCTTGGCCCCGTCATAGTCCTCCATGAAGTAGTGCCCGTGGGACACGCCCGTGCGATTATAGTCCCAATCCCATGTGACGAATTGGACGCCGTGTTTGCTATGTGTTCCCGCCAGCACTGTGCCGTTGAAGTCGGCAAGGATTCGATAGTCGCCCTCCAGTCCACTGGCTTTGAGCTGCGGGGCAGTCTCCATAGCAAGCATATACTCTCTCGTCCGTGCGGCGATGTCCTCGGCCTGGCGGAGAGCCTCCTCGGTCTGAGGTGTGCCAACATCCTCCCGCCGATAGAACACGCTGCCCTTGCCGGTGATCCGGCAGAGAGGCACGCCATTCCAATAGACAGGCATCTGCGAGTCCTCTAAAGGCTGGGTTTCAAAGCCAGCGCGGTGCAGGCGAACGCAGATCTCCTCAAGGTAATGAATCTGCTGCTCCGTGTTGCGGTCATTCATGTTGTGATCCTCCCATTTTGTAATGAAAAGAACGCCGATTCGATGGTTCTACGAAACCAACAAACCGACGCTCTAAACTTTGTGAAATTTTTTCATGAAAAAAGCCCCCTTTTGTGAGGAAAATCCTCGTACAAAAGGGGGCTGCATCCGATTTTATCGCCAGAAAACAGAAAAAGAGGTTCAAATCACGTTGAACCCCTCTCAGACGGCGCTGACATCCATGCTTGAAACCGTTGAAAAAGGGGCGTGGAAAACCCCGGAAAGGCTTGATGCCATGCGGTTTTCACCGCATGGCATCTAAACCTGTTTGTTCACTTGTAATGTTAAAAGGGTCACGAGTCAGCATATTCTCCTTCCTTCGTATTGCGGCCTCTCCCAGTTATTATCTTTGTTCCAAGTATAGTAAAGCACAGCGAATAAGTTCCTGTCCATCGAGAAGTATATAAGCAGAACTCCGCTTTTCGACAAAAAAGTTCGAAAAGCGGAGCCCGTCCATGTGCTTACTCCACCGTCATCAGGATCTGCCGCAGCATTTCATACAGCGGCTTCACGGAGTCGATCTCCATCCGCTCCCGCGGAGTATGGACATCGTAATTCATGACGCCCAGATTCACCATATCCAGCCTGCGCCCGATCTCACGGGCCTTGGTGTCAAAAACGCCGCCCTCCACACCGGCATGGATCTGCGCAATCTCCGGCTCGCGTCCGGTGACCTCCCGGAAGATGGGAATGACCTGCGGCAGCAACTGAGACGCCGCGTTGTACTCCCAAGCGCCTGCGCGGCTCTCCAGCTCAGCCTTCCAGCCGCACAGGGCAGCCAGCTCCGACTGATGGGCAATAATCTGATCGTGCAGATATTCGGAATTGCTGCGGGCAGAAAGGGTAAATTTTGCCTCGGTCTGTTCCAGACGCAGTATCGCCGGATTGGCAGAGCACTCCGCTCGAGAGTAGGTATCGTCCGCCATGCGCCATGCGCCCACATAGCACAGCCGGACAAAGCGCAGCAGCTTCTCCGCACACGCCGGTGTCAGCACCGTCATGCCGTCCCCGGCGGAGCGCTGGCTCACTGTGATAGTAAGCTGCGGCTCAGTGTGACGGTATACCTCTTTCAAAAGGGCAATACGCGCATCCAGCGCTGTCCGGACGGTATCCGCGTGCTCCGGCGGGCACACCACGACCGCCTCCGCGTGCGCCGGGATGATATTGATCAGCGTGCCTGCCGAGATGTCAGCAAGGCTTGCCAGTCCGGCAGGCAATCCCACCAGAAATTCCTCCGTGACTTTGACGGCGTTGCCGCGATCCATGTGGATGGTATTCCCGCTGTGTCCGCCCTGCATGCCGCTGATAGTCACGTCAAATGCCGTCCAGCCCACAGGCACCGGTGCCCGCTCCAGCGTCAGCGTACACTGTAACACACTGACACCCGCGGCGGAGACCAGGATCTTCTTGTTGTTAGAGTAATCCAGTCCGATGTAATAGTCGCCGTCCAGCCAATGGGCATCCATCGCCTCTGCACCCACGAACAGGATCTCCTCACCGGTGGTGAAAATCGCCTGCACCGGCGGATGTGGAAGCGTCCTGTCGTCCAGCAGCGCCAAGATCATGGCCACACCGGCGCCGTCATCCGCACCCAGCGTGGTGCCGTGAGCCTTTACGAAGCCGTCCTCCACATAGATGTCGATGGGCTGCGTCTTGAAGTCAAACGCCACATCCGGATCCTTGGCGCACACCATATCCAGATGCGCCTGTAGTACGATGCTCTTGCGATTTTCATAGCCAGACGTTGCCGGGGCGTACAGCTTTACGTTGTTGGCTTCGTCACGCTCCCAACGGTAGCCATGCTGCTCCGCGTAGGCAATGATGTAATCGCTGACCGCTTTTTCATTGCCGCTGCCCCGCGGAATGCGGGTCAACTGCTCAAAATAGGAAAATACGCTTTGCGGCTCCAGTCCACACAATACATTCGTGCTCATAAGTACCTCCTGTTACCCGCGATCACCCCAGCAGGGGAACAATGATGCCGGCAAGGATCACGGAACCGATGGTCACGGTGATGAAACCGGCCACCGTCATCTGCGGCAGCAAATAGTTGCGCAGTGCGGACTTTTCCTCATCCGTCGTACCCACGCCATTGGCGATTTCCTCAGACAGCATCACTGTGGTGGGAAAGCCGAAAGTGCAGGTGATGCCCAACGCGATGTTCAGCCAGGCGCTCTGCTTCAGCACCTTGGACAGCAGGAACGCGAACACCACCACGCCGGCGGCACCCAGCAGCAGGACTACCAGCACGGGGATGAAGGACTGCACCAGTGTCTGGGGCGTGACCTTGGCCAGGGAAGAGAAAATGGTCATCAGGATGGAGAACAGCAGCAGGAAATAGGAATCGAGCTTGGACAGCGCGTTGCGGGGCAGGAAGCCCAGTTCGGTGAACAGCACGCCCATCACCAGACAGATGATGTACACGTTGACCTTGTCCTGCGTCAGCGCGGACAGCGCCGTACTGAGACTGGCCACCAGTGCCACCTTGGTGAAGTTGTAAACGGGCTTATTGGTCTTGCTGAAGAAGGACAGCGGACGCTTTTTCTCGCTGGCGGCATCTTCCGTCGTAACAGCCAGATACTTCTGCATCTTTTCCCGATCCTTTAGGAAAGCTCGGGCCTCACGGTTCAGGCAGAAGGAGCACAGGGGCACACCGATGAACTTCTGCAACGCAAAAATCAGGATCACCACTACACCCAGTGTATCAGTCAGCCCGACGTTTTCCAGCGCCTCGTTGACGATCATCAGCGCTACGGACGCACCGGCGAAGATAGGAGCGCCGGCAATGGCGGCATCCGTGCCGATGATGAACCGTCCCACAAATACGATGAGCAGCACACCCGCGGTGCAGCAGCAGAAACTGGCGATGACCGTTTTCCACTGGCGCATCAGTTCCTTCGTGTTCATAGTGGTGCCGACACCGACGACCAGCAGACTGGCACTGACCTTGCCCAGGGGCGCGATGCCAGCGGTGGTCACGATATCCGTGGGCAGACCGCACCAGAAGCCGATGAGCATCACGACGCACAGAACGAATACCAAAGAAAGAAGTCCTTTTGTCTTGACGGAGACGATATCGCCGATAGCATACAGCACAAGGCAGATCGTCAATGCATAAATCGCTGCCATAGTTTTCTCCTCCTAATATTTTTTGATGTCATAAGGATACCTCTCATTGAGGGGCAAAAAGGGATTACAGTTCGATTTCCAGCAGCAGGCCGCACAGGGACTTACCGTGCTTGTCCAGCGCCAGAGAGCGGGTCACGCCGCCGCCGAGACTGCCGAAGATCACAAAATTCAGCGCGTACAGGGTCGGAATCTCATACCGGTCCACATGGGTCACGCCCAGCGGAGCGAACTGCTCCATGACCTTCTCCGCCGTCAGTTTCTCTGCCAGAACGGCATAATCCTCCTGGCGGTAAGCACAGGCGGAAATAGTGGAGATGTTGCCCTTGTCTCCCGTGCGGGAGTGCGCGATGTCGTATACACGCATATTCACTCACCCCTTTCCCAGCAGACCGTGGGATGAACGTCTTCCTCCGGGATAAGCACCGAGGCGATGGAGAGCACCGACTCCACGCTGCTGCGGACGCCGCCGCCTCCGGCCGGGCCGTTGACATACAGCGCCTCGATCTCCCGGCCAATGACCTCCGCGTCCTCTTTCTTTTCCGTACGCACGGCTACCCGCAGCCGCACCTCGCTGAGCTGCGGAGCGGGGAACACCTTCTCCTGCTCCGCACCGTACAGACTGTTGACGCCGATCAGGTCGGTGCGCGTTTCGCTGTAATGCTTGTTCAGTAGGACAAGACGCTTTTGGATGACCTCCGCTGCCAGCTTCGCGCGCGCCACACAATTCCGACCACCATAGCTGATTTGGCCCTCACCGATGTAGCCGTCCTGATAGCCCACGCTGACCTTCAACGTGCCGGTGCGCTTTTTTCCCGCGGCACCCTTGACCTCGACCCGCCCGTCGGATAGCTCCTCCACGGAGAGCTGGGAGAAATCCGCGATCACATCGGGAGTGAAGTAATTGGCGGGATCCTGGATTTCATACAGCAGCTGTTCCGTCACCGTCTGGCGATCCAGTCTGCCGCCGGTCTGGGGCAGCTTCTCCAGCAGGATACGCTCATCCTCTGTAAATGTCAGGATGGGAAACCCCAAATTCCACAGCTCCGGCACATCCTTGACACCGGGATCCGCGAAATAACCGCCTGTGACCTGCGCACCGCACTCCAGCAGATGCCCTGCCACTGTGGCCTTGCCGAGAAAATCCACGTCGGCATCGTAATCTTTGCCGAATTCGTACATCAGCGGGCCGACGGCCAGCGCCGGGTCAGCCACCCGTCCGGTAATGACGATATCCGCGCCGTCCGCCAATGCCTGCGAGATCTGCCGTCCGCCGATGTAGGCGTTGGCGGAAACGATCTTATCCGCCAGCGTGTGCAGCGGCTCACCCGTCTCCATAATCGCGAGATCGCCGTATGCCGGTATCCGTTCCGTTACCTCGTCGCCGATAACAGCCGCGATCTTCAGATCAGTCAGGTCGTACTGCGCCGCCATTTTCCGCACCTTTTCGGCCGCGGCGACGGGATTGGCCGCCCCCATGTTGGTGATGATCTTCACTGGATGCTCCCGCAGCAGCGGCAGCACCCGCTCCATGCGATACTCCAGAAGTCGATTGTATCCCTTCTGCGGGTCCGCCGCACGATCTTTCTGCGCCAACGCGATGGTCCGTTCCGCCAAGCATTCAAACATGATGTAATCGACGTTGCCTCTGCGGATGTTTTCCAGTGCCGGCTCAATGCGGTCACCGGCATAACCGGCACCCGCAGAGATCCTGACCGCTTTCATCTCCTCCACCTCATTTGTCCAAAATTTCTGAAAATGCACTTTCGATGATTGCATTATATGGCCGAAACTGATATAATTCAAATCACTTATATTTATATAATTCATCAGTCAAAAGCATATCACAAAGGAGTGGCCCATGGAATACTTCAATCTGGAATATTACCGCGCCTTTTATACGGTGGCACAGACCGGCAATGTCACAAAGGCCGCCGAGCTGCTGTGCCTGTCCCAGCCCGCCGTAACCCGCTCCATCCACCGGCTAGAGGAGTCTCTTGGCTGCAAGTTGTTTACCCGCGTTTCCCGCGGCGTGCGGCTCACCGTGGAAGGCACGGCGCTTTTTTCCCATGTGGACAGCGCGTTCAAATCTTTGTCCAACGGCGAACGCGAACTAAAGCGGCTGGCCGCCTTTGAAGCAGGTACGCTGATCATCGGCGCTACGGAGACGCCGCTGTACCATTTCCTGCTGCCGAAGCTGGGACAGTTCCGGGAGATGCATCCCAATGTGACGCTTCAGGTGCAGGGCAGCTCCACACATGAGACGATTCAGATGCTCCGCGCAGAGCAGGCGGACGTAGTGCTGGCAGTTTCTCCGCTGACAGATGTGGAGGACTTGTCCGTGACTAATCTAGCCTCTTTTCGTGACGTGTTTGTAGCCGGCCCCAGATTCAAATCGCTGGCTGGACGGCATTTGTCTTACGATGAGATATTCCGGTTCCCCATCGTGGCGGTGGAGTCCGGCACCAGTGCCCGGGGCAATCTGGACGCATGGTTTGCCGAACAAGGGATGACGTTTTTGCCCAACTACTCTGTGCGTACCTCCTCCACCGTTATCCCGTTTGTGGAGCAGGGGCTGGCCATCGGCATTCTGCCATCTCTGTTCGCACAGAGCCTTCTGGCGCAGGAGGGCTTTTTCACACTCGATACAGAACCCATCCCTGCCCGCCAGATTCTGTTGGTGCATCGCGGCGAGGGTCGAGCCTCTCTGCTGTGCCAGGAATTCATACGGCTGCTGCAAAGCTGACAGGTTCTGGAATGACAGGGAATTGTAAAAAAAGAACACACCCACCCAAATATAAAAACGCCTTCTAAAGAAAGAGCTGCCATGAAGAACATTAGCACCTATAATTGTCGCATCTCTCGGCCTACGGTGGTCGCAGTCGCTTTCCAAATGGTCGCTGCGCTCACACCGCCGCGTAAGTCCATTACAGCCGACCACCGTTTCACCCCCATTCCATACACATAGACAGGCTGACACGCGTACATGCATCAGTCCATTTGTATGATGCTATTACAATGGCATAAAGGCTCCACGGGCCCTTGAATCCGCTTACCATAAGAAGTTGTGAGAAAACCGTGTTCAATAGCAGCCTTGTGCAAAAATAATCGTTCCGCATAACAGCGTCCTCCTTGCTTTTTGAGCCGTGCGGCTCATTTAGCTCCTCCTAAACGCAAAAAAGCGCTGGTTCGATGGTTCTACGAAACCAACAAACCGACGCTCCAAACTTTGTGAAACTTTTTTATGAAAAAAGCCCCCTTTTGCGAGGAAACTCCTCGTACAACAGGGGGCTGCATCCGATTATTTCGCCAGAAAACAGGAAAAGAGGGGTTCAAATCACGTTGAACGCCTCTCAGGCGGCTCTGACATCCATGCTTGAAACCGTTAAAATCGGGGTATAGGAACCCCGGAAAAGGCTTGATGCCATGCGGTTTTCACCGCATGGCATCTAAACCTGTTTGTTAACTTGGAGCGGGCGACGAGGCTCGAACTCGCTACCTCGACCTTGGCAAGGTCGCGCTCTACCAGATGAGCTACGCCCGCAAACGCAAGGTGAATTGTAGCAGAAAACACGCTGCTTGTCAACCCTGCATTTTTATTTTTTGTAAAAACGCTGCCGTCGCGGCACGGGCTACCGCATGAGGATCTCCACCACGCCGGCATTGGCGGCGTTGGGATAGAAATTCGTCACCCAGCCGCTGCCGCCCATGGCGCTCTGCACCTGGTACACCGTCTGCTGCACCTGATAGGACTGCCCTTCAAAGGCGCTCAGCTGCACCACCAGCTCCGTTTTGCCCGCCTGGGCCGCCTCGGTCAGCAGATCGTGCAGGGCGGAGACATTGGTGGCGTGAACGATGTCAATGAGCTGCTGCTCGGTCTTCTTATAGCCGATGGTCACGGTGATCTCGCTGTAATTCCGGGCGGAATCGTCCACGGTGTACTGGATATAGGACACCGCATAGGAGCCCATGGGCGTGTCCTTCTCCACCTCGCGGCAGGCCTTTTCCGCCGCGTCGCCGGCATCCAGGCCCTCCTGGGCGTAATAGAGCCAGATGGTCCCCTCCTCCGCGTGGTTGCCCACGAAGATAAGGATATTGTTCACCAGATCCTGATAGGTGTCCGCCCGCAGCACGTCCCGGCCCTCGCCCTCGTAATAGGTAGGGCTGTGGTCCTTGACCTCGTACCACTCCCGATTCAGCAGGCTGCCGCAGCCGGTCAGCGACACCGTCAGCAGCGCGCACAGCAGCACCGCGCACCATCTCTTTACCATGTCCGCGCCCTCCATTCCATCTTGTTACAGCAGCTCCAGCTGCTTCTCCTCGCTGTCCTCCGGCTTCAGGAGCGCACCCGCCGCGGGGATGGTCCGCGTCCGGTAGCGGGCACCGTTGACGATGCCGCATTCCACCGCGGGAAGCACCTTTTCCAGCCGGTACTTGGGCTTGATGTTCATCACCTGCACGCCCTGGGTAGAACGGGTGGTCTTGGGTGAGAGCAGCGCCGTGTGCACCAGCAGAGCCCGGGGCTCGTTGGTCTCCAGCGCCAGCTCCGTATCCTCCGTCAGGTGTACGGTGCACACCAACGGGAACTTGTCGCAGTAGGCGCCGGTGAGCTTCCGCCGATTGGACACCGTGGCGTAGGCGCTCAGCGCCACACGGGCGGCACGGCCGTTCTCAAAGAAAAACACCACGCTGCCGCTGTAATCTCCCGGCAGGCACAGCCAGATCACATTCTCGCCGGCATCCATGCCCAGCTTGGCGGGCAGGTAGTCGCCCAGGGCGGAGGCCTTCGTCTCGCCGAACTCACTGGCACGGCTCTTGTACACCTGGCACTTATCCGTGAACAGCAGCAGCTCCGTGCTGTTGGCGGCCTCGAAGTACTGCCGCAGGCTGTCGCCCTCCTTGAACTTCTGCTCGCCGGACATCCGCAGGGACTGGGGCGTGATCTTCTTGAAATAGCCCTCCCGGCTGAGGAACAGGTGCACCGGATAGTCCTCCGCAGGCTCCTCGTCCGGCTCCTCCGGCATCTCGTGACTGTATACGATCTCCGTCCGCCGGGGCATGGCGTACTTCTTCTTCACGTCCTCCAGCTCGTTGATGATGATCTTGCGGATGCGGCCCGGCTTGGCCAGAGTATCCTCCAGGTCCTCGATCTCGTCCTGCAGGGCGCTGGTCTCCGCCACCCGCTTGAGGATGTACTCCTTGTTGATGTTCCGCAGCTTGATCTCCGCCACGTACTCCGCCTGCACCTGGTCGATGCCGAAGCCGATCATCAGGTTGGGGATGACCTCGGCTTCCTCCTCGGTCTCGCGGATGATCTGGATGGCCCGGTCGATGTCCAGCAGGATACGCTTCAGGCCCTGCAAAAGGTGAAGCTTTTCCTTTTTCTTATTCAGGATGAAGTACACCCGGCGCTTGACGCAGTCAGTGCGCCAGGCGGTCCACTCCTCCAGGATTCCGCCCACGCCCAGCACGCGGGGCATACCGGCGATGAGGATGTTGAAGTTGCAGCTGACGGTATCCTGCAGAGGCGTCAGCCGGTACAGCTTGGCCATAAGCTTGTCCGGGTCCACGCCACGCTTCAGGTCGATGGCCAGCTTCAGGCCGCTGAGGTCCGTCTCGTCGCGCATATCGGCGATCTCCTTGACCTTGCCGGCCTTCACCAGCTCCGCCACCTTGTCCAGAATGGCCTCGATGGTGGTGGAGTAGGGGATCTCGTACACCTCGACGACGTTTTCTTTCTTATCGTACCGCCATCGGGCGCGGACCTTCAGGCCGCCGCGGCCGGTGCTGTAAATGGCCCGCAAATCGTCGCCGTCACAGATGATCTGGCCGCCGGTGGGAAAATCCGGTGCCAGCAGCGTGGAGGCGATATCGTGGGCGGGGTTTTTCAGATAGGCGATGGTGGTATCGCACACCTCACCCAGATTAAAGCCGCAGATCTGGCTGGCCATGCCCACGGCGATGCCCTGGTTGGCGGACACCAGCACATTGGGATAGGTGGTGGGCAGCAGCGCCGGCTCCTTGGTGGTGTTGTCGTAGTTGTCCACAAAGTCCACGGCATCGCAGTCCAGATCACGGAACAGCTCGGCGCAGATGGGGGCCAGCTTGGCCTCGGTGTACCGGCTGGCGGCATAGGCCATGTCCCGGGAGTACACCTTGCCGAAGTTGCCCTTGCTGTCCACAAAGGGATGCAACAGGGACTCGTTGCCCTTGGCCAGGCGGACCATGGTCTCGTAGATGGCCTGGTCGCCGTGGGGGTTCAGGCGCATGGTCTGGCCCACGATATTGGCGCTCTTGGTGCGGCTGCCGGTCAGCAGGCCCATTTTGTACATGGTGTACAGCAGCTTTCGGTGGGAGGGCTTGAAGCCGTCGATCTCCGGGATGGCGCGGGAGACGATGACGCTCATGGCGTAGGGCATATAGTTGGTCTCCAGCGTGTCGGTGATGGGCTGCTCCACCACAGCGCCCCGCAGGCCCATCACGTTGGGATCGCCCGCGTGCCGTATTTCTTTTTCCTCGGTTTTCTTTTTTGCCATAGGAACGGTGTCCTTTCACTGTCTAAAGCCTGCTGCCGCAGGCCTTTTCTTTATAGCTTTGCACGGAGCAGATGTCCGGAGCACCGGCAAAGGCGTCAGATCTTCCGCCAAGACAAGGCGCAGGGGCGCAGCCATACTTTGTGTATGGCAAGCCGCTGCAACAAAGTATTGGCGCAAGAGATACGCCTTTGTCAGCTTACATCGATCATATCAAGGTACTTATAACCATTTTCAGCGATATAGTCCTTTCTGCCGGACAGGTTATCGCCCAGCAGCAGGTCAAATACCCGGGCCGTCTCCTCGGCGTCCTCCGGCAGCACCCGGATGAGCCGCCGCGTCTCCGGCGACATGGTGGTCATCCACATCATCTCCGGGTCGTTCTCGCCCAGTCCTTTGGAGCGCTGGACATTGACCTTCTTGCCCTCCAGCTTTTTCAGGATATCCGCCTTCTCCTTCTCAGAGTAGGCGAACCAGGTCTTCTCGCCGGACTTCTCTTTGCAGGTGATCTCGAACAGGGGCGTCTCGGCGATATAGACGTAGCCCTCCCGGATCAGGGTGGGGCACAGCCGGTAGAGCATGGTCAGGATCAGCGTGCGGATCTGGAAGCCGTCCACGTCGCCATCGGTGCAGATGACCACCTTGCTCCAGCGAAGGTTGCTCAGGTCAAACTGGTTCAGGTCCTTGACGGCCTTGCCGCTGACCTCCACGCCGCAGCCCAGCACCTTCATCAGGTCGGTGATGACGTCGCTTTTGAAGATACGGGGATAATCCGCCTTCAGGCAGTTCAGTATCTTGCCGCGGACGGGCATGAGGCCCTGAAATTCCGCGTCGCGGGACTGCTTGCAGGCGCCCAGGGCGGAGTCGCCCTCCACGATGTATATCTCGCGGCGCTCCACGTCCTTGGTGCGGCAGTCCACGAACTTCTGCACCCGGTTGGCAATATCGATCTTTTCGGTGAGCTTTTTCTTCTGGTTGATGCGGGTGCGCTCCGCCGTCTCGCGGCTGCGCTTGTTGATGAGCACCTGAGCGGCGATCTTCTCCGCCGCGTCACGGTTCTCGATGAAGTATATCTCCAGCCGGCTGCGGAGGAACTCCGTCATGGCCTCCTGGATGAACTTGTTGGTGATGGCCTTCTTGGTCTGGTTTTCGTAGCTGGTCTGGGTGGAAAAGCTGCTGCTGACCAGGATCAGGCAGTCCTGCACGTCCGGAAAAGTGATCTTGGCCTCGCCCTTGACGTACTTGTTGTTGTCCCGCAGGTATTTGTCGATGGCCGACACCATGGCCGAGCGGGTAGCCTTCTCCGGGCTGCCGCCGTGTTCCAGGAAGCTGGAGTTGTGGTAGTATTCGCACAGGGCGGTCTTGTTGGAGAAGCACAGCGCCACGCTGAGCTTCACCTTGTACTCCGGCTTGTCCGGCCGATCCCGGCCCCGGCGCTCCGCCTCCCAGTACACCGGCTCCGTCAGGGCATCCAGACCCGCCAGCTCCCGGATGTAATCCTCGATACCGTGCTCGTAGACGAACTCCTCTGTCTCGAACTTTCCGGCGGCTGTCTCGTTTTTCAGCCGGAAGGTCACGCCGGCGTTGACCACCGCCTGCCGCCGCATCACGTCCCGGTAGTAGTCCACGGGGATATCGATGTCGGTAAACACGTCCAGGTCCGGCAGCCAGCGGATGGTGGTGCCTGTACGCTTCTTATTGCCGGTCTGTTCGCTGACCTCCAGCTTGCCCACGATCTCGCCGCGCTCAAAGTGCAGGCGGTACTCCTTCCCGTCACGCCACACGGTCACGTCCATATAGCGGGAGGCGTACTGGGTGGCGCAGGAGCCCAGGCCATTCAGGCCCAGGGAGAACTCGTAGTTCTCGCTGTTCTCGTTGTCGTACTTGCCGCCGGCGTACAGCTCGCAGAACACCAGCTCCCAGTTGTAGCGTCCCTCTTTTTCGTTCCAGTCCACCGGGCAGCCCCGACCCTGGTCCTCCACCTGGATGGACCGGTCGGCGAACCGGGTCACGGTAATGAGCTTGCCATGGCCGCCCCGGGCCTCGTCAATGGCGTTGGACAGTATCTCGAATACCGCGTGCTCGCAGCCCTCCAACCCATCGGAGCCAAAAATGACGCCGGGCCGCTTCCGTACCCGGTCCGCCCCTTTCAGACTGGAGATACTTTCATTATCATAAGTCGCTTTCTTTGCCATATCTATCCTCCGGTGTATACCGATCACAATTCATTATACATTATATAGTATCGGCAGGCGTTTTGCAAGCGCCCGTACGCCCCATTCCCCGCCGCTTCCGCAAGAAATATTAGGGCCCCTGAAATATTGACTGGTTTACACAAAAAATAACCCGGCCGCAACCGGGCGCAGCCCTTTGTGTATAGGGTTTTGCACAGTTTCCACACCTTTTTCCACCAGCGTTATGTTACCTGATAATTCTCGTAAAAAGTTGCAAAAACACAGTTAATAGACATAATCAGGCGGCTTTTACTCTTATGCGTGTATACTTGCGTGCATATTCATTTGCTGCACACGCTTATCGGACGACACGCTGTTGAATAACCGTGAAACCACCTGTCCCACAGGGCTTTTCGCCCACGCCCCCGACAAACTGCACAACGGGACAACGGCGGCGCGGCGCAACTTTTCCGTCACGGCGCAAAAAAGCCTCTTGCGCTCTGCCGGCAGGTGTGCTATGATATGAACACAGTTGTTCGCAAGCGGCGGACACGAGGAGGAGCAATATGGAGAAACAGAAATTTTACTTAGTCGCCGCCGACGCTCTGCCGGAGGTCTTTCTCCGGGTAGCAGAGGCCAAACGGATGCTGCAGGTAGGCGAGGCCGCCACCGTGGGCGACGCTGCCCGCCAGGTGGGCATCAGCCGCAGCGCCTTCTATAAATACAAGGATGCCGTACAGCCCTTCCAGAATATGCACGCGGGGCATATCATCACCTTTTATGCCCTGCTGAAGGACAACCCCGGCGTGCTGTCCAACTACCTGGCCATCTTCGCCAATTCCGGCGCCAACATCCTGACCATCAACCAGACCATCCCCACCAACGGCTGCGCCGGCGTGACCATCTCCGCGGAGACGGGCGATATGTCCGAGGAGCTGGATGATCTGATGACCCGTGCCGCCGCGGCGGAGGGCGTGCTGAAGTTCGAGATCATGGCGGGATAATGCTCAGACGCAAAAAACAGGCACACTATGTGTGCCTGTTTTTTTTGCAAGAAATATCCCCCCGGCTGACGCCGGGGGGATGCGTATTGCAGGGAGTTACTCCGCCTTGGGAGCCTCAGCGGCCTCGGCAGCAGCCTTGGCAGCGGCGGCCTTCTTCTCGGCAGCAGCCTTCTGCGCGGCCTTGAACTTCTCCTTCTCCTCAGGCGTGGGGATAGGCTCAATGGCGTTGCGCGGGCAGGCCTTGGCGCACATGGTGCAGTTCTTGCACTTGCTGTAGTCGATGACGGCCACGTTGTCCACAACGTGAATGGCGTCGAACTTACAGGTACGCTCACACATACCGCAGGCGATGCAGCTGTTGGCGCAGACCTTGGTAACGGCGGGGCCCTTGTCCTTGTTGGAGCAGTTGACAAACACCTTCTGCTTGTAGGGCACCTCCACGATCAGGTGGTGCGGGCAGGCAGCGCGGCAGGCACCGCAGTTGGTGCACTTCTCCTTGTCCACCACGGCAACGCCGTTGATGACATGGATGGCGTCGAACTTACAGGCCGCCACACAGGAGCCGAAACCGAAGCAGCCATAGCGGCAGGCCTTGGCATCGCCGCCGCAGACCTTGGTGGCCGCCAGACAGTCCTTCACTCCGCGGTACTCGAAGTTATCCTTGGCGTTGCAGCCGCCGTTGCACAGCACGTGCGCCACCATCTTGTCGCCGGAGGGAGCCTCCATGCCCATGATGGCGGCGATCTTCGCCGCGTTCTCGGGGCCGGCGGGGGCGCAGGCGGTGACGGGGGCTTTACCGGCCAGGATCGCCTCGGCGCAACCGCCGCAGCCGGGATAGCCGCAGCCGCCGCAGTTGGCGCCGGCCAGACATGCCTGGATCTCAGGCAGACGGGGATCGACCTCGACCTCGAAGACCTTAGCGGCAACAGCGAGGATCAGACCGAACACAATGGCGAGTACGCCCAGAACGGCGATCGCGTATACAATAGTCATAGTTCCTTACCTCCTTACCAGACCTTCAGGCCGCTGAAGCCCATGAAGGCCAGAGCCATCAGGCCGGCGGTGACCAGCGCGATGGGGAAGCCGTCAAAGGCCTTGGGGTTGTCGCCGGAGACCTCCAGCTGCTCGCGGACCGCCGCGAACAGGAAGATGGCCAGCAGGAAGCCCAGACCGCCGGTGATGCCGTAGACCACGGACTCGATGAAGTTGTAGTCATTCTGGGTATTCAGCAGAGCCACGCCCAGCACGGCGCAGTTGGTGGTGATCAGGGGCAGGTAGACGCCCAGGGCGGTGTACAGGGTGGGGATGTTCTTCTTCAGGAACATTTCCACAAACTGCACCAGACCAGCGATGACCAGAATGTAGGCCACGGTCTGCATGAACTCCAGATGCAGGGACACCAGCACCATGTTGATCAGGTAGCAGAATGCGGAGGCCAGACCCATAACGAAGGTCACGGCGGCGCCCATACCGATGGCCGTGTCGATCTTCTTGGACACGCCCAGGAAGGGGCAGATGCCCAGGAACTGGGCAAAGATGAAGTTATTGGTCAGAATAGCGCCAAGAGAGATGGCGAGCAAGGTAGTCACACTCATAGCTTACTTGGCCTCCTTTTTCTTTTCGCTCTTGGCCAGAGCCCACTGCATCACAGCGATGAGGCAGCCCAGCGTCAGGAAGCCGCCCACAGGCAGCGTCAACACGCTGACACCGTACTCGGCGGGGAAGATCTCAACGCCGGGTGCGCTGCCCAGTGCGCCGCCGCCCAGCAGACCGCCGCCGAACGTGCCGGCGCCGAAGAACTCACGGAATACGCACATCACGATCAGCACGAGAGTATAGCCGATGCCCTGGCAGATGCCGTCCACCGCGGAGGCACCCACGCCGTTCTTGGAGGCGAAGCCCTCCGCACGGCCGAGGATGATGCAGTTCACGACGATCAGGGGGATAAACACACCCAGAGAGCTGGACAGGGCGGGAACGAACGCCTTGAGCAGCAGATCCACGCAGGTGACGAAGCCGGCGATGACCACGATATAGCAGGCGATACGCACTTCGTTGGGAATGATCTTGCGCAGCAGGGAGATGAAGATGTTGGAGAGGGTCAGGATAATGAGCACGGACACGCCCATGCCCAGGCCGTTGAAGAACGACGTGGTGATGGCCATGGTGGAGCACATACCCAGCACCTGCACCAGCACAGGGTTCTGTGTGATGAGGCCCTCTTTCAGTTGCTTACCGAAATTCATAAATGCAGCTCCTCCTTTCTTAGCCCAGCAGCTCGGCAACAGCCAGAGCGGCATTGGCGCCCATGTTGATGCCCTTGGTGGAGACGGTAGCGCCGGAGACGGCGATGATGTTCTTGCCTACCACCAGGGAGCCCGCGCCGCTCTCACCGATGAACTGATCCAGGACCGGCTCGCCGGCGGCGTTGGGCTCGTTGCCCACGACCTTGGTGCCGATGCCGGACGTCTCGGCGTGGCTGACCACGGAGATGCCGGTGATGGCCTTGTCGGCGTCCACGCCCACCATCATCACGATGCTGCCCTGGGAGCCGGAGGCGGAGATCTTCATAACATAGCCGTTGTCGGCGCCGGCGGTGGTCATGGGATACAGCTCCACCAGCTTGCCGCCCTGAGAGGCAGCCGCCGCGGTCATGTCGTCGGTGATGTCCAGCTTGTCGCCAAACTCGCTGCCCTCGGGAGCCACAGCGCTCATGGCGATGCGGGTGTTCTCCGCATCGATGGCGGCGATCTTGTCGGCGGTCACGTTGTCGACCAGACCCAGCAGGGCGGCCACAACGAGGGAAATAACAGTCAAGGTGCCGGCGACCTTGAGAATAAACTTACCGGAGATCTTCATTACTTCGCCGCCTCCTTCTTTTCTTTCTTGGGCGCACCATAGATGACGGGACGGATGTACTTATCCAGCAGCCAGGTGGTGCAGTTCATGATCAGGATGGAATAGCAGACGCCCTCGGGATAGGAGCCGAAGCGGCGGATAAAGCAGGTCAGCAGACCGCAGCCGAGGCCGAAGATCAGCTGGCCGGGCTTAGTGACGGGGGAGGTGGCATAGTCGGTAGCCATAAAGATGGCACCCAGCATCAGGCCGCCGCCGAACACGTTGTACAGCATATACTGCACGTTGTCGATACCGGCGGGCGCCGCGATTAGGGTCAGGATGGCCACGGTGCCGATGTACGCCACGGGGATCTGCCAGGAGATGACCTTGCGGATGAGCAGGTAGACACCGCCCACCAGCAGACACAGGGCGGAGACTTCGCCCAGGGAGCCGCCGACCTTGCCCAGGAACATATCGCCGATGGAGTAGTTGCTCATCAGGGTGGTGAACGCCTCCTCGGTGCCCTCCTTCATAATGGCCATGGGGGTGGCGGCGGAGGTGACATCGGGACGGATCTGGGGGATGGCCCAGGTGGTCATCCATGTGGCATAGCTGGCCAGCAGGAACGCACGGCCCGCCAGCGCGGGGTTCAGGAAGTTGCAGCCGATGCCGCCGTAAAGCTGCTTGACCACAACGATGGAGAAGAACGCGCCGATAATGATGACCCACCAGGGCAGATCAACGGGGCACACGAAGCTCAGCAGGATACCGGTGACCACGGCGGACAGATCGCCCACCATGCAGGACTTCTTCATGGCCTTGCGGTAGGCCCACTCAAAGAACACGCAGGATACCACGGAAACAGCGGTCAGCAGCAGAGCCTTCCAGCCGAAGCAGTACACGCTCCAGGCCAGTGCGGGCAGCAGCGCGATGATCACGTCCAGCATGATGCTGCGGGTATCCTCGTTGGAACGGATGTGGGGGGAGGAGGACGCGATCAGCTTGAGATTCTTGTAATCAGTCATGGTTTACGCCTCCTTCTTTTCGGCAGCGGCCTTTGCTTCGGCCTCCGCCTTGGCCTTGGCGGCCATTCTCGCGTTGTTGACCTCCTGCTTGCCCAGACGGAACGCATGGGTCAGGGGCAGGCGGGCAGGACAGGTGTAGGTGCAGGCGCCGCACTCGATGCAGTCCATGCCGTGCAGCACATTCTGCCAGGTGTCCACGTCGCCCTTCATCAGGTACTTGTACATGAAAATGGGCTCCAGACGGATGGGGCACACGCCCACGCACTTGCCGCAGCGGATACACTGGGGATCCTCGACGTACTGCTCCTCCTTGTCGGCGAAGGCCAGCATGGCGCCGGTGCCCTTGCCCACGGAGACGTCCACGTCGTACTGGGCCAGGCCCATCATCGGGCCGCCCATGATGAGCTTGTAGGTCTCGTCCTTCAGGCCGCCGCAGGCGTCGAACAGCTTGGTAATGGGGGTGCCGATGGGGCACTCGATGTTCTTGGGCTCGATGACGCCGGAACCGGAGACGGTGACGATCTTGTTGACCACGGGCATACCCTCATACACCGCGCGGTAGATGGCGCAGGTGGTATTCAGGTTGAAGATGCAGCAGCCCGCGTCGGCAGGCAACTTGCCGCTGGGCACCTGACGGCCGGAGACGGCCTGGACCAGCTGCTTCTCAGCGCCCTGGGGATAGCGGGTGTGCAGGACCTCCACCACCACGGGGGCGTTCAGCTCCGCGATCTTGGCGTTCAGGACGTCAGCCGCGTTCTGCTTGTTGGCCTCGATGCCGATGTACACCTTATCCACGCCGAAACACTTGGCCAGCAGGGTCGCGCCCTTGATGACCTGCTCCGGACGCTCCAGACAGGTGCGGTGGTCGCCGGTGATGTACGGCTCGCACTCCGCGGCATTGATGATCACATAGTCCACCTTGCCCAGACCGGAAGAGATCTTCACATGGGTGGGGAACGTCGCGCCGCCCTGGCCGACGATGCCGGCGTTCTTGACGATCTCCACCAGCTGCTCGGGCGTCAGGCTGTCGGGATCCGCCACGGGCTTGACTTCCTCGGAGACCTCATCCTGGAAATCGTTTTCAATGACCACGGACATCATCTTGCCGCCCATAGAGAAGGGACGGGGCTCCACGGCCTTGACCGTGCCGGAGATGCTGGCGTGGATGGGGGCGGAAACAAATCCGCCGGGTTCGCCGATCCTCTGTCCAATTTTAACCTTGTCGCCTACCGCTACAATAGGCTTGCAAGGCGCACCGATGTGCATAGACATGGGAATGACCACCTCAGCCGGCGCCGCCAGCTTTTCGATGGCCTTTTCATTGGTTGCGGCCTTCATGTCGTTGGGATGAACGCCGCCAAAGAATGCTTGTGCCATTGTCTTCACCTCATCTTACTACCGGGTGGCGCTATGCCACCGCATACTGTCTTAAATATTACAACAAAACTTTTCTCTTGTCCAGCCCCGCGTTGAAATTCCCACGTTTTTTTGCGGTTTTTGTCAGAAACTTCACCGGCAAAGACCGCCTCTTGTGTTTTTCGGGCAGCTGTGCTACACTATACGGTAGAGGGACGGACGCCGTCGGAAAAAACTTCCTGCACTGCGGCAGACGGTCCTCCGCCGGATATCAAACTCTATTCCGAAAGGATGGTATTTTAGTATGGTACTTGACCGTGGTTCCCTGAAGCGGGAGTCCAAGATGCTGCTGAAAACCGCACAGGTCAGCCCTTACCTGTTTACGCTGGTGCTGCTGGCCATCATGTTCGTCATCAACGGCATCAGCGACTATGTGCAGATGGACGACGAGTTCGCCTATGTCTACTCCCTGCGGTTCGATATGGATCTGAGCTTCCTGGCACTGCACCGGGCGTTCCCCGCTTTTGCGGTGTGGTTCGTGTCTATCGTGTGCACGCTGCTGGGCGTGGTGCTAAACGTCGGTGCGTCCCTGTACCACCTGGGCATCCGTCGGGGTGAGGAGATGCCCTTCGTCACCCTGTTCGATGGCTTCGCCTTCGTCGGGAAGATCATTCTGCTGTATGTCGTGCAGGTCATCTTCATCTCCCTGTGGACGCTGCTGCTGGTGATCCCCGGCATCGTGGCGGCCTACCGCTACCGCTTTGCCATGCTGAACCTGTGCGAAAACCCGGAGATCGGCGTCATGGAGGCCCTCAGCATGAGCAAAGCCCAGACCCTGGGCTTCAAGTGGCAGCTGTTCGTGCTGGATCTGAGCTTTATCGGATGGAATATTCTGGTGGGTCTGACGCTGGGCATTCTGGATATCTGGGTGGCGCCGTACATCGCCCAGAGCAACATCGCCTTCTTCCAGGAGATCAAAAAGATCAAGGGCGTAGGCTTCTTCCCGCCGCGGCCGGAGGATGACGATCAGTTCCGCCCCCATGACCCCTTTGGCGAGGACAACTGGTAATATGCAGAGAACAAGCCCCGGGGCATCGCTCCGGGGCTTGTTGTATTCACGCTTCGGCGGGAGCCGCTTCCTCCGCCTGCGGCATCTCAGTCGGGGCGCTGCCGTCGAAGGGCGTCTCCAGGCAGGTCAGGTCCCGCAGGCACCTGCGGAAGTCGTGACAGAAGGCGGCGTACTCATAACCGGTGCAGATACGCTCGTCCATAACGATGCCCAAAGGCATCATCTTCTTGGTCAGGTCACCGTTCATGTAGTTAGGTACCGGCTTGCCCATGCAGACGAACACGCTGGTGGTGCCGAATTCATAGCAGTGGTGGTGGATGTAGCTGGTTTTGATAGAAGCCAGATTGGTGATGAACATACTGGTGTGGAAGGGGCTCAGGTCGATGATCTTCCGGGGCAACAGGCCATGCTTGTCCAGATGGTAGGCCAGCCAGATCACGAACTTGGGCAGGCCGGGGATGGAGAACATCATCTTGGCGAACTTGTCGGTGCTGTTCTTCTGCTCCGTCTGGCTGTTGACGGCGATGGCATCGGCGATCTTCTGGTTGATGGTGAAAATAGTGTCCTTGGGCTCCAGATAGATCTTCAGCGTCGTCTCATCCGGGCTGCCGTCGGCCCGCTTTTTCAGGATGACAAAGGAGACGCAGAAATGGTTGCGCTCATAGAGATGACTGTTGACCACAAACCAGTTGAGCTTGGGGTTGGTCTGATAGGCCTTGTAATAGGCGGCGATGATCACCGCCATGTGGTTGATGCGGATCCCAGCGCGCCGTTTTTCGCGGATATAGGCCTTGATGCCCTCCTCGTCAATGTTTTCGGTGATGGTGTTCCAGGCATCGTACCGCTTGGGCATGATGTAGGGAATGGCTGCCACGATGGGGGGCAGGTCCTTTACTCGCTTTCCGTCAGGGCGCATGAGCAGTTCCTCGATTCTGTCTGTATTGTATCCATCATAGACCATATGGCCGCGGATTGCAAGCTGTTGTTTTCTTTTCCGAACAGGTGCGGAAAAGAAATTTTTTCTTTACCTTTCCGCACGATGTTGATATAATAAAGTATTAGTAATGTTATCATGGGATGAAAGTTCCATTTATCATGCAGAGAGGAAGGTGACCGCCGTGCGGTTCAGCAAGTGGCATATCGCGCCGGAAAAGCCGGAGGCGCAGGCATGTCTGCGCGCGGCAGGCTATCCCTATCTGGTGGCCGCCGTGCTCTCCGCCCGCGGCATCGAAACGCCGGAGCAGGCCGCCGCCTTTCTGGAGCGCGAGGACAAGCTGACCATCAGTCCCTTCCTGATGCGGGACATGGACAAGGCCGCGGCGCGTGTGCAGCAGGCGATCGCGAATGGCGAGAGGATCGCCGTGTTCGGTGACTATGATGTGGACGGCATTACCGCCACCTGTATTCTGGTAGACTATCTCAAGAGCCGGGGCGCCGACGTGGTGCACTACATTCCCCGGCGCATCGAGGACGGCTACGGTCTCAGCCGTGACGCCATCAAGGGCCTTTTCGACCAGGGCGTGCGCCTGCTGGTAACGGTGGACTGCGGCATCACCGGTGTGGAGGAGGTGGACTACGCCAACTCACTGGGGCTGGACGTGGTCATCACCGACCACCACGAGTGCCGGGAGGTCCTGCCCCGGGCCGTGGCTGTGGTGGACCCCCACCGGGCGGACTGCGGCTATCCCTTCAAGCATCTGGCCGGCTGCGGCGTGGCGCTGAAGCTGGTGCTGGCCCTGGGCGGGCCGGACCGGGAGGAGCCTCTCTTTGCCCGGTACTGCACGCTGGCGGCCATCGGCACGGTAGCGGACGTCATGCAGATGTCCGGCGAAAACCGCACCATCGTCTCCCGCGGGCTGGCCACGCTGGAGCACTCGGACTTTATCGGCCTGCACGCCCTGCTGCGGGAGGCGGGTCTGAGCGGGAAGGAGATCTCCTCGGTGCAGATCGGCTTTGTGCTGGCGCCGCGGATCAACGCTGCCGGACGCATGGGCGCGGCGGACAAGGCGGCGGAGCTGCTGCTGTGCACCGATCCCGCCGCGGCGGAGGCCATGGCTAAGGAGCTGTGCGCTCTGAACCGGGAGCGCCAGAACGTAGAGCAGGATATCTACACCCAGGCGGAGGAGATGATCGACCGGATGCCGGAACGCCAGCGCAGCGCGCTGGTGCTGGAGAGCAGCCGGTGGCACCAGGGCGTGGTGGGCATCGTGGCCAGCCGCCTGTCGGAAAAATATTCCCGGCCCAGCTTTATGATCCATCTGAACGGCAGCACCGGCAAAGGCAGCTGCCGCAGCTGGGGCGGCTTTAATCTGTTCGCCGCGCTGGAAAACTGCAAGGACCTGCTGCTGGGCTTCGGCGGACATGAGCTGGCGGCGGGCTTTACCATCGACCGCAGCAACATACCGGCCTTCCGGGACCGGATGAATGAATATGCCCGCAGCTACTGCGGCGGACAGCAGCCGGAGTCGGCGCTGGAGATCGACGTGGCCATCGCCCACCCCGCCGCGGTGACGCTGGAGGAGCTGGAGGCCCTGTCCGTGCTGGAGCCCTATGGCAGCGGCAACGCCAGACCGCTGTTCTGTCTGCTGGGCGCCACGCTGCTGCGGACCCAAAACGTGGGCCAGAACCGACACCTGAAGCTGCGGCTGGGCAAGGGCTGCGCCCAGTTCGACGGCATATTCTTCTCCACCGTGGCCGAGCGCTGCGGGTGCCATCCGGGCGACCGGGTGGACGCGGCATTTTATTTGCAGATCAATGAGTTCCGGGGCAGCCGGACGGTGCAGCTGCAGATGGTGGATATCCGGCCCTCCCTCTGCGCCAGCGGGCGGGAGCAGGAGGCGCTGACACTGGCCCACCGGTGCGCCGCCGGAAAGGCCGTTTCTCTGCGGGAGGCGCGGCGGGCGCTGCCCACCCGGGAGCAATTCGCCGCCGCCTGGCGGTTTTTAGACCGGACAGTGCCCGAGGACGGGCTGACCACAGACCGCTTGCCGCTGCTGCGGCTGATGGCGGCGGAGCTGGGCGGCGCGGAACCGGTACTGCGGGCAGCCATGTGCGCCGCGGTGTTCCGGGAACGGGGATTGCTGGACTGGCAGCTGAACGGCGACGCCATCACGCTGCACCTGCGGCGGGGACAACACGTAGCACTGGATCAGTCGCCGCTGATGAACACGCTGCAAAACGATAACGAGAAGGGAGGCGGTGCGCTGTGACACCTCAGGAGCAATACGAACATCTTGTGGAGACGGTAAAGGGCTACAACCCGGCGGCGGGCTTTGACCAGATACGCGCCGCCTATGAATTCGCCGATACCCACCATGCGGGGCAGAACCGCAAGGACGGCTCGCCCTTTATCACACATCCCCTGGCGGTGGCACAGATCGTGGCGGAGGAGCTGCACCTGGACACAGAGTCTATTGTGGCGGCCCTGCTGCACGACACCATCGAGGATACCACCGCCACCCACGAGGAGCTGGCAAAGCTGTTTTCCCCTACGGTGGCGGATCTGGTGGAGGGCGTCAGCAAACTGACGCGGGTACACTACACCTCCAAAGAAGAGGAGCAGATGGAGAACCTGCGGAAGATGCTCATGGCCATGGCCAAGGACATCCGGGTCATCCTCATCAAGATCTCCGACCGGCTGCACAATATGCGGACCATGGAGTACCAGACGCCGGAGAAGCAGAAGCAGAAGTCCTTTGAGACTATGGAGATCTACGCTCCCATCGCACACCGACTGGGTATGCAGAAGATGAAATGGGAGCTGGAGGACCTGTCGCTGAAGTATCTGGACCCGGTGGGCTACCGGGAGATCACCGAGGCGCTGGACGAAAAGGCCGCGGAGTACGACGGGTTCATGTCCGCCGTGCACGACCGCATCGTCACGCGGCTGAAGGAGGAGGGCATCGACGCCACGGTCTACGGCCGGATGAAGCACCCCTACTCCATCTACCGCAAAATGTACACCCAGAACAAGAGCCTGGACGATGTGTTCGACCTGTTCGCCTTCCGGGTCATTGTGGACACGGTGGCGGACTGCTACAACGTGCTGGGCATTATCCACGACCTGTTCAAGCCCATTCTGGGGCGGTTCAAGGATTACATCGGCACGCCGAAGCCCAATATGTACCAGAGCCTGCACACCACGGTGGTGGGCGAAAGCGGCATCCCCTTCGAGGTACAGATCCGGACGAAGGAGATGCACGAGGTGGCGGAGTACGGCGTGGCCGCCCACTGGAAGTACAAGCAGAACGGCCAGGGCGCCGGGGATGAGCGCAGCTATGAGTGGGTGCGCCGCCTGCTGGAAAATCAGGAGGACGCCGACGCCGAGGACTTCATCCACTCCCTAAAGGTGGATATGTTCGCCGACGAGGTGTTCGTGTTCACGCCCAACGGCGACGTGATCAACCTGCCGGCCGGCGCCACGCCCATCGACTTCGCATACACCATACACTCCGCCATCGGCAACCACATGGTGGGCGCCAAGGTCAACGGGCGGATCGTACAGTTCGACTACCATCTCCGCAACGGCGACGTGGTGGAGGTGATGACCAGCAAATCCGCCCACGGCCCCAGCCGCGACTGGGTGAAGATCGCCCGGAGCAGCAACGCCCGCAGCAAGATACGCCAGTGGTTCAAGAAGGAAAAGCGGGACGAGAACATCGTCAACGGGCGGCAGAGCTTCGAGTCGGAGCTGAAGCGCACCGGCGTGACGCTGAAGGAGCTGACCAACGAGGAGAACCTGCCCGGCGTGCTGAAGAAGCTGTGCTTCACGTCACTGGACGATATGTACGCCGCCATCGGCTACGGCGGCATTTCGGCACTGAAGGTCGTCGGCCGGCTGCGGGAGGACATCCAGCGCATCATCCACCAGCATCAGACGGAACGGCAGGCGGAGGTCCCCGTGGCGGACCAGCCGCAGCTCATGCGTCCCGCTGTGCCCCAGCGCGCCAAGGGCGAGCAGGGGATCGTGGTGGAGGGTCTGACCAACTGTCTGGTGAAGTTCTCCAAGTGCTGCACCCCCGTGCCCGGCGACGACATCGTGGGCTTCATCACCCGCGGCTACGGCATTTCCGTGCACCGGGCGGACTGTCCCAACGCGGACCCGGCCCGGCGCAAGCCCAGCGAGGCGGGCCGGTGGATCAAGGTCTCCTGGGGCAGCGACACGCGGGAGAGCTACCGCACCACGCTGGAGATCACCGCCAAGGACCGCATCAACATCATCATGGACGTATCCACGGTGCTGTCCAGCACCAAGACCCACGTCTCCTCCATGAACGCCCGCAGTACGCCGGACGGCTTCGCCCTGCTGTCGCTGGACATCGACGTGCCGGACAGTGAGCAGCTGCGGACCGTCATGCGGCGGCTGGAGCAGATATCGGGCGTCATGCGGGTGACAAGACCGGCGGGATAAGGCCAATGTGAATACAAACAGTATAAAGGAGATAGAATTATGCGTGCTGTATTGACCCGTGTAAAACACGCCAGCGTTTCCGTGGACGGCAAGGTCATCGGACAGATCGGCGAGGGCTTTTTGGTGCTGCTGGGCGTGACCCATGAGGACACCGAGGCACAGGCGGTAAAGCTGGCCGACAAGCTGACGGGCCTGCGTATCTTTGAGGACGAACATGAAAAAATGAACCGCAGCCTGACGGATGTGGGCGGAGAGCTGCTGATCGTGTCCCAGTTCACGCTGTACGCCAACTGCAAGAAGGGCCGGCGGCCGGACTTTCTGGCGGCGGCGCGGCCGGAGGTGGCCATCCCCCTGTACGAAAAGTTCGTGCAGCTGTGCCGGGACAAGGGCTTTCACACCGAGACGGGTGAATTCGGCGCCTATATGCAGGTGGACAGCCTGAACGACGGACCGCTGACCATCATTCTGGACACCGACACCCTGTAAGGAGGACACCATGACCATCAAAACACTGCAAGTGGGCCCTATCATGACCAACTGCTACCTGCTGTGCGACGAGGACGCGAAGGTCTGTGCCCTGATCGATCCCGGCGACGACGAATCTCGGATAGAAAAGCTGGTGGGACAAAGTGGCTGCGCACTCAAGTACATCCTGCTGACCCACGGACATTTTGACCACACCTCCGCCGTGCGGCCCCTGTTGGAGAGATACCCGGACGTGCTGGTGTACATCCACGAGAAGGACAGCGTGACCGGGCGGGGCGGCGAGCTGCTGTTCACCCGGGTGGACGAGCAGCACCAGCGGTATTATAAGGAGGGCGACGTGCTGCCCCTGGGCGGGCTGTCCCTGCGGGTCATGGAGACACCGGGCCACTCCGAGGGCTCCGTGTGTCTGCTGCTGGACCGGGAGCACGTGATCTTTGCCGGGGATACCCTGTTCCGCTGCTCCTGCGGACGATGCGACTTCCCCGGCGGCAGCTATCCCAAGATGCTCGCCTCCCTGGGCCGTCTGGCGGCGCTGGAGAGCGACTGGCGGGTCCTGCCCGGCCATGACCGGGAAACGACGCTGGACTTTGAGCGCCGCATGAACCCCTATATGCGGCAGGGGACGGCGCAATGAAGCTGAACCTGCGCGGTCACGAGGACCGCTACGCCATCGAGCAGAGCCTGCTGGCCTTTTTCCCGGAGGAGCGCCCGGTATATGAGGGTGAGGACGGGGACAGCCACGCGGAGGTCACACTGCATGAGGGCAATGTATATGCCACCGGGGTCACGACACTGACCTATGGCGGCAAAACGGCGCGGGGCGAGGCCCGCGTTCGGACCGCAGGCGTTTCCGACGCATACGAACGGGAACGCCTGCGTCAGCGTGCGCTGAAGCTGTCCTTTTTCCGGGCGGCCCGGGACGTCACCGGCGTGACGCCCAGCTGGGGCGCGCTGACGGGCATCCGCCCGGCTAAGCTGGTGCGGACCATGCTGGAGGACGGCATGACCCCCGCCCAGGCGGACCGGGTGCTGCGGGATACGTACTGCGTCTCCCCGGCGCGGCGGCGTCTGGCGCTGGAGAGCGCCGAGGCGGGCCTGAAGGCCAGGAGCGATCTGCGCCCCGAGGACATCTCTCTGTACATCGGCATCCCCTTCTGCCCCACCCGCTGCGCCTATTGCAGCTTCGTGTCGGCGTCGGTGGAAAAATCCTTTAAGCTGATGGAGCCGTATCTGGCGGCGCTGACGGCGGAGGTGGAGGCCGCGGGCCGCATGGTGAAGGATGCAGGCCTGCGGATCAAGTCGTTCTACATGGGCGGCGGCACGCCCACCACCCTGTCCGCCAGTCAAATGGATGCGCTGCTGACGGCGGTGAACCGGAATTTCGACCTGTCCGACTGCGTGGAATACTGCATCGAGGCGGGACGGCCGGACACCATCGACCGGGAGAAGCTGCAGGTGCTGCTGGATCACGGTGCGGACCGGATCAGCGTAAATCCCCAGTCGCTGGAGCCCCGGGTGCTCTCCGCCATCGGCCGGAAGCACAGCCCGGAGGATATCGAAAAGGCCATGGAGCTGGCCACGTCCATGGGCTTTCCCCATGTGAACATGGACCTGATCGCCGGGCTGCCCGCCGACACACCGGAGGGCTTTCGGCGGACGTTGGATACATGCCTGACCTTCGGCGCGGACAACATCACCGTGCACACCCTGAGTCTGAAGAAGGGCAGCCGCATCCTGCTGGAGGGCCTGCCTATCCCCTCGGCGGAGGACGTGGCGGCCATGCTGGACTACGCCGATCCGGCGCTGCGGGAAAAGGGCTTCGCCCCCTATTACCTCTACCGCCAGAAATATATGTCCGGCAGCTTTGAGAACGTAGGCTGGTGCATATCCGGGGCGGAGGGCCTGTATAATATCTACATCATGGAGGAGCTGCACAGCATCCTGTCTCTGGGCGCAGGCGGCTCCACCAAGATGGTGGACGCAAAGCGGAACCGCATCGAGCGCGTGTTCCACCCCAAATTCCCGCTGGAGTATATCCAGCGGCCGGAAAAGCTGACGGAGAATTTAGAGGCGTTCCGCCGCTTCCATCAGGAGATGGCGCGGTGAGATAAGGAGGCACCATGACCCACCGGCGGCAAAACTTCATGGGCGGCGCGGCCATTCTGGCCGGGGCTGTGGCGGTGACAAAGCTGCTGGGTGCCCTGTACAAGATCCCGCTGGGGAACCTGCTGGACCGGGAGGGCATGGCGCATTTCTACGCCGCGTACAACATTTACAGTCTGCTGCTGGTGCTGTCCACGGCGGGACTGCCGGTGGCCCTGAGCCGCATGGTGTCCCGTGCCGCCGCCCAGCGGCGCTATGGCGCCGTGCGCCGCTGCCTGCACCTGGGCCTGGCCCTGCTGGCGGCGCTGGGGCTGGTGTGCTCCGCCGTTATGTGCCTGCTGCCGGAGGCCCTGGCCGCCGCGTTCCATGACCCGGACGCGGCCCCGGCCCTGCGGACGCTGGGGCCGGCGGTGCTGCTGGTATGCCTGTCGGCGGCGCTGCGGGGCTATTCCCAGGGGCTGGGCGATATGGTGCCTACCGCCGCCGGACAGGTGGCGGAGTCCGCCGGCAAGCTGCTCATCGGGCTGGGGCTGTGCCTGTACCTGCTGCGGCAGGGTGCGGGGACGGACCTGTGCGCCGCCGGGGCCATCGGCGGGGGGGCCGCCGGGGGGGGGCGGGCGGCGCGGCGGCAGCA
>OGQY01000173.1_pt1 | contig 54340 bp, 32 predicted proteins | sample 1553361 | NCBI WGS metagenome assembly OGQY01 (sample SAMEA2579963, study PRJEB22360) | human gut metagenome | reverse complement strand
ACTGGGGAGCTAACCACGGTGCTATCTCCTACGGACATATCGGAGCTGACCTGATCACAATGTGCTCTATGCTTCGTATCCCGGTATCCATGCACAACGTTCCGGAAAAAGATATCTATCGTCCGGCAGCATGGAATGCATTTGGAATGGACAAAGAAGGTGCAGACTTCCGCGCTTGCAAGAATTACGGACCTCTGTACAAATAATTAAACTGGCTTTTCTCAAAAGTGCCATGATATAAGCAAAGACCTCGGAGATAACTCCGGGGTCTTTGTACTTTCCGTAAATTATGTCGAAAAACTTCCGCTTTTTGTTGGTTTTTATCTTTTTTTATGACAAAAAAAGATTATCATTATAACGGTACTGTGGTATGATGGTTTACGAAATACAGGAAAACACGCGAGTGAAGGGGATAAAAAGAAAATGAAAAAATTGACGAAAAGTTTTCTGGTTATGATACTGGGACTTCTGATGAGCGTCAATGTCATGGCAGACGTGCAGACCGGCAAGACAGGACCGGATTATCCTACAGACTATTATATGATCGTAGAATCAAAGGCAGGAGGAATCGATATTTATTCACAGCCGGATCTGGAATCTACGAGGCTGAATGATGAGCAGATTCCGAATGGAACGGCGCTTCATATAGAAGGAGAAGTAGAGGATACCGAGAATAACCGTACGTGGGGATACACAGAATATCATGGCATGTATGGATATGCTCCGCTTGATGAATGCCGTCCGGCAGATTCCCGTAAAGAAGCAATTGATTCCGAATTGTATATCGCAGGCAAGGACCATGTGAATTACAATGCTGATTATGATGTAAACGCATATGCAGAAGAAGGAACGCAGAAGCTTTATCAGGGACCTGGAACAAAATATGGAGAAGTTCCGGGAGTGCGCAATATTGAAAATGGAGAAACGCTTCATATCACACAGGATGCAGAAATGGCAGATGGAAGTCACTGGGGTGTGACTACGGTTGACGGAACAGAAGGCTGGGTGGATCTGGAAAAAACCGAAGAATGGAAAGCAGAACATCTGGATACTGTGGAGGAGAGTGTGGATGCAGTGGCAGAAGTGAGTGTAACACCAACCGAAGTTGCAAAGGCGACTGAGACACCGGCACCAACTGAGGCCGCAGAAGCAACAGAGACACCAGCCCCAACTGAGGCCGCAGAAGAGACCGAGACACCAACACCGACAATTACAGAAGAAGCAGATGAAGCTGAAAATACAGAAAAAGACTCCAAAGAGCCTGAAGCAGAAAACACTGACACAAAGGACATCCGCGAGGCGTCCGGGCAGAATGTAAAAGTTACCGCATCCAGATGGTATCAGAACCCATTTACATGGATTGCAGTGATCGCAGTATTGGCAGTGGCAGGATTACTGATCTACCACAATAAGAAAAAATAATAAAGAGAAGACAGGGCATGTGCCTGAAACTTGGATGAAAAGGACAGGGAAACGAAATGTTTTTTTGTCTTTTTTTTTGTGTTAATTGCGAAATTTCGTGCATTTCTGGACAAAAAATGTCCGATTCATTGACTTTTATGAATCGACATGATAAATTAATTGCATATAACTATTTATGTTGGTGTTTTATGACATAAATACAGATATGCTGCAAAAACAGCAACAAATACGCAGAACGGAAGAGATAACTCAATGGCAATAAGACGTGAAAGAATGAGGCTTGGTGATTTACTGATCAAGCAGGACGTTCTTACTGAAGAAAACTTAAAAAAAGCACTGGAACTGCAGAAAGGAACCGGTAAAAAAATCGGTGAAGTTCTGGTTGAGAATGGATTTATTACGGAAGAAATGATCGCCCGTGCACTCCAGACACAGCTCGGACTGAAGGTAATACAGCTTACCGGAATCACGATTCCGAAGGAAGTACGCAACCTGGTCAGTGTCAACCTGCTGAAAAAATACCAGTGTATTCCTTTTGAACTGGATCCATACAATGCCAATATCCTGCATCTGGCGATGGCAGATCCGATGGATATGGCAGCAATCGATGACATTTCTATTGTTACCAATCTTCAGGTTGAACCATATATCGCAACACCACGTGATATCCTGACAGCGATTGACCGTTGCTATGGTGCATCTGAGACAATGAATGCTGCCCGGAGATTTACCAGGGAAAGAGAGCAGCTTCGTGGAAATGCAGAAGATACCATAGGAGAAGCAGATGTCAGTGATGCACCGATCGTACAGCTGGTCCGTTCCCTGATCGAGCAGGCGGTTCGTCAGAGAGCCAGTGATATTCATATTGAAGCACTTGAATCCAAGGTACGCGTCCGTTATCGTATCGATGGCGCGCTTTATGAAAAAATGGTTTACGACAACAGCCTTCTTCCGGCAATCTCCACACGAATCAAGATCATGGGTGGTATGGATATTTCTGAAAAAAGAAAGCCACAGGATGGTCGAATGTCCGTTATGGTAGACCGCCGCGAATATGATATCCGTATTTCTTCGATTCCGACGGTACATGGCGAGAAGATTGTTATGCGAATCTCCTCCAAACTCAATCTGACCAGAGATATCAAGGAACTTGGTCTGAATCTGGATGAGATGTCAATGCTACAGCACATGCTTGCCAAACCATATGGTATTCTTTTTGTAACGGGGCCGACAGGAAGTGGTAAATCTACAACCTTGTATACCGCGTTAAGTGCGCTGAATAAAGAACAGGTAAATATCGTAACGGTTGAAGACCCGGTCGAAGCTGATTTAGAGGGAATCAACCAGATTCAGGTAAATAATAAAGTGAATCTGACTTTTGCATCCGCACTGAGATCCATTCTCCGTCAGGATCCGGATATCATCATGATCGGTGAGATCCGAGATCAGGAGACAGCAGCGATTGCCGTGCAGGCATCTATTACCGGCCATCTGGTTGTATCTACCATGCATACCAACAATGCAGTCGGCACACTGAATCGTATGGCTGATATGGGGATTGCCCGTTATCTGATCTCTGATGCGATCATTGGCGTCATTGCACAGCGACTTGTCCGTAAACTTTGTCCGCATTGCAGGAAGAAACGTCTTGCGACAGATGAGGAAAAACGGATTCTGAAGCGTTCGGCAGCCGAGCAGACAGAAATTTATGAGCCGGGCGGATGCAGACTTTGCAGCAACACTGGATATTTCGGACGAACCGGTGTGTTTGAGATCATGGAAGTAAATGACGAGATGCGTAAACTGATCGCTGAAAATGCACCTACAGAAGAGATGATCGTAGCAGCGAAGAAATCCGGTATGCGAACCCTTCGTGAAAACGGAATCCGTTACGTACTGGATGGAACCACTTCTATTAAAGAAATGCTGAAGGCTTCCTATGAAGAATAAAAGATAGAAACTACAAAGAGTAAATGATAGATACTATCAGGAATAAAATACAGAAATTATTACATAAAAGAAAGTATGTGAAAGAAAATATAACAGAAATCAGGTACAGAATTTAAATGTATGATCTGAAACAATTATTAATGAGGTCAATAGAAGAGCAGGCGTCAGATGTTCATTTCACAGTTGGACGCCCACCCTGTTACCGTGTTGACGGTGTCCTGTCTCCGATAGAAGGAGAAAGACTGACACCGGATATGTTGCGGGAACTTCTCGTTCCGATCATGGAAGAACGGCACAAAGAAGAACTGAGCAGGGACGGTCAGACAGACTTTGCCTACGCCATTCCAGGGGTAGGCCGTTTTCGTGTCAATGTATTTATGCAGCGTGGCACATTTGCATCGGTTATGCGATGTCTGCCGTTCGAGATCCCGGAGCCGGAGAGCCTTGGAATCCCAAAAGAAGTAGTTGAGATCACCAGCCGTAAGAGAGGCCTTGTTCTTGTAACAGGACCGACCGGAAGTGGTAAATCCACGACACTGGCATCTTTGCTTCATGTCATCAATCAGAAATATCCTTACCATATTATTACGCTGGAAGATCCGATCGAGTATCTACACAGACATGATAGATCGATCGTCAATCAGCGAGAAATCGGAAGCGACTCGAACAGTTATGGAGCGGCACTTCGTGCAGCACTTCGAGAAGATCCGGATGTGATCCTGGTCGGAGAAATGCGAGATTTGGAGACGATTTCCACCGCGATCACGGCGGCAGAGACCGGACATCTGGTATTTTCGACACTGCATACCATTGGAGCGGACAAGACCATCGACCGAATCATTGATGTGTTCCCACCAGACCAACAGCAGCAGATCCGAATTCAGCTGGCAGCTGTGCTGGAATGCGTTGTTTCCCAGCAGCTGATTCGTAAGGAAAAGGGTGGGCGTGTGGCAGCATTGGAAGTATTATTTGCGAACAATGCAGTGCGGAATCTAATCCGAGAGGGAAAAACATTCCAGATTCCATCCATTATGCAGACCAGCCGCAGATCTGGAATGATCACAATGGATGATGCACTGTATGATCTCTTTATGAGAGGTGAGATCAGTGCAGATGCAGTTGTGACCTATGCACAGGACCCGGTTGCAATGAACCGGAAAGTGAATTTTGAAATTTAACAGAAAGGACTGAGCTGATGCCCGGTTATACCTATATTGCCGTTGACCAGAAAGGTAAAGAAAAGCGCGGCAAGATGGAGGCTGAGAACCGAGATGAGGTTTCCCAGCAGTTAAAAAAAGACGGACTCTTTCCTGTTGAAATTAAAGAGCAGGGAGTCCTGAACAAAGATCTGGATATCTCGATTGGTGCAAAAGTCAAGCCGCGAGACCTGAGCGTTTTTTGCCGTCAGTTTGTCAGCATTACACAGGCAGGTGTTCCCATGAAGGAAGCCTTGCAGATGATGACTGAGCAGACTGAGAATAAATGGCTTAAAAAAGGTATCGCTGAAGTACTGACGAACGTAGAAAAAGGTAATACACTTGCGGATTCTATGTCAGCACTCCCGGATATTTTTCCGGCGATGCTTGTAAACATGGTACAGGCCGGTGAATCATCAGGAAGCCTGGATACCTCTTTTGAAAGAATGGCAATCCATTTTGAAAAAGAAGCCAAGCTCAAGGCAACGATCCGCAAAGCAACAATCTATCCTATCATACTGATATGTGCAGTTATCGGTGTAATCGCCGTAATGCTGCTTTACGTTATCCCAATCTTTATCGATATGTTCGCAGATCTGGATGTGGAGATGCCGGCACTGACAATGGGAGTTATGAATGTCAGCAAATGGACGGTCGGCCACTGGTATATTATCTTGCTGGTGATTGCTGCTGTGATCGCGGCATACAGACTGATCTACCGAACAGAGCTGGGAAGACTGAAGATTGACTATATCAAGATGAAGATGCCACTCTTTGGCAAGCTTACAGTCAAAACAGCCTGCGCAAGGTTTGCAAGAACTATGAGCACCCTGATGGCATCCGGTATATCCACCCCGGAATGCCTTGACACCTGTACCAAGGTCATCAGCAATGTTCATTATAAAAATGCCCTGCAGAAGGCTAAGGCAGATGTTATGCGAGGTATCCCGCTCTCCGAACCACTGCAGGCCAGCGAAGTATTTCCTCCGATGGTCTACCACATGACAGGAATCGGTGAAGAGACCGGTAACATGGAAGAAATGCTCGCCAAGCTCGCCGATTACTACGACGAAGAAGTCGAGATCACAACCCAGAGCGTCCTCGCTGCCATGGAACCACTGATCATCGTTCTGATGGCACTCATTGTTGGTACCCTGGTAATCGCCGTAATCATGCCGATCGCCACGATGTATAACGGCCTCGATAACCTGTAATAAAAGTCCTGTACAGCGGCGATATGCGATGCGTGCTTGCACGTAAGAGCATATCGACATTGGACAGGCTGACCCACATGAGCAAGTAGCCTGTCAGGGCGGATTGCGAATGATGGGTGCAATTGCGAGAGTGACATAGTCACGGAGCAATTGACTTTTATGAATATATGATATCCTGCGATTGGGAACCGCATTAAAAGTTTCCACAAAGACACGGTTGTCACGCGGCAGGCATAGGTGCTGCGTTCACAATAAGATCAATGGAAGGGTATGAAAAAGAGGAATTTCACAAAACCATAAGATCAGGCAACGAAGAAGAAATAAAGGAGAATGAGTTATATGTTTAAATTTCTTAAAGAAAGAAAAAAAGACAACAAAGGTTTTACACTTGTTGAACTTGTAATTGCAATTGCAATCCTTGCAATCTTGGTAGGAATTCTTGCACCTCAGTATACAAAATATGTTGAGAAATCAAGAAAGTCTGCAGATGCGGCTAATATGGATGAACTTGTAAAAGCTGTTCAAGTATATGCAGCTGATGGCTCAAATAACATAGCTGTAACAACAGGAGATAATATTTCAGGAACTATTTCAATTAGTGATACAAACGTTACTGCAGGTGGCGCTGCTAAAACTGCTTTTGAAGCTGCATTAGGTGAATTTGCCCCGGATTATGCAAAGGTTAAACTTAAATCAAAACAGTGGGGTACTAATCCAACGGCAACAATTACTGTTGACAAAGATGGTGGTGTAAAAGTAACTTATGCACCAGCTGCTTTTGCTACATTTATGGATAAAGAAGCTACTAAATAATTGATAAAGTTTTGTTCATTAATCATCCCCACGAAAGGAACCCCCTATGCTTCTTTTCTTAGATTCCGTCCCGTACATCACAATCTTTATATTTGGAATCGTGATCGGCAGCTTCCTGAATGTCTGTATCTACAGGCTTCCGCTGCATGAATCAATCATAACGGCTCCCTCCCACTGCATGACCTGTGGGAGGAAACTGAAATGGTACGACATGGTTCCGGTATTCAGCTGGATTGTACTGGGCGGTAAATGTCGAAACTGTAAATCAAAAATATCTGCGCAGTATCCACTCATAGAAGCCCTCAATGGAATAATCTATGTTGTGGTATGTGTAGTCAATGGACTGACCTGGGTCAGCCTCTTGTACTGCTTAATGGTGTCGGCTTTGCTGACCCTTAGTCTTATTGACTGGCGCACCTATGAGATTCCGTTTGGAATCAATGTCTTTCTGCTTTTCCTTGGAATAGTAGCAACAATCCTCGACAGAGGAAACCTTGCATCACACCTCATCGGTGCAGTATGCGTCAGCGCATTTCTGGAAATCCTTTTTCTGGTAAGCGGTGGCAGCGCGATCGGTGGAGGCGATGTAAAACTGATGGCAGCCTGTGGGCTGATCCTTGGATGGAAGCTGATTATTCTGGCTTTTGTACTGGGATGCATCATCGGTTCTGTGGTACATGTGATCCGCATCAAAGTCAGTGGTGCCGGACGTATGCTTGCAATGGGACCATATCTGTCGGCAGGGATTTTTATTGCGGCACTATGGGGAAATGCATGGATCAGCTGGTATCTGGGCCTTCTGGGCATCTGATACTGTGCATGATCAGCCACTTAACTATGAGTTTCGAAACTCTTTTTACAGGACATCGGAATTCATATTTTAGTGACTGAGTATTTATAACTACGGAGGAAAGAAATGGCACGTTTTTTGAACATAGAGATCGGAGCTTCACAGATGCGTGTGGCGGAAGTCGAACCGCATGGCAGGGGAGAACGAATCCTCAATTGTTTTACATGTTCGGTACCGGCAGGTGCAGTGGATGATGGTCTGGTCCGCGATACAAAAGGACTTGGACAGCTTCTTAAGAACGAAATTGCCCGGCACAATATACATAGTAAAAAAGTATTTTTTGTAACAGGTTCTTCCAGGATTGCCAGCCGTGAGGTCAGAATTCCTTTTGTCAAAAAGAGACAGATCCAGAGCCTGATCGAGGCAAACGCAACCGATTATTTCCCGGTTGATGTATCAAACTATGTACTTTCTTATACGATCATAGATATCGAGACAAAGAAGAATGAGGAAGAAAATGAGATCAGGCAGTATCACCTGATGGTGTATGCAGCACCAAAGTCGGTATCCACAGCTTTCAGTGAAATGGCTGCTGCGGCAGGGCTTACTGTAGCGGGCTGTACCAGTACCGGTGACAGTATCTATTCTGCAGTTCGAAACGAGTTTATGGAAGGTACCCATCTGTTGTTTAAGGTCGAGATGAGAAATACAAACATCAGTATCATCCGAGATGGAGAGCTTACCTTACAGCGTACAGTTGGATATGGACTTGAATCCGCAATCGAGGTTATGAGAAGCTTACCGGAGTTTGGAGAAGAACTCACTCCTGAAGGCGCACTGGCTGCCCTCTACAGAGAAAAATATGTTTTTCCTACTCTTGATGGCAGGATTGAGGACAATTCAGACGATGATATGGACAATGTCCGTGCCGAGATAACTGAGAGTTTTCGCTATCTGATCGGCAATATCGGCCGAATCATGGATTATTATCTTTCCCGAAATACCGATACTGTTTTTGATTCCGTTATGTGCTGCGGCGCAGGTGCTGGTGTAAAAGGCCTTCGGACACTTTTTAAGAATGAATTACAGTATGACATAATGATTCTCAATGATATGGAAAGCTGCACGCTTCCGGAGTTTGATAAGGGAGAAGGCCTCTTCCTTTACACAGCAGTTCTGGCCCCACAGGTCTCCGGTGTGAATCTGATGGAGAAGATCAGCAAAAAGCAGGGAGAAAGAGCGGAGAATTTAAGAAGTGCAGCTTTTGTCTGCACAGTTGGTGTGCTTGGTGGAGTTGTGCTGGCTGGTGCTGGTATTGGATGCAGAATGTATCAGGAGCATGTACGGGATCAGCTGAATAAGAGGATAAATGAAGAGAGTTCGATTGAAGCAATCTATTATGCATATACCAATGCCAAGTATAACTATGAAAATTTCCAGAGAATGTATCAGTATACAAATACCCCGAATGAAGGGCTGAAGACTTTCCTTGAAGAAATGGAAGAGAAGATGCCGTCGGATATTACCGTAGAGACATTCAGCTCTACCGGAACACAGGTAAGCTTTTCTATGAGGGTTTCAAGCAAATCGGCGGCAGCTAACACACTGATGCAGCTTCGTACGTTTGAGAGTCTTTCTGCAGTCACCACAACAGGACTGGAGGAAAGTGAAGACGGTACCGTATCCATGAGTGTGATCTGTACCTATTCAGATCCGGCACCAATGGACGATGAGACAGCAAACTAAGGAGGCAGACAGGACATGAAAGTGTCAATGCGTGATAAAAAAATACTGCTGATGTTTATCGGCATTCTGGTGTTCTTCGTGGGATGGTATTTTGGATATCGTCCGCAGATGGAGAAGGCTGACCAGATAGAGGACCTCAACGGAGCATTGGAGGAGCAGTTGCAGGATCTGCTTGAGCTTGCAGCAAATAAGGATTTCTATGTAAGTGAGACTGCTTCAATCAAAGATAAGATCAGTGAATATATATCCGAATTTCCGGCAGATGTACGACCGGAGGATGGAATTGTACTTGCAAACAAGATGGAAAATGAACTCGGATTCCAGATCACAAATGTAGGTGTTGGTGAAAAGGAATTTGTTGCTTCGCTTGACGGAAGCGCAGAGGAAGATCTGGCGCAGTCACAGGATCAGACAATGTCTGAGCAGGCGAACGCACAGACGCAGGAGCAGATCGATAATATTGAAGGAACCGACAGCCAGGCTGAGGCAGATCTTCAGAATGCTTCTGATGCGGCAGCGGCAGACCAGAGCAGTGATTCACAGGTACCGGTTCTTTACCGTACGCAGGTAACTCTGCAGTTTAACGGAACCTATGCAGGTCTCAAGAAAGCAGTTCTTTATGTCGCAGACCAGAGTGGAAGAATGACACTTGACAATGTCAATGCGTCCTATGATACTTCCACTGGCAACCTGACCGGAACAATCATCGTAAATATCTTCTCGATGACCGGAACAGACCGTACTTACACAGAACCGGATGCCGGAAGTGTGGCATACGGAACCGCCAATATCTTTGGTACAGTTGAGCAGAATGCACCTGCTGAAGCATCCGATCAGAATACGGATACACAGAATACTGATGCTCAAAATGCAGATGCACAGAGCACCGAAGCACAGGCAGATACTGCGGAGACAGAGGCGCAGCCTGCACAATAAATACGAAATATACATTAGAGGGGGAGAATCATATACCCCTCTAATGCTGTTTTTTGAAGAATGCTAAAGGAGCGGCAAATCAATGAAAAAAAGAAAAAATGCCGGTATGAGTCTGATCGAAGTTATCGTTGCCGTTGCCATTTTTGCCATTACGGCGGCGGTTCTTCTTCAGAGCTTTGTGACCTCAGGACGGATAAACCGCAAATCGAGGATCTATCTGGAGGCGACTACAGTAGCCCAGAATATCATGGAAGAGATCAAGGCCAAAACCTTTGAGGAGGTTTCGCTGGCTTTTAACTATCCAATTGACAGTGTCAGAAATACAACAAGACTCACATTCCTGAATCCGCAGAGTGCAAGGATCCAGAGCGGAGAGCTGGGAATCAGTGAAGTACTTCGATCATCGGATAAAACCGGCAGCGGTGATTATGTGTATTCACCGGTCAGCCAGTCCAGGGATGATCTGGATGATTCTAAAGTTACGGCATCTGTCCTTTCTTCGGATGGTGGAAAAACATACAAATTCAATCCACGAAAATCCGGTGAAAATGCGTCAAAATATTATTTTGAACTGACGAATGTAAAAAATGATAAGGAGAGTTTTGACGCCCTTGTGACCTTTGACGGAAGTAAGACATCTGGTTATAAGAAAAAGACTGCATCCAATACGGAGCAGGGCAAGAATGATTACGAGATGCCGAATGTCGCAAAGATGGACAGAAAATCTTCGGCCCTGTTGATTGAGGAGAAGGATGTCAATATCGACAGTCTTTATGAACAGATGAAGTCATGGTTCAGTGGATTTGAAGGCAGGACGGATAAACTTGATCTGATAGATGACATTTACAGTCATTCTGTCAGAACTCTGACCGTTCGTGTGGAAGAAAACAACGGTACTGTAAAGGCTGAAGCAAAACGTACTCTGGACCCATGGAAATGGATCAACGATAATTACAGTGAGGAACTGGAAAAAGAGTTTAAGAACAATGATAAACAGCAGTCAAATATCATCGACACCGAATACACAACATTTTACAGTTCCGATGCCGGTGAGAATCTGAAAAATATATTTGTTTTTTATTATCCAAATTACAATTCCACAAGCAGTGTGACACCATATGACCAGATCATATTCGATAACCGAATCAACTGTGAACTGAATTTCTATGTCAGCAAACAGAAGGATGAAGAAAACAATGTTCCGACACATCTTCAGGAAAGCGCTTACCGTATGGCTCTGACAATACTGGAGAATCCGGCAGAGCGCGGAAAGACCAACTGGAATACAAACGTCGGACTTTATCGTGCGGTGACAAAGCTACGCACAAATCTGGATTATGATATCAGTGATTCAGCTACAGCTGAGGGTGAGTTATCTACTTCTTCAAAGCGTAAAACCTCACAGATGACCCTTACCTACCAGTCGGTCAACAAAGATGGGGTCAAAGGTATTAAAGTAAGCGGCAACTCAGCCAAAAAGATTCTGGACTGCAACAGTCTGGATGACAGAGAAAACGAAGACCGTATCTATACAGTCAAGGTTAAGGTATTCAAAAAAGGCGCTGCAGAGAAGAATTTTCCGGACAGCGAGCTGATTGCATCACTGGATGGTTCCAAAGAAGATTGATTTTTTCGGGAGAATGGCAATGAAAGAGCGCAAAGACAACAACAGAGGATTTTCCCTTTTTTCAGTACTGATCGCAGTTTCCTTTGTAGCGATACTGGGAATGCTGATCCTGTATATTGCTCTGGCAAACTTTAACATGAAGGTCACCGACCTCAAGGGAAAAGACAGCTTTTATACAGCAGAACGTGCACTGGAGGAAATCCGTACAGGCCTCCAGGAGGACGTGGGCGAGGCTATGTCCACAGCATACACAAAGGTTCTGGAAGATTACGATAAAGACAGCAATACGCAGGATGCGACAATGGATGCACAGCGTCAGAGCCAGTTTGAGACATTTTTTCTGGATGAACTGGTCAAAAGAGTTGGAGACAATGGAAGCAAGAAGCAGTACAGTCTGGACAAACTGATCGACTACGTGGATTTTTTAAAAGATTCTTCTGTGTTTGATGCAAAGAAAGAATCACTGGTCATCACAAATCCGTCGGACAGTGCCGGAGCGGAAATGAGTGTGATCCGAAGCACCGGAACTTCCAATACAAAAAGCGGGATTCTTCTTAAAAATCTCAAAGTTATTTATGTTGATCCGAAGGGGCATGCAGCTATTATCGAGACAGATATCCGCCTGGGTGTACCGGCGGTACAGTTTCCGACGCCTTCTACTCTGCCTGATCTTATGAATATGATTGTTGTAGCAGATGGCGGAATTGTCTGCGAAGGAAATGCAGAGAGTGAATCTACGATCCAGGGAAGTATTTATGCCGGGCTTCTGCCAAAGAGCAAGGCAGAAGAGACAGAAACAGCGCAGGGAGAACTTTCCACGCAGAGTATTCATGTAAAAAATAATGCTTCTCTTAAAATCAATTCCGGAGATAAGGTAGTCTGCGCCGGTGAGATCAATATTGGAAACGGCAGCAGCTTTGCAAGTGCTGCAGGCGTGAATCTTTGGGCAAAGGGACTGAATGTAGAGTCTGGAAAAGAAGTCAGCCTGGAGGGTACGACATATTTTGCAGATGACCTGACAATTTCCGGCAAGAACAATAATGTAAAGCTTGCAGGAAATTATTATGGCTTCGGGTCAGAAAAATCAGCCCTGAATGAGAACTGCCTCTTTAAAAATATTTATAGTGGTACTGGTGAGGATGCAGAAAATACAGGGAATACTGCGGCTCAAAAGAGTGCTGACCTCAGCAGTGCTATCGTTATCAACGGAAAAAATACAACACTTGATCTTTCAGGCCTGCAGAAACTGATGCTGGCAGGCAAAAACTACATCGCAAGTTCCAAAGTGACTGGAAAACAGGTGAACAAAAACGACATCATGACAGGTGAGAGTATCACGGTCAAAGGTACGCAGCTTGCCTATCTGCTCCCGGCAGAATTGCTTGGAACCGGAGAACAGAGCTATCAGAATCCGATGGATGTAGCAACATTTCAGGAAAAATTTGCGGGAGTCAGTCAGACTGGAAATATTGCAGTAAAAATGGATACGCCTGTGGCAGCCTGGGGCGGAAAGACACTTCGAGATCTCGGGGTCGATGTGGAGAAACCGGTGCAGACTGTTTTTTATAATGAGCCAGGTGGAGCAAATTATGTATATTTCTATCTGAACTTTACCAATGAGACGAATGCGGCTGCATTTCTTCAGAATTATCTTGCAGTCAACCCGGATGCAAAAGCAAATATGGATAAATATCTTTCCTTCTACTTTGGTGGAGAAAACAGCGGAATCACTGTAAAGGATGTGGATTCTTATCTGCGTTATGTTACAGGCGGAAATGTTCTTTCCTATGATGGAAAAACAGATACCAGTTCCCTTCAGGCGGCAACGGATACCGATCTTGCTGATGACAGCAAGCTTGTGCAGGAACAGATTGGTTACCAGAACAGCTGGTATGCACTGAACCGCAAGATGATCTCCAGCTATGATCTGCTTAATACCGCAGTTGTGGAAGGCCAGGATGCTGCTGGAAATAATATCACTCATAACGAGACAGAGAGCAGCAGAAGTGTGTATGACAATCTTGTCAACGAGAAAAAACTGGTTGAATTTGTCAAGAATAATGTGAAAGACGGAACCTTAAAGTATGAGTTTACCGCAGATGAAGAGGACGGCGGACTGAAGGCAATCATGTACCATAATGGTGGAAATAGTGTGATTTCTGATGGAACTAACGTGCAGGGAACTGGAACAGCGCTAGAAATCACTTCTGATCTAGCTGAAAAACTTCGTCTGGTCGTATGTACCGGAGATGTAGTGATCAAACAGAATGTAAGCTTCAAAGGAATCATCATGACCAAAGGAACTCTGACCCTGGAAGAGGGAGCTTCACTGGAATCCTCTCCGATGGAAGCTGCAAAGGTCTTCCAGTCCCAGATTAACAAAACCAACGAAACAAATACAGACGTAGTCAAAGCACAGGATTTCTTCTGGGATGGTGATAAATATGTTCTTGGAAATACGGTCGTATCCGGTTCCGGCAGTGATCAGAACAGCTCAGATTCCTACAGCGCTGCAGATTACGTATCCTATGAGAACTGGAAAAAAGAGTAAAGGGGGGAAGAAGCGTGAAAAAAACACACAAGATGAGTGACAAAGGTTTTACACTGGTAGAACTGATTGTTGTAGTTGCAATTTTTACGATTCTTCTGGGAATTGCAGTTCCTTCCCTGAATTCGATCTTAGGTTTTCGAGTAAACCGTGCGGCAAATTCCATTGCATCGGCACTTGACCGAACCAAAATAGAAGCTTCCAGCCGCCTGGTTGGAGAGATGAAACTGGAAAAACGCGCAGATGGATATTATATCAGTTATTATCTGGACCGCGGCAAGGTGGGAGGAGCATCTCATGTGACTGAGGATGACCCGGAAAAGATTGCCCCGGCCAGAACAGAAATCATCTATACGACAGATGCGGATGGTACTTCACATGTTATGGCAGCAGGAGACAGCCTTATTCTTACCTATGACCGCGCGACAGGAGGTTTTTTACCGATACAGTCCACAGTAATTTCACAGGAAGAGATTTTGAATGATCTTAAGGCTGGAAAAGATGTTCCGCTTCAGAAAACCGGAACATACTGTACTTCCATTACCGTCAGCGGCGGACGAAGATACAAGACTTTAAGTCTGATAAAAGAGACCGGAAAATACAGTATCACAGCAGGATGGAACTAATGAAAAAGAGAGACAATAGATTAAAAAAGAACAGCGGAGGTTTTACACTGATCGAGCTGATCATCACTGTGGCGATCATTGCGATATTTTCAGGTGTGATTCTGAGCTTCATAGGTACCGGCTCCAACACTTACCGAAGTACTTCCAGCAACGCAAAAGTGCAGATGGAGACGCAGGAAGTTGTCGACAGAATGGAAGATCTGATCATAGATGCCAACCGCAGTGTGTATTACGCAAATGGTACCGGAGCTGCTATGGGAAGCGCCATCTCCGATGATATTGACGGAGGGGCCAGCACCGGCAACAAAACATTTATCGTATGCAATGAATACAAAAATAACGATGGCAAGACCAGCCGTTATATCTGCGATGTGATCGACTGGAACAAAAAGGAACAGAAGGTTTATTACAGTCAGCGGGAATATGATGCTGCATCCAGCAAAGATGACAGCGGAGTTCAGAATGCAGATTCCGAGGATGAAGAATCTGAGAATACAGAATCAGGTCTTGCTGCGTTGGCAGAAGAAGGATTTTCTGACAACGGTACAGCAGAGGATTCAGGGAGTGATATTTCAGCAACAGTCCGAAATCAGAAACAGACCATCAACCAGTCCGTCCTTGCAACAGGAATCGTAGATTTCCACGCAGACGTATCCAAGGTGGTTTCCGACAAAATCGTTCGCTTTCAGCTCTCAACGATAAGTGGAACCAAAGAGATTAAAACCCTCCACAGCGTAAGCCTTAGAAATCCAATTAAGGTTCTCGCCCCGGATGACGCGTTTAAGAAATCAGATGCCACAGATGTTGGAATCAAAATCCTGAATGCCCCTCAGACTATGAAGCCAGGTGAGTCCGTGATGCTGAGCTGGAACCTGACAGGAAACGGAAGCATTGATCAGAGTTCTGTAGTGTGGAGTTCTGATATTATGACAAGAGGATGGTTCTCAACTCAGGATCCGACCAATGGAAAATTGACAATTGATCCAAACGCAACGCCAGGATCACTCACGGTTACTGTAACTGCAATGACAACCGATGGAAAGATGATTTCGGATTCTGTAGTGATCAATGTGGTTTTGGAAGCAACACCGACACCTGCTCCTACAGTGACACCGGAGCCAACTGATACGCCAGTACCGACGGTGACACCAGTGCCAACTGCAATACCAGAGCCGACAGCCACGCCAACACCAGAAACAACAGTGACACCAACCCCAGAGCCTGTAAGAATTTCCACGAAAGATAATTCAGATATTATAGCATTTAATCACAAGTATACTTGTGGTATTCAAGGGCAAGATTTTAATCTGGTTCTAGATAATATGGATTACTATAAAACATCAGAAAAAATTGAATGGTCTGTTAAAAGAAATGATCATGTTAAGTTAATGGTTAATGGTAATGATTTTAATAATAGTACAAGTATTTATGCAGATTCAAGTGCTGGTGGTTTTGTATTATGTGCAGAGTATACAAGATATAAAAACTGGGGCTCAAATGAAGTAGTTATGACAGCGAAAACGGAGATGTATGTTAGTGTTATTAAGAGTATTAGTATTAAGAATTTACCTGACGAGATGGAGATGAATAAAATATATAAGCTTTGTGCAGATGCTGTTATATCATATGTAGAAAAAGATAGTAATGGAAATTATATTCAAAAAGAGAAAATGGTACCTATCGAAGAGCCGTACAGGATAGATTGGAAAGCAGTTGGAGATGATAATTATTTGGTTATTGAAGGAAATAATGCGCAAGTAGGTAATGGCGCTGAATCAGGAAAAACGATGGTTTTATCTGGTACATTGGGTGAAATGAAAGGATTAGTAAAAACTTGGGTTGGGGATACTAATTATTTGACAGATGAAAAGACAATCAAAATTAAATAAGAGGAAATCATACATGAAACACAAACACAGGAAACTTTTCATATCCGGCACGGCTGTGGTCGCGGCCGGGGCATTGGGAATCGGAACGCTCATCCAGACGAGCCTGTCAGTGCAGGCTTCGGTCGAGATGATGCCTGGGATAGAGACAATAGTGGACGAAAACTCCAGCGAGAAGCCATTTCGGATTTTGGAACTGGTGAGTAACAGCGCAGATGCAGAGCTCGGATACTATGTGTCCGGGCAGGAGCCATCCGTGAAGCTTTACACCTGGCAGTATCAAGATTCCAACGGCCAGCTACAGACCATGCATTTTTCCAGTCTGGCAGAAGGTTTGCAAAAACTGCCTACAGCAAAGCTCCGACAGGAGTTTGCAATGAATGTCCGTCTAAATGCAGATGGTGAGATAGATACTTCGGCTTCAACAGGAATCCGCTCAGTGAGTGATCTTACCGGAAAAAACGTACCGGTTTCATATTCCAATTATCAGGAAAAGTATTTTCTTTCTTCCGGCGACGATGCAGATCAGTGGAAGGAAATCGATTTCACTGATCCGACAGGCAAAAACACCCGAACCGACAAGGTACAGGTGAAGGGCGAGTATCAGGAAAACACAGCGCACACCGGAGATTACACCAGAGAAGAGCAAGAGTATTACCCGATCAAGGGAAGCCCTGTTGATGATTCTAAAGAGAAATACCGCGAAAATATCCAGAACTTTTATTTTTCAGAAAGTGATGAGAACAGCCGCGGTGCATATGATCTGGATTTCGAGACAGTGACAAATGAGACTGTAAACAAAAATCTCAAGGCAGGAGCCGGCAACACACTTTCGAAGGAATATAATCCGGATAAAGGATTTTTTGGCCTTTATGAAAATGTATACGAAGATCTTACGTCTGTGATGGCACAGAATATTATAGACAAGAAGTATACATTTCCTGGCGAAAATACGGCAAAAGAGTCATTACGAAAGATCTATGAAAATCTCCAGTCTCCGATCTCACAGGTCGCAGATTTCTCATCAGGTGACATTGGAGACAGTGCAGATACATCGGCTGATACAGAATCCACTCCGGCGGAATTTGGTTCAGACAGCTCTTCACAGAGCCCGGCTTCTTCTGAGTCAGACAACGGAGATTCCGTCAGCTTTGACAATGGCTTTGCCGACAGCACGGGAGATATTTCTTCCGATGGTTCTGTTGATGAATGGAATGACACAGATAGCGAAATTGAATCCGAGGCAATGGGTGCGGGAGATGATTTCGGTTCTGATTTTTCAGATACAGATTCGGGAGTGGCAGACAGCTACGACGAAAGTGGTATAGATGACAATACTTCGGATGCGTCAGATTTTACTGAAAGTGCGGATGATAACGCAGATGTCGGTGAGTCTGTGGATGCAGAAATGACTACAGCAGATGAGCCTGTGGGAGATCCGCTTCTGACAGAAAGTGTCAAAAAAGTTCAGGAAGTTGATACAAATACAGAAACAAACACAACTCCGGAAACAGTCGGAGATAATCCTGGAAAGCAGGAGAACCCATATGTTTACGTCAGTGAACAGATCAATGTTTTTCCATATTATAAATATACAAAGCTTGGTACATTTTCTTATGTGATGGCAAAGCAGCAGATGGTTGCGCAGAGGGACAAAGCAGCACAGGATAGCGGTGAGAGCATTACTCGTCAAAATGGAGATATTGTCCTGGAAAATGACCAGTACTATTATTACAAAGTTGATGATGCCGGAACAAATAAATATCTGCTAACGCTGGTGACCGGACGTCAGCCGGTTGCATATCAAGACATTCAGCAGATTCCGAAAAATCTTGGATACGACTATTATTATCGTGTAAATAGAGTTTATTTCTGCTGTACAGATGGCGACAGCACTGATGAGAATAATAATTATAAATTCACTGGCTGGTATTATGTGAACTATCAGGATCAGTCGAATATTTATGTACCGGCGGAAAATTCAACAGCAACCTATTATGTTTCCGATGCCAGTTATACTTTGACACCAGGAACAGGAGATTTTGATTTCGTACCTGTTGACAACGCAGATCCTCAGTCAGTCCAGGTAAATCATATGTATTACAATGGTGGTCTGACCAATAACGACTGGTTTAAAAAGTTTGTATTTCATCTTCAGCCAAAAGCAGATGCTTCAGCAGAGGATGGTGAATTTGAAAACTTTAACATCCAGGTAGACACAATGAGTGCTTTTTCGACGGATGATTCTCTTCAGGCAGTATATGCGTCCGCAAGCACAGATACCAGTGCAGATGCTGCCGGACAGGAAGATGACAGCGAAAATACACAGGATATTTCAGTAGATACGGATGAAGAAAACATCGAAGAAGAAGCCGTGGCAGACGAGCAGTCGGATGACTTTACCGACAGCGTTGATATGGAGCCGGTGGAGGATGCTGGCGAAGTAGCTGATTCTGACGTAGATGAGCTGAATGAAGATACAGATGTTTCAGAAGAAATGTCTGATGAGAACGTTGATGTAGCGTCAGAAGAAGATTCAGATGATCAGAGTGAGATAGATGTCGAAGAAGACAGTATCAACGAAGCAGGAGATGCTGAAACTACAGAAACAACAGAATCCAATGCAAATCCTCTACAGACCGCATTGGAAGGCTATGACCTGATTTATGTAAATGGTACATTAAGTACTGATATGTCAGCAGCCCTGGAAGGTGCAGTTTCATCAAATACTCTGCCATGTATAATTAATAATGCCCGTGATGGAGTAGCTGATTCACTGAGTGAGAAGATGAAGGCTGACTTTGTTAAAACTGAAGATCCAGATGGGCATTATGTGAATAAGTATGTATATTTCTTCAAAAATATGCTCGAGGAATCAGCAAATAAGCAGGAACTTCTGAATAAAGATTTTAATAAAACATTTGCCGATACTCAGTCAGAGGGATTCGAAGAAATCAGCAGCTATATTGCAAGTGAAAATAAATACAGGGAACTGGATAAGGATGAGTCAGGCAAAGCTGTAGAAAAATTAAGCTCCGATCTGAGCTTTGCCAGAGCAATAGAGTATATTCTGAATTATAAATATAAAAGGATCGAAACCGTAAAAAGCGATATTTCAGTACTTGCGATTGAGCCGGATAAGATCACCAATAATAAAGAATTAAAGGAAGAAGATGTACGGGGATGGCTTAATCAGGATTCCTATAAGAAGGCTAAAATCGATAACGTTGAAGTTTGCTGTGAACAGACTACAGGAAGTGAAAAGGATCCAAGGGGAAATGCAATCGATGGTGATGAGAACACATTCTGGCATTCCCAGTGGACAGAGACGGTGCATAGTGATAACCATTGGATCAAAGCAAATTTCTCAGAAGCTCAAACGGTTAATACATTTGAGTATCTGCCTCGTAAATCTGGAATAAATGGAACAATAAGCAAATTCAACCTGACATTTTATGATAAAAATGGAAATAGTATTAAAGAAATTTCAGACCAGAAATTCTCATATACCAGCACGACATACAATACTCTGAAACAGATCACATTTGATCCGGTCGAAAATGTTAAATCTGTTAAAGTAGAAGTTCTTGAGGCTTATACGAATAATAATCAATCACATGCCTCCTGTGCGGAACTTGGCTTCTATTATTCTGGAGATATTTCGACGACACCAACTGTCACAAATATGACATCGTCGGAGTATGTTGGCCATATTGATGATATCAATTCGAAATATGATATGCTCTACATCGGAGATGGAGAAGGACAGAGTTCTTTTAATGAGCTGGTGGTAGGTGATGGCGATACGCTTTATACACACGTAGGTGGTATTCATAATCCGCAAATTGGAAATGGATCAAATGATTATCGTATGATGGGATTGTACCCTGGAGACTTTAAGTCTGATGGTTCTATTAATACAGTGTCTGCTACGGCATCATTCAGAGGTTCCGGAAATGATATTACAGATCAGCAGTACAAAGAACTTATGAGTTTTGTAAAGAGTGGATATCCAGTTGTTCTGGGTGATAAGCTGGTGGAGAATGATACAGTTTCTTCAAAGGTGGATAACTCTTCTTATATGTATAAATTCCTGAGAGAAGCTTTGAAATTCGATAATGTATTTTTGCGTTCAGAATTGGAAAAAGGAAATGAACAAATTGTATTTTTGACGATGCTGTCAAAACCATCAATCGAGTTTTCTAAAAATGGTAAACCAGCTGAGGCACCTAGAGATGGTCATAATGCTGGTGAAGCGATTATGGATGAGTCCGGGAAGAAGCAGATATGCTCTTATAATTACATTTCAGGGGAGATGACATATCGATTTAAGATTGCAGATGAGGCAGCAGTGCTTCCAGCCGGAACCAGGTATGACTGCAGACTCTATTTTGACCTTAACTTCGACGGTAATTTATCTGAATTAGAAGAGCAGGCTTCCTACATGGAAATCAGGGATTCTTCTCAGAATGTTATGAATCGTGTAACAGATGCCAAGGGTAATTCGCATTATGAATTAAAAGCAGGAGAGGAATACACAGTTACTCGTAAGCTTCCTTCGGGATATCACAAGCTGATCACATGGAAACTGGAAATCGTTAATGCTTCGAATCCCAATATCAGAGTATCAGAGACAGGATATTCAAAGCAGACAGGTAATGGAGCAAAGGAAAATATCAATGTGCTGCAGATTGTGCCCCAAACTACACGTTCAGTTGAAGGACAAAAAATAAATAAAAATAATGGTACCTGGGATCTTAAGGCAGACTTAGAGAATAGTAACAGTAAGTTATATAGTTATGTAAATAATCTTGAGGATTTTAATATCAAAGTTACCCGGGCAACAGTAGATGAGTTCTCTGCTGACAGAGCAACGGCAGATAATTATCTTCAGAATAAACAGATGGTAATTATTGGATTTGATGATGTATATCAAAATATTAAGAAAGATGGAGTGGATGCTCTGCTCGAATATATTAAAGCTGGAAAGAGTGTAATCTTTTCTCATGATACCACTTCGTTTTTTAATTATAATTATGATAAAGTACATAATTATGTATTAGGAACTGATAATGATAACGCTCTTTATAATCTATGGATGCGCTCAAATGGAATAAACTGGGGCGTTGAGATGAATACAGTTCTCAGAGAGGTCGTTGGTATGGACCGTTATGGAATAACCAATAAATCTACTTTTACTGGGTCATCAGAGACGGTTTCTGATCTTTTGAAAAAAGGAACGGATCTGACAGATGGAACTGAAGTTTCATTTGCGGAGCTTATGAAGCTTGCCGGAGATGTGGCATATCAAAGTGATAGTGCAGGTAAATCCAGTTACAAGCAGACTCAGGGATATACCAATATTCAGCTTGAATCAACTACAATTACAAATCAAAAGAACATTGTTACTACTGCAACTAAGGTAAACGATGGTGCTATTACCCAGTATCCGTATGTATTAGATGACATATCGATTGCCGAGACACATGGTCAGTATTATCAGCTGGCACTGGAGCAGGATAAAGACAACGATGGAAGTAATGATATTGTGGTCTGGTATTGCCTGGCTGGAAAAAAATATGACGAATCTCCAAATGATGTACGCAATAACTATTATTTCTACAGTAAGGGAAATGTAATCTACACAGGTGCCGGACATAATCCGGTAACCAGTGATGATGAGACTAAGCTGTTTGTCAATGCGATAGTTGCAGCAGCTAATGTTGCAGCAGTTGAGCCGGAGGTTAATTTTGTTAAATCATTGAATACTTCAGCAGAGCCAGAGTCCGTTCGTTATTATATGACAGATCAGGCAAACTGGACCGCAGGTTCTGACGAAGGCAATGTCCTGAACAAAGATGAAGAACTTTATTTCAATGTAAAAGATTACAATATGGTCAGCGCAGATCTGACCTCCAACAATGCGGTTAACATGACAGTAGATTTCTACATTGACAGTGAAAAGGGTGAAGTTATTCAAAACTGCCCGGAAGCAATGGCGAATAAGAAAGTAGTTTCCTTAAACAGTGCAATAGCTGAGCTGCTTCCAAGTGGAAGTGAGAATACAGTAAAGCTTGGAGAAGACGGAACCTTCCATCTGACCTCCAACAATGCCTATGGCTTTAAGATACCATACATAGAACAGTATCTCAAAAAGGCCGATACTTCATACAACGAAAACTGTACCGTATATGTAAAAGTTACAAGTACAGTAAACCTGTATGGAAAATCAATCGTCAATCATTCATGGGCATCCATCGACTTAAAACATCGTCAGCTTTTCGACCTTGACTAGGGGACGGTGTTTCTGGCTTTTTTAGTGTCCCCCTGGCAGTTATATCCCTCTTGTATCAACATGATGCAGGAGGGATTTTTTTGTATAATTGGAAATTACTCTGTAATGTTCCTATTATACAAAAAATAGAAAAATGCCATTTAATTAAATAATTTGTCGAACGATTTTACTTGTCTTATAAGTACAAACTGTGCTAATATCTAATATATCATTGATCAAGTCATAGATTAATTCTAAATCCAATTCCGAAATATAATCCCATAGAAACTCCAAATTAATACAAATTATCAAATTTAATATAAACGGTTGTTTGTTGTTCACCAGTAATATTCCGCAAGGTATTTTGCCATTGATATGGCAAAATTTCAAGATATAGTTAAGGAGACCAGATTATGCCAAGACAAGCCAGAAAAGTCAGTGAATTGAATATCTATCATGTGATTTTGCGTGGTATCAACCGACAGATTATTTTTGAGGAAGATAATGATTATTTGCAGTTTATCAGTATATTAAAATACTATAAAAATAGATGTGATTTCAAAATATATGCATATTGTCTGATGAATAATCATATACATTTGTTGATTGAGCATTCAAGTACAAATATGGAAACAATAATGAAGAAAATAGAGGTTAAGTTTGTTCGGTGGTATAATACGAAATATCAGCGAGTAGGTCACTTGTTTCAGGATAGATATAAAAGCGAACCAATCAATGATATGAGATATTTTTTGACCGTATTCCGATATATTAATCAAAATCCTTTTCATGCAGGGTTAGAAAGTGTTATAGGGACATACCCATGGAGTAGTTATCAGGAATATCTTGCACTGGATGATTCATTTATTGATATCAATAAAGTGATTAAATTGTTTGCAGATAGTGAAGAATGTATAAACTTTCTTTCTACCGATTCAAATATTAAATGTATGGAAGGATATCCTCAATCTGGCATTTCTGACAAAGATGCCTTGCAGATGATTCGAGAAAGAACAGGATGTGATTCAACAGCAGATTTTCAATGTCTGGAATTATTTGCCAGAAATAAGTATTTAAAAATGTTGCACCAGTCAGGCATTACGATACGTCAACTCAATCGATTAACAGGGATTTCGCGAACATCTATAGAAAAGGCGATAAAAAGTGAATAAAGTAAAAGACGGATTTGTGTTCATTTGAGGCACAAGATCCGTCTTTTTAAATTTCAAGATATATTTGTTTAATTATGAGCCACCGGGGACACTAAAAAAGCCTAAAACACCGTCCCCTATTTATTCTCATTCGTTTATAAGAGATTTCTCTTGTAACGGATGAGAATTTTTTTTTATCATATTTTCTTTTAATACTTCTTTATAATTACAGATTTTGATTTTTTCCGAAGTAGTTTTTTATAAGCTGTATATTTCCTTTTGGGAACGCGTACCGTCATTCGGGATACAGACTGGTCAATCCGGGAAGAAACCTTTTTCAGTTTCAGGCTTTTGATTGTGATCGTACATCCCTTTTTCACACCGCGGAATGCACCTGGATTGATCTGAGTCAGCCCGGTACCAATTGTAACTTTCTTTAGTTTTTTACATTTGTAGAATGCATTTTTACCGATTACACTGACATTGTGTCCGATAGAAACCGTGGTCAGTCGTGATTTTTTTTTGAATGCGTTGGCCCATATACTGGTAACCCGATAAGTAACGCCATTGTAACGGACCGTTGAAGGAATACTGATTTTGGTAACTCGGCTGTTGGTCGTTCCATAGCATGTAACAACCTGATTGGCAGTGACACGATATTTCAGGTTCCCAACACGGAAACAGGTATTTACACGAGCGCTGGCCGGCGGCGCCGGAGTTGGGGTGCTGGTTGGAACTGCTTTGGGAGTGGCTTTCGGAGTGACATCTGGTGTAACGGAAGGCTTTTCTTCCGGAGTAGTGTTTGGTTTGGCATCAGGAGTCGGTTCCACTGAAGGTGTTACAACAGTAGAACTGTCTAAGGTTTTTGTATGTGCTTTGACAGAGAAACAGCAGTTATACTGATTTCCTGCGTCATACCATTTCTTTCCGGAAGTAGAAAAAAAGCTCTGATCCGGATCAATACCGGCAGTTGCCGTAAACCAGGATGTGCTGGTGGTTGTTTTTTCTACATAAAATTTATTGGATCCATCCGGTATTCTGATCACAACCGAATAGAAAGTACCCTGAGGAATTTTGACCGGAGTGTTCAGGTGGATCGTGTGGATTCCGGCCAGTGGCTGTGTGTAATCAACAGGTTCTGCATAGGCGGGTGTTCCGCTGGTCGGATCAGAAGTATTCTTCAGATTTGTGTAGACCTGAATTTGAAAATCAGTATTGTCCTGTGGAACTGCAGTAACGATTTCACCGAGTTCTTCGTCTTTTCCATTTCCGGCAGTTGCCTTGAAAATATTGGATACATAGTAACCATTATTGATGGTGTTGCCCGGGAAAGTGACAGTTCCAGCAGCGGCACCGTCGTAAAAATAATTATTTGGATAAGCAGGGGTGGTCACTGCTGTATTGGAGACCAGATTGGTGATGGATTTATCTTCATAGGAAAGATAAAAATAACCGTTCTTTCCCCAGTTTTTGCCATAACTGTTTTTGACGATCCAGGCACCATCATTATTCACACCGGAAGTTGACGGGAAGTTTTCCTTGGAGTAAGTGTCATCCCAGCCGACGATGGTTACAGCATGATTTACCAGACCAGACTGTGGGCAGGAATATGAAGCTGTATCCGGATAATAGTAGTTATCCAGCATGTAGATCATGGCAGAGACAGAATTATATTCCATAAGAAGCTGTTTGGTGCGCTCCACAGTGTATTGAGAGAAAATGGCATCTTCCATATAAGCGCTGGTATCATAGGCGAGGCTGTCAGGCCATGTAACTGCAGAGGACTGAAACGGAACTTTTTCTTCGGTTGTCATGCCGGACCAGGTACTGAGAAAGAAGGAGGCAACACGGCCATTTCCGGTACCATGATAATCTGACTGAGTCCGGGTGATCTTATCGTTTGGAGTGTTACCGAGTGGATCATTTACGCGGTTTGCCCAGAAGTAAGCCAGTTGTTCTTCGGAAAGATCGTAGTACTTCTGTTCCTGGGTAAGCAGAGACGTCTCAAGGTTGGAAGCGAGGCTGAAAGCCCAGCAGAGGCTGGTATTTCTCTGATTTTTAACATCAGTGACAAATCCCTCTTCATTTGCATTGTAAGTTCCGCGATAAAGTGCATAGCTTGCAATGCCGATATTACTGTCAACTTCCGATTCCGGAGCAAATGCATCCAGGTTCTGTAATGGTGCAAGCTGTGCCTGTCGTTCTTCATCCGTCATGGGACGGCCAAGAATATAGTCTATATTTTCGCTATTTGGAGATTCTGCCCCAGAAGAAAAGACGGCTTCATCGTCATCAGAAGAAAAATCATCCGAGGACGTTGAGTCATCAGAGGCAACAGATTGAAGTTCAGAAGAATCTTCAACCGTTGCGGAAGCGGTATTTTCATCAATGGAGTCAATACTTATATCAACAGCATCATTTGTAGCAGTATTTCCTGTGTTATCTGTTTCGTCAGAAGCAGATTCGTCTGCTGAAAGTTCAACATCACTGACTGCGTTTGCGGAAACCGGTATGTTAGTGAAAAGAACAGAACCTGCCAGAAGTAATGCCAGAGTTCGCTTTTTACTGTGTTGTTTATGATGGATCATGAAAACCTCCTGATTGATAACTATACTGTGTATGGAAAATTTATTTCTTTTATCATAGCACATACATAAAAAAAAGCAAAGCTGCATAAAGCAGGTCTTGAGAAGACAAAAATGCCCTGAAGATTCGAAAATCTCCAGGGCAGCTTAGGAAAAAAGATGGCCGATGATTATTTGTTGATAACAACACCTTTCTGCAGCATAACATTTGCATACAGAGCTTTTTCGCTTGTAGAAATGATGCAGTAAGCTGTTTTGGCTTCATCATAGAATGCAAAACGTTCGATGTTTCCTACTACAGCATCTCCTCTGTCATCATATTTACGGATGATCTCTTTGTAGGTATCCCAGATTGGGGTTTCTACATCGTCACCAGGCATTACTTCCATCAGGTTAACCGGATGTTCTACATAAGTATCCAGTGGGAAAACTTTCAGGATCGCTTCCAGAATTTCCGGAACACCATGTCCGTCACAGCGGATGGTAATTGCATTTTTACCCATAGATTCAACCGGGAAGTTACCGTCTGCGATAACAAGACGATCGCTGTGTCCCATTTCACATAATACCTTTAATAATTCAGGTGATAAGATTTCAGGAATTCCTTTTAACATATCTTTATGCCTCCGTTCAAATTTTTACTGAATTATGGCATATCTCGCACAGAGACAGCCTCTATATAAAGAATGTACCTGCATTTATGATACTTTGCAAGAGAATATTTTCCGATAAAAGATGAATATTTTACACTGTTTTGAAGAAATTGAAAAGTGAATATTTTATGGTTGACAGAATCAGAGAAGAGAGGTATGATTGGCTCAAACGGAAACGTTTCGGTTTTGTAAATGTTATCCGGCATTACAGAAACAGTAAGAACAAAAATCATACATATATTATGAGGAGGAAAATCATTATGCCACTTGTTACATCAAAAGAAATGCTGTCCAAAGCTCAGAAAGGCGGTTATGCAGTAGGTGCATTTAACGCAGAGAACATGGAGATGGTCAAAGCAATCATCCAGGCAGCAGAAGAACTCAAAGCACCTGTTATGATCCAGACTACACCATCTACAGTTAAATACGGTACCGTAGATACCTATGCGGCAATCGTTGCAGCAGAAGCAAAGAAAGCATCTGTTCCGGTATGCCTTCATCTGGATCATGGCAGCAGTTTTGAGCTTGCTATGCAGGCAATACATGCAGGATATACTTCTGTTATGATCGATGGATCCAAACTGGATTTTGAAGCAAACATCGCAGAGACCAAACGTGTGGCAGATGTAGCAAAAGCACTTGATATTCCATGCGAAGCAGAACTTGGTAAGGTCGGCGGCAAAGAAGATGATCTGGAAGCAGAGGCAGACACCAACACAGATCCACAGGAAGCAAAAGAATTCGTAGAGCGTACAGGAGTTACATCTCTTGCAGTTGCAATCGGAACTGCACATGGTTTCTATGTGGGAACACCGGTTCTCGACAAAGAACGTCTCAGTGAGATTCGTGAAGTTGTAGACATTCCGCTGGTTCTCCATGGCGCATCCGGACTCAGTGATGAAGATGTTATGGATTGTGTAAAACGTGGTATCTGCAAAGTAAACTTTGCTACAGAACTTCGTGCAGCATATTCTAAGGCAGTGAAAGAACTTCTTGCAGAAAAACCGGATACCATTGATCCGAAAGCATATGGCAAGACAGCTATTGCAGCAGTGAAGGAACTGGTTATGGCAAGAATGAAAGTCTGCGGATGTGACGGAAAAGCAGAATAAAAACAAAAGTACGAGAACCATGATTCAGTACACAGAAATATCAGTGGAAACAGAAGGCAGTGAGACATAATGGCGGCAACAATGAAAGACATCGCCAGACGGACTGGCCTTGGTCTGGCTACGATTTCTTCTTATTTTAATGGCGGTAATGTCCGAGAGAAAAACAGAATAAAGATTGAAGAAGCCATTGAGGAACTCCATTATGAAGTTAATGAAGTTGCCAGAGGGCTGAAGACGAATGCGACCAAAACGATAGGTGTTGTGATTCCGGAGTTGAATAATACATTCTGCGCTGAAATCATAACGGGTATGGAAGATGTCCTTCGAAGTCATGGCTATGCCACGATCGTCTGTGACTGTCGAACCGATAAGAAACTGGAACGGGAGGCAATAGAGTTCCTGATCCGCAGGCGGGTTGACGGGGTTATTAATATGCCGGTCGATGAAGAAGGAAATCATCTGAAGAAATTTCAGAGGACAGGAAAACCAATCGTTCTGATTGACCGTAAGATACAGGGGATTTCCTGTGACAGTGTGCTGGTGGATAATGAAAAAGCTGCGGAGGATGCAGTACGACAGTTTATAGAAAGAGGTCATCGCTATATCGGGATCATCGGTGGACCGAAGGGGATTTTTACTGCACAAGAACGTATGGCCGGATATTACAGAGCATTGGAAAAGGCCGGAATTCCGGTCAGAGAATCCCTGATCTGTCATGGAGATTATACGATTCAGGGTGGTGTACGGAGTCTGGAGGAACTGGTGCAGAAAAATCCGGATATGACAGCGGTGTTTGTGACCAACTACGAAATGACAATGGGGGCCATGATCGGAGTAAATGAACTTGGAATACAGATACCGGAACAGCTTTCTGTGATTGGTTTTGACAATCTGCAGTTTGCGAGGGCATGTAACCCGAAGCTGACGATCGTATCACAGCCAACGGATGGAATTGCCAGAGAAGTGGCAAGAATCATGCTGGAACATCTGGAAAATGGCAAAAAAGAATCAGAAGAGTTTTTTACAGAAAAACTGCAGACAGAAATCATAGAAGGCAAGTCTGTAAATACTTTAAAATGATACAGAGAGAACAGATCGGAGTGTCAGCTGAAGAGAAGAAAATCCGGATATTTCGGAAAATGGGAGCAGCAAAATGAAAAAATCATATTTACTTGGAATTGACATCGGAACAAGTGCGTGTAAGGTTGCTGTATTTGACAGAGAAGGCAGAGTCCTTGCAGCTGCAAATGGTGCTTATCCGGTATATTATCCGCATGAGGGATGGGCGGAGCAGAATCCTGAAGAATGGTGGAGCGCAGTCTGCCAGGCAACAGAGGAAACGATACAGAAAGCCGGAATCGCACCAGAAGAAATCGCCGGAGTGGGAATTGACGGACAGAGCTGGTCGGCAATCGCAATAGATCAGGAAGGAAAAGTCCTTACCAATACTCCGATCTGGATGGACACCAGAGCACAGTCTATTTGTGACAGACTGAATCAGGAGATTGGAGCTGATGAGATTTTTAAGATATCAGGAAATTCCCTTCAGCCATCTTATTCTACAGCAAAGATCATCTGGTACAGGGAAAATCAGCCGGAGGTTTATAAAAAAATATACAAGATCCTTCAGTCGAACAGCTACATTGCATTTAAACTGACAGATGCGATCACGCAGGATGTTTCTCAGGGATATGGACTGCATTGCTTTGATATGAAAAAAGGATGCTGGGATGAAGAGATGTGTGAACAGCTTGGAATTCCGATGGGATTCCTTCCGGAAATATGTGACTGTGATCATGTGGTAGGCACTGTCACCGCGAAGGCAGCAGCAGAGTGTGGACTTGCCGAGGGAACACCGGTTGTTGCCGGTGGACTTGATGCTGCATGCGGAACGCTTGGAGCTGGTGTGATCCATACAGGAGAAACACAGGAACAGGGAGGACAGGCCGGGGGAATGAGCATTTGTACAGATGAGTACAAAGCTGATCCAAGGTTGATCCTCAGTTATCATGTTGTTCCGGGCAAGTGGCTCCTTCAGGGAGGAACTACCGGAGGCGGTGGAGTCATGCGCTGGTTTGAACATGAATTTGCAGACTATGAGCGTATGATGAAAGAAGAGACAGGAGCTTCATCACTGGATCAGCTTAATGAAATCGCAGAAAAAGTAGCCCCGGGATGTGATGGAATGGTATTTCTTCCATATATGTCCGGAGAGCGCTCACCAATCTGGAATCCGTATGCAAAAGGTGTTTTCTACGGCCTGGATTTTGCCAAGACCAAGGGACATATGGTGCGTGCCTGCATGGAAGGAGTGGCTCTTTCCCTGAAACATAACCTGGAAGTTGCAGAGGAAGCCGGAGCGGACGCAGAAGTTCTGAGAGCCATGGGTGGATCTGCGAATTCTTTACTCTGGACACAGATTAAGTCCGATATCACAGGTAAACCGATCGTTGTTCCGGCATCTGATACGGCTACGACACTTGGAGCAGCAATCCTTGCAGGCGTAGGAGTTGGATTCTATAAGGATTATGATGAGGCAGTTTCACTTACTGTCAAAGAAACCCGCCGTCATGAACCGAGTCCGGAGAACAAAGCAGTTTATGATAAGACTTATCAGACTTATCTTGAACTCTATAAGTCCCTGGCCCATATGATGACCGCGAAATAAAAGCTGGGAGGGCGTTTCCCTCCTTTATGAAAGGAGAAAATATATATTATGAAAGCAGCAGTAGTAGTTGCAAATGAAGACGTACAGTATCAGGAAGTCGAAGAACCAAAAGTAACCAAAGGAACTGTAAAAATCAAAGTCAGATACTCGGGTATCTGTGGTTCTGACATTCCTCGTGTTCTCAATCACGGAGTTCATTTTTATCCAATTGTTCTGGGACATGAATTTTCCGGTGATGTGGTAGAAGTTGGCGAAGGCGTAACCAAAGTTAAAGTTGGGGATCGTGTTTCCGGAGCTCCGCTTCTTCCATGCATGAAATGTGATGACTGTCAGAAGGGTAACTTCTCTCTTTGCAAACATTACAGCTTCATTGGATCCAGGCAGCAGGGCAGCAATGCAGATTATGTTGTAGTTCCGGAGCAGAATGCAGTACCCTTTGACAAGACAGTTCCATATGAACAAGGCGCTATGTTTGAACCTGCAACAGTAGCAATCCACGGTGTATTCCAGAATGATTATCATGGTGGCGAATATGTTGCAATCCTTGGTGGTGGTACAGTCGGAATGTTCACTATGCAGTGGACAAAGATCTTCGGTTCCAAAAAAGTTGTTGTATTCGATATCAGTGATGAACGTCTTGCACTTGCAAAACGTCTTGGTGCAGATGAAGTCATCAATACAAAAGAAGAAGGATATATGGAAAAAGCCATGGATATCACAGGCGGAAAAGGATATGGTTTCGTATTTGAGACAGCCGGACAGGTTCCGACCATGCATATGGCATTTGAACTGGCTGCAAACAAAGCTCATGTATGCTTTATCGGAACACCGCATGAGAATCTGACCTTTACACCAAAACAGTGGGAAAATATGAACCGTAAAGAGTTCAAACTGACAGGTTCATGGATGTCTTACAGTGCACCATTCCCGGGACGTGAATGGGATCTGACAGCACATTACTTTGCAACCGGTCAGCTGAAATTTGATCCGGGCTTCATTTATAAGAAAATCCCGATGAGCCAGGCACAGGAAGCATTCCAGTTATTTAAGACACCAGGACTTGTAAAAGGTAAGATCCTGTTATCAAACGAGGAAGAATAAAATGATACTGACAGTAACATTAAATGCTGCAATCGATAAACGATATGTAGTTGATGATTTTAAAGCAGGTGAAGTAAACCGTGTCCGGGAATGTTCTTACGTTCCCGGAGGCAAAGGTCTTAATGTATCCAAGCCGGCATCTATTTATGGTGCGGAAGTCGTAGCAACCGGATTTGTAGGTGGCCACGCAGGAAACTATATTGAAGATGCTCTGAAACCGTTTGGAATCAAAGGTGAGTTTTATCATGTAGATGCGGAAAGCAGATCCTGCATCAATATCTGGGATGAAGTGAATCATGTACAGACAGAATTTCTGGAACCGGGATTTACGTTGACTGAAGAAGATTTTCGGGGATTTGAAAAAAAATTTACAGAGTTGGTTAAGGTTGCAGATGTTGTTTCCATGTCCGGAAGTGTACCGAAGGGGCTTGATGGAACTGCATATCAGAGACTGGTCAAAATCGTAAAAGAAGCTGGCAAACCGGTGATCCTTGATACCAGTGGCAAACTTCTTGAAATGGGGATCGAAGCATGTCCGACACTGATCAAACCAAACATTGATGAGATCCGTATGCTGACAGGCAAACATTGTGATGACATTCAGGATATCATTGATGCAGCTAAGACAATCCATGCAAACGGAGTGGAGATTGTAGCAGTTTCCCTTGGTGCAGATGGTTCTCTGGCTGTTGGTGAAGAAGGCATCTTCCGTGCAATCGTTCCGAAAATTGATGCCGTAAATACCGTAGGATGCGGTGATTCCATGATCGCAGGTTTTGCACTTGGATTAAGCGAGGGCCTTTCTCTGGAAGAAACTTTAAGAAGAGCAAGTGCAATCTCAGCCGCTGCGGCAATGCGTGAAGAAACGGGATTTTTTGTAATGGAAGATATGGAAAAACTGCTTCCACAGATTGTTATACAAAAACTATATAATACAATTTAGGAGGAAACAAAAATGGCAGAATTTATTGATCCGGCAATCGTGCCGAAGGTAACACTTCCGTCAGGAGAAAAAGTTCCATGTATGGGTATGGGAACCTTTGGTTCTGACAGAGTAAGCGCTGAAGATGTTTCAGCAGCAGTTGCAGGTGCAATCCGCAGCGGATATCGTATGTTTGACTGTGCAGCATGCTACGGAAATGAACATCAGATAGGTGAGGTTTTCAAAACAGCTTTTGATGAAGGTGTTGTAGAAAGAAAAGATCTTTTTATCATGACAAAAGTATGGAATGACATGCACAGAAAGGTCGAAGAAGCCTGCACAAAGAGTATTCAGGATCTTCAGTGCGATTATGTAGATCTGTATTTCATTCACTGGCCATTCCCGAACTATCATGCACCATTCTGTGATGTAGATTCCAGAAATCCAGATTCCAGACCATTCAGCGTAGAAGAATTCATGGATACATATCGTCAGTGTGAAGAACTGGTAGAAAAAGGAAAAATCCGTTATATTGGTATTTCCAATATGACCATCCCGAAACTGGAAGCGGTTCTTCCTTTAATGAAAATCAAACCGGCAGCCTGTGAACTGGAACTTCATCCATGCTTCCAGCAGCAGGAACAGTATGATTATCTTGTTGCTCATAATATCCAGCCGGTAGGCTATATGCCACTCGGTTCACCGAGAAGACCGGAAAGAGATATCTGTCCGGAAGATGTTGCGGATATGCAGACACCGGAAATGCAGGAAATTGCCAAAGCACACGGTGTTCATCCTGCACTGATCGCTCTGAAATGGGCTCATCAGAGAGGTGAGATTTCTATTCCATTCTCTGTACATAATTATGTAAGTAATCTGAAGTGTGTGACAGAAGATCCGTTGACAGAAGAAGAAATGGCCAAGATTGGAACACTGGAAAGAGGAAACCGTCTGGTTAAAGGCCAGGTATTCCTGTGGGAAGGTGCAAAGGATTGGCATGATCTGTGGGATGAAGACGGATTTATTGTAAAATAAGGGAACTGCCCTTAGCCCGTCAATCATCCAATTTGACAATTGAAAAACCTGCGAGGGGAGGGCGCTCATAGTTGCGAAGGCCGCTCTCCCCTCGCACACCCCACCGGGTTATGCCTGTGTGGGGCTTTTTATTGGAAAAATATCAGTTTTTGAATTGTAGATGGCTGAGATTAAAGCAAGTATTAAACAAGTCCATGAAATAACGGGTCGTGAATGACCTGTAAAAGAGTAAGTACTGAACGGACCAACAAAAATAGCCGAGTTTGGGTGGCTTGGAAGTAAATAAGCATGATAAAGGTCAGTGAAGTGCCGGAAATTGGATGATTTCACTATGATTTCCATAGTCCAGTGGGTGGACAGAGATACTTCTACTCACACCCACGTACCGATGATACATAGTGCAATACCACTTAGTATTACTCCCATTTTACCCACGTGTCTGTGAAAATAACTACACAAATTCTTCAAATCATGCTACAATAAAATACTAACAAAAAATAGTCAGACTTAGTCTGACATGATAAGGCACGTGAATTTAAAGATGGGGGAGTAAATACATGTATCGAATATTACTGGTGGATGACGAGATCCTCGTCCGTGATGCCATTAAAGAGAACATTGACTGGAGTGCAATCGACTGTGAACTCGTAGGCGACTGCGAAAATGGAAAACAGGCAGCTGAATTTGTAAAAGAACACCCAGTCGATATCGTACTGACCGATATTCTTATGCCATATATGGATGGTATGGAACTCAGCCATTTTCTGCATGACAATTATCCGGATATCGTGATCGTAATCTTCAGTGGATTTGGAGAATTCGAATACGCAAAAAAAGCTATTCAGTATGGTGTCAGCGAATATCTGCTGAAACCTGTAACCGCGATGGAACTTACCGGAGTCATCGAGAAGATGAAAGAGAAAGTGGATCAGCAGCGCCGTGAAAAAAATAAAATGGACCGCCTTACGCAGGCTTCCGAAAAATATCAGAAAAATAAACAGATCATCCGCTCAAAAAATATGGAAGCACTTGTAAACTGCACCACAGATGTAGGCAAGACAATCCAGAGGCTTTCCGAAATGGGAATCGATATTTCAGCAGCAAATTATCGCGTGGCACTTTTTGATATCGATCTCTATTCCGGCATGTATCAGTTGGATACAGAAAAACAGCAGGAGAGTGCACTGATGGCATTTGTTCTTTTCAACATCAGTGATGAAATCGTCACAAGAGAAGATGCCGGTATTGCCTATCAGGAAGGTAATAACCGCGTCGGAATTCTTTTTCAGGAAAAATGGAGCCGTAATTTTACATCCAGAACAAAAGAAATCTGCCGTGAGATTCAGGAAAAAACAAAAGAAGTCATGGGCTTTGACGTATCCATGGGTATTGGTAAGTGGGTAAAGAAACCAGAAGAACTGATCCGGTCACATGATATGGCGGCACAGACGTTGCAGTATCGATATCTTCTTGGAGGAAATCTTCTTATTGATATGGAAGAACAGCAGCCGGCACAGGAAATCAATCTGGATGAACCGCTTGCAGAACTGAAAGAAGCCATGAAAACCGGGCAGAAAGAGCAGGTCGATCGGGCGCTTTCAACAATTGAAGAGGAAATTCGTCAGGCGCTTATGGAAAAAAGTCGTGCATGCATGTATTTGCAACAGGTCATTCGAACCATGGACAATGCCTGCGAAGATGTGTCAGCAGATATGGACAGGGTCCGTGAAGACCGTGATGAACTTCTGCGTCAGGTAACGGATCAGAAATCCTTTGAAGATGCCTGCAAAGTTGTTCAGAAACATACAGACAGGATTTTTGAGATTCTTTCTGAAATGAATACGTCCAGCAGCGAACGACAGGCACGTCTGGCAATTGATTATATACAGAAAAACTATATGGATCCAGATCTCAGCCTGAATAGCATCTGCTCCTATCTGAATATCAGCACCAGCTATTTCAGTACCATTTTTAAAGATGAGACGGGAGAGACATTTACCGAAGTACTGATCCGTACCAGAATGGAAAAAGCCAGGGAACTGCTTGAAAAGACAACCATGAAGAACTATGAGATCGCCGAAAAAGTCGGTTTCTCTGACCCACACTATTTTGGAATCTCATTTAAGAAGATGACCGGCTGTACACCTACGGAATATGCAAGGGAGAAGCGCCGATGAAAAATAAGAATCTCTCAGCAAGATTTATCGGAAAGTTCAGCAGCATCCAGAGTGTTATTTTTGCAACGGTTGCAATTCTGGTTTTGAGTGCTGTTGTGATTGTAACCGGTGTTTCCATGCGATTCACAAATAATTCTATATTCGAAAATTCATCGGAATATACACATACGATCATCCAGCAGATGAATCAGAATATCGATTCGTATATTGATTATATGGAGAATATTGCCTATCTGATCTCAAGCAATGAGGATGTGCAGGATTATCTTTTTGACGAGAATATTGATAACGAGGGGAGATATCGTATTCTCAACCAGTTTCGGACGATTCTGGACAGCCGAAGTGATATCCGAAATGTCGGCATTATCAGTAAGAATGGACGGATGCTGCTCAACGATGGAAGTAAATCGGTGAATCAGGATCTTGATCTTAATAAACAGGAATGGTATGTTAATGCACTTGCGAAACCAAATGGTCCAATCCTGACTTCTTCCCATGTGCAGCATATCATCAGTGGAGAACGTCCGTGGGTGATCACATTGAGCAGAGGAATTCGTGACCGGAGTGGAAGTGGAGAAAAAGAGGGTGTCTTTTTTATTGACCTGAATTACAGTGCGATCAGTGAACTCTGTGATCAGAGTACTGTTGGAACAAAAGGTTACGCTTTTATTCTTGATGCAAAAGGAAATATTGTCTATCATCCGCAACAGCAGCAGCTCTATAATGAACTGCAGACGGAAAATATAAGTCTGATCATGGATACGGATGAAGATACTGTACTGACAGGTACTGGAAATGATGGAAAGCTGTATTCAATTTCCAGATCAGACAAGACTGGCTGGACCGTTGTGGACTGTACGAATGTACGGGAACTTTTAAGCAAAAGCCGTCAGGCACAGAGTGTATATGTACTGACGGCAATCGTTCTGGTAATTGTAGCGCTCCTCTTTTCCAGATTTATGGCAAGAAGCATTACACTTCCGATACAGAAGCTGCGCGATTCCATGAAAAAAGTGCAGGAAGGTGACTTCAGCGTCTCGGATGTTGTGGTAGACTCCAGGAATGAAATCGGTAGTCTGACCAAGTCTTTTGATGTGATGACACACCGGATTCACGAGCTGATGGAACAGAATGTCCATGAACAGGAAGAGAAGCGAAAGAGTGAGCTGAAGGCGCTGCAGTCGCAGATCAATCCACATTTTCTTTATAATACCCTGGATTCCATTATCTGGATGGCAGAAGGAAAGAAGAATGAAGAGGTTGTTCTGATGACCGCTTCACTAGCAAGACTGCTTCGACAGAGTATCAGTAATGAGGACGAAGTGGTTCCGATCGCAAATGAAGTTGAGTATGCGAGAGGGTATCTGACAATCCAGAAAATGCGTTACAAAGATAAACTGGAATTCCAGATTGATGTAGATTCTTCTATATTATATATACCACTGATCAAACTGGTTTTGCAACCGATTATAGAGAACGCAATCTATCATGGACTGAAATATAAAGAGAGCAAAGGTCTTCTCATTGTAAAGGGATTCATGAAAGATGGTAATGCTGTGCTTCAGGTCATTGATGACGGTGTCGGTATGGACGAAGAGACACTTGCGCATATTTACGATAAGCACAAAGTAAATTACCATTCCAATGGGGTAGGTGTCTATAATGTACAGAAGCGGCTGAAACTCTACTATGGCGATGGCTATGGAATTACCTACGAGAGTGAAAAAGGCAAGGGAACAACCGCGACAATTACGATTCCAGGAAGACAGGGACAGGAGGGACAGTTATGAAAAAAAAGAAAAAATGGCTGAGTATCCTTCTGGTAGTCTGTCTGATCGGCGGAATTGGAGGTGGTATCTGGTACCGCCAGAAAAGAATTGAGGAGCGAAAACTTTCACTTGTTTACATTCCAAAGGTCGTAGACAAGACAAATGATTTCTGGAAGGCACTGATTCTTGGAACAAGAATGGCAGCACAGGAGTACAATGCTGCAATCGAGATCAAGGCACCGTCCGAGGAAAATGACGTGAAACGACAGAATGAACTTCTGAAAGAGGCGATTGAAGAGGAGCCGGATGCGATTCTGATCTCTCCATCCAGTTTTACAGAATCCAACAAACTATTGGATGAAGCAAAGGAAAAAGGAATTAGGATCAGTTTTATTGATTCCTATACGGAAGAACCGGTGCAGGATCTGACTGTTGCAACGGACAATCTGGAAGCAGGAGAGAAACTCGGTAAATTTGCGGCATCACTTCTCGGACCGGATGATCAGATTGCGATCGTGGCCCATGTGAAGGGTGTATCTACCGCAGTGGAGAGAGAAGAGGGATTCCGCAAAGGACTCGGAGATCTGGCAGACAATATTGTCGATGTTGTTTACTGTGATTCCCAATATGAGAAATCCCGCAAGCTGACATTGGAATTGATGGATAAATATCCGGATCTCAAGATGGTAGCCGGGATGAATGAATATTCTTCTGTCGGTGCGGCACGTGCGGTAAAATCAGCCGGAGCCAAAGAGAGAATCCAGGTGGTCGGTATCGACAGCTCCCAGGAGGCAGTACAGCTGATGGAAAATGGAGTCTTCAAAGGTCTTGTTGTCCAGAAAGCATTTAAGATGGGGTATATGGGTGTGAAGGAGACAGTCCTTATGCTTCGTGGCAAGAGCTATGAAAAAGATGTAAATTCCGGCTGTGAACTGGTGACTCCCGAAAATATGTACAACAGTGAGATCGAGAAACTGCTGTTTCCGTTCAATACGCTCAAACTTTCCTGATGATTTTGTGAACAGAAAGGTTAAAAAAAGAATATAATAGTGAAAAAACTCTAAAAAAGGTTAAATATTTATGGACGAACCGTAAATATTTAACCTTTTTTTGTAAGATATTCCATTACAATTGTTCAGAATTAACGTTATTATATAGAAAACGCAAGAGATGTGTATAAAACTTTTAAGGAGGGTGAAACATTGGAAAAGCTGAAACAAAATCCAATAATCAAAAAACTCGGCCTGAACAGAATCTTACTTGTATGTATTCTTGTTCTGATGTTCGCAGTTTTTAAGTTAGTGCTGGGAAATAAATTCCCTGTTGGAGACAGCATCAAGTCCACTTTAAACTATGTATACTTCTTGGGATTCTTGTCACTGGGAGTTACGTTCGTAATTGCAACCGGAGGAATCGATTTCTCCATCGGACCGGTTATGTTCTGTTGTGCACTGGTATCCGGTTACTGTATGACATCTTATGGTGTTCCATGTGTAGCAGCAATGGTTATCTGCGTTCTGATCGGTCTTGCATTCGGTATCTTCAACGGATGGCTGGTATCTTATTTGTCAGTTCCAGCGTTCATCGTATCCATGGCTTCCATGAATATCGCAAAAGGTATCGCTTCTGTATTTACAAAAACACAGTCTGTAAGCTGGCCGCTGAGCACTGACCCGAAAAACGGATGGTTCCGTAGCATCGTATCAGTTAATGGATTCCCGGTAGGTCTGGTGATCTTCCTTGGAATGGCAATTGTATGTGGTATCGTTCTTTACAACACAAAACCAGGACGTTACATCCTTTGCCTTGGATCCAACAGTGAAGCAGTTAGACTTTCTGGTGTAGATACCAAGAAATGGAACATGCTCGCATATGTAATCTGTGGAGTCCTTGTTGGAATCGGAGCACTTTTCTTTGTAGCAACATATACAACCGTTCAGCCAGGTTATGGCGATCAGTACAACAACGAAGCAATCGCTGGTTGTGTAATGGGTGGTACATCCATGGTTGGTGGACTTGCTTCCATCGGCGGTACTGTAATCGGTGTATTTATTATCTCTCTTCTGCAGCAGGGAATCATGGCATTCGGCCTTGGTAAAGGACAGCAGATGATCATCACAGGTATCATCGTTATCGTAGCTGTATATGCCGACGTTTCTGCAAGACGTAGAAAGAACTGATCGAAAGGGAGGATGAAACAATGGGTGACGTTATTTTAACAATGAAGGATATTGATAAGTCCTTTCCTGGAGTTCATGCCCTGGATCACGTTAACTTCGAAGTGAGACGCGGTGAAGTACATGCACTTATGGGAGAGAACGGTGCTGGTAAATCAACACTTATGAAAGTTCTTACCGGTATTTATCAGAAAGATTCCGGATCTATTACATACAAAGGCCAGGAAGTTGCTTTCCACAACACTCGTGAAGCACAGGATAATGGTGTTGTAATTGTACATCAGGAATTAAATATGGTCGGTGACCTTACAGTTGCACAGAACATCTTTATCGGACGTGAGCCGAAGAAAGGTATCCGTGTAGATGACAAGAAGATGATTGAAGATTCCAAGAAATTATTCCAGGATCTGAACATCGACATCGACCCGAGAGAAAAGATGAGCAACCTTACTGTTGGTAAACAGCAGATGTGTGAAATTGCAAAAGCTATTTCCCACAAAGCAGAAGTTATCATCTTTGATGAGCCGTCAGCAGCTCTTACAGAAAAAGAAATCGCTGACCTGTTTGTAATCATTCGTGATCTTCGTGAGAAGAATCTCGGTATCGTATATATCTCACATCGTATGGATGAGATCAAGGTTATCACAGACCGTGTAACAGTCATGCGAGATGGTGGATATGTAGGAACACTGATCACAAAAGACAGTACAAAAGAAGACATCATCAACATGATGGTTGGTCGTGTTATTTATGAAGATCCTAAGGAACACAGCATGGTTGCTCCGGATGCACCGGTTGTTCTTAAAGTAGAACATCTGAACGCTGGTAAGATGGTTCAGGATGTAAGCTTTGAACTTCGCAAAGGCGAGATTCTTGGTTTCTCAGGACTTATGGGTGCAGGACGTACAGAGACTGCAAGAGCACTTTTCGGAGCAGACCCGAAACAGAGTGGAAAGATCTCCATTATGGACAAGAGCGGTCAGCTTAGAGAAGTTACAATCAACAGCCCACAGGATGCTGTTAAATATGGTATCGGTTATCTGTCAGAGGACAGAAGAAGATATGGTGTTGTCGTTCAGAAATCTGTTAACGAAAACACAACACTGGCAACAATGGAAGAGTTCACAAATGGAATCTTCATCAATAAGGCAAAAGAAAAAGAAGTCAGCGAAAGATATGTTAAAGAGCTGGCAACTAAAACACCAAGCGGTGATCAGCTGGTAGTTAACCTTTCCGGTGGTAACCAGCAGAAAGTCGTTATTGCTAAATGGCTTACCCGCGACAGTGATATCCTGATTTTCGACGAACCTACAAGAGGTATCGACGTTGGTGCCAAGAACGAAATTTACAAGTTAATGAGTAAACTGGCAGCAGAAGGAAAATCAATCATCATGATTTCTTCTGAAATGACAGAAATTCTCCGTCTGAGTGACCGTATCATCGTTATGTGCGAAGGTAAAGTAACTGGAAATATTGATATTTCCGAAGCTACACAGGAACACATCATGGATAAGGCTACAAGAAATATCGATTAAGGAGGATAGTCATGACTAAGAAGAAAAAAAGTATTATAAGTGATCAGAGATTTATTGTATTACTGGTTATTATCGCTCTGACAGCGATTTTCTCCATTATGAGTAAGGAGTTCAGACAGTATACAACTCTCTTAAGTATGTTGGATTTCTCTTACTATGATCTTCTGATGGCAATCGGTGTTACATTCCCACTTATCACTGGTGGTGTAGACCTGTCAATCGGAACCGGAATGGTTTGTTATGCACTTATCGCCGGAACAATGGTAAGAAACCATGGATGGCCGGTAGCAGCAGCTATGGTGCTCTGCCTGGTACTTGGACTCATCATTGGAGCCCTGAATGGTGTGCTCATCGGTGTTATGAACCTGCCGCCGTTCCTTGCAACTCTTTGTACATGTATGATTACCCGTGGTGCTGGTTCTCTTTGCAGTGCAACACCATGGCCGGGACTTACACAGGATGGTGGATGGTTCCACTCAATCTTCAAGATCACAGTTGGTTCAGGAAGAAGTGCTTCCCGTTACCCAATCGGATTCCTGTGGATGGTTCTTCTGGTTCTGCTGATGGAATTCGTTCTGAATCACACAAAATTCGGACGTTACACTATCGCAATCGGATCTAACAAAGAAGCAGCAGCTCTTTCTGGAATCAATGTAAAATTCTACCATGTTATGGTATACGTAGTATGTGGTCTGTTCGTAGGGCTTGCAGCTATCGCTTATGCAGCAGTAACACCTACTGTACAGCCTGGTACTGGTGCCGGACTTGAAATGGACGCGATCGGCGGTGTATTCGTTGGTGGTGTTGCAGCAACCGGTGGTTATGGTTCCGTAATTGGAACATTTGTTGGTATCTTCGTTATCATGCTCCTGAAAACAGGTCTTCCATATGTCGGCCTGCAGGCTAACTGGCAGCAGATCATCACAGGTCTGGTACTTATCATCGCAGTCCTGATCGATATCATCAAAGAAAAGAAAAAAGCAGCAATGTAAAGAACAAGCAGCAAGGCGGATTACAATGTCCGCTCTGCTGTGAAAGAAATTGAATATTTATTAAAAGGAAAATTCAATAAGGATGTGGGGCGTCAGACAATTTCCTACTGACGTATCATCATAAAAAAACTATATAATTTATAAGGAGGAAGTAAATTATGAATTTCAAGAAGGTAGTAGCATTAAGCATTTGTGCAGCAATGGTAGCAGGAATGTCCGCATCAACAGTTATGGCAGCTGATCTTCCGGATCAGTTCAAAGATCTCAAAGCAAATGAAGCTTATGAGTTCCCAATGATGGTTAAATCTTTCCAGTCCACATACTGGGATGCAGCACAGGAAGGTATGAAGAAAGCTGCAGAAGAACTTGGTGTTACTTACACAGCTCAGGGACCGAACAGTGAATCTGATATCGCTGACCAGGTTAACATGATCAATACAGCAATCGCTTCCAATCCAAAAGGATTAGGACTTGCAGCTTGTGATACATCTTCTGTTCTTGACGCTCTGAACGAATGTGTATCCAAAGATATCCCGGTTGTTACATTTGATACAGGTATCGCAGATGCTCCAGAAGGATCCATCGCTTGCGAAGTTTGTACAGACAACGCACAGGCTGGTTCTGTAGCAGCTGAAAATATGTACAATGCTATCAAAGATGTTGTAGCTAACGCAGATGGACAGGTTATCATCGGTGAAGTTAACCAGGATGCTACAGCTCAGAACATCCAGCAGCGTGGTGGCGGATTCATCGACAAAATGATCGAACTGCTTCAGGCTGACGGAAAAACAGTAGCAGTTGCTGGAAACGAATTCTATGTAAACGCAGCTAAAAACGCTGATGCAACAGAAGCAGACGCAGACGTTGTTATCCAGGTTGCTGTACCGGCACAGACAACTGTAGAGCTTTGCTCTAACGAAGCTCAGGCTATCCTTTCCAAAGAAAACTGCATCGCTATCTTCGGTTCCAACCAGACAGCAGCAGAAGGTGTTCTTGCAGCTAACGCTAACCTGAACGTTCTTGGATCTGATGCAGCTAACGGCGACGTTATCGGTGTTGGTTTCGATGCTGGTTCTATCATCAAAGCAGCTGTTCAGGACGGAACATTCCTTGGTGCAGTTACACAGTCTCCACTTATGATGGGATACTATGCAATCTACGCTCTGACAGCAGCAGCTAATGGACAGGAACTTGAAGATGTTCCTACAGATGGATACTGGTATGATTCCACAAACATGGACGACGAAGAAATCGCTCCAAACCTGTACGACTAAAACGAACGCAATTTTACTTACGGGTGAAAACCCCCAGGGCATTTGCCCTGGGGGTTTTTTAAGTAACACATTCACAATTTACTTCAATAAAGCAACTGAGGACACTTTTTTTTACAAACGAGGTTCTTAACATTTATCGCTTTTTAGGATATTATGTTATTATCAAATATGAAAGAACCTTTTTGACATAGCATTTTGCACAACAATAAATGCTATACACATCTTACATATTTAGGAGGATTTAACAATGGCAACATATTATGCAGCAGTAGATATGGGAGCATCCAGTGGACGTCTTATTCTTGGACACATGGAAAACGGAAAGATGGAGCTTGAAGAAATCCATCGTTTCGAAAATGGAATGGTTAAAAAAGATGGAGAACTCTGCTGGGAATTCGACCGTATCTTTAAAGAAATTGTGATCGCACTCAAAAAATGCAAAGAAATCGGTAAAGTTCCGGTAAGCATGGGTGTTGATACTTGGGGTGTTGACTTTGTACTTCTTGACAAAGATGACAAAGTACTTGGAAATACGGTAGGTTATCGTGACCATCGTACAGAAGGAATGGATGAGGAAGTATACAAATATATTCCGCTTGATGAACTGTACGCAAGAACCGGTATTCAGAAAGCTATCTTCAACACAGTATATCAGCTGATGGCAGTTAAGACAAAACATCCGGAATATCTTGAAAAAGCAGAGACACTGCTTCATGTACCGGATTATTTCCACTTCCTGCTGACAGGACAGAAGACCTGCGAGTATACAGAAGCTACAACAGGTCAGCTGGTTAACGCTGAGACAAAAGACTGGGATTACGAGATCATTGACAGACTTGGATACCCAAGAAGAATCTTCCAGAAACTGATCATGCCTGGCACAGTTGTTGGACATTTGACAGAAGAACTTCAGAAAGAAGTTGGATTTGACCTGGAAGTAGTTGCACCTGCAACACATGATACAGGATCCGCTGTTCTTGCAGTACCTGCAAATGACGATGATTTCATCTACATCAGCTCCGGTACATGGTCTCTGATGGGAATCGAAAGAAAGACTCCGGACTGCTCACCAAAGAGCTGTGAACTGAACTTCACAAACGAAGGTGGATACGATGGACGTTTCCGTTATCTTAAAAACATCATGGGACTGTGGATGATCCAGTCTGTACGTCATGAAGTAAATGATAAATACAGCTTTGCAGAAATCTGCTCTATGGCTGAAGAAGCAAAAGACTTCCCATCCAGAGTAGATGCAAATGATGAGTGCTTCCTTTCTCCAGAAAATATGACAGAAGAAGTAAAAGACTACTGCCGTAGAACAGGACAGAAAGTTCCGGAAACAATGGGTGAGATCGCAACAGTTATCTATACAAGTCTTGCTGACTGCTATGCAAAAACAGCAAAAGAACTGGAAGAGATCACAGGAAGAACTTACAGCCGTATTCATGTAGTTGGCGGTGGTTCTAACGCTGGATACCTTAATGAACTGACAGCAAAAGCTACAGGAAAAGAAGTTCATGCTGGCCCTGGCGAAGCAACAGCAATCGGTAATATTACAGCACAGATGCTGAAAGCCGGAGATTTCAAATCCGTAGAAGAGGCTCGTACAACAATCCACGAGTCCTTCGGGATCAAAATTTATAAATAACAAATAGGAGGTTTTACTATGTTAGTAAACACAAAGGCAAAAGTTGGTGTATTTTCTATCGCATTAGGAGCATATCTTCCTCAGTTCCCATCACTGGTACCTGAGTTTGAAGCTCAGTATGAGGCATTCAAGAAGACACTTCCTGATACAGTAGAGATCATTGACGGAGGAATGGTAACAACAAAAGAACAGTCTATGGTAGCTGGAGATAAATTCCGTGCAGCTGATGTAGACATCGTTTTCCTTCAGATGCTGACTTATGCTACATCTTACAATATGCTTCCTGCAATCCGTGATCTGGATGTTCCGGTTGTTCTGGTAAACGTTCAGAAACTGAAAGCACTGGATTACGATCACACAGATATCGCTGCATGGCTTGGTGAAGGATATGCCTGCGGTGCTGTTGGAGAAGCTGTTGCTGACCTTGAAAGAGCAGGCAAGAGACACGCTGTTATCACAGGTGTTGTAGAAGGTGGAGATCCGGCTGTACAGGCTGAGATTGAAGACTGGTGCAAAGCTGCTCAGGTCAGAAGAAGATTCCGTGATACTAACATAGCTCAGATCGGAAGACCATATCCGGGTATGATGGACCTTTACATCGATGAGACAAACCTGTACAACAGAATGTTCCTGTACACAAAACAGTTTGACTGGGAAAAAATGTGGGCTATCGCTGATGATATCACAGATGAAGAAGCAATCCGCGCAAAAGCTCAGGATATTCTTGATACATTCGATATCGAAGATGGCGGCACAATCGAAAAAGTATGGGATATGGCAAAATACGTTGTAGCATTTGAAAAATGGGTAAAAGATGAGCACCTCAGCATGGTTGCTTCTCATTACGACGGATTTGCTCAGGGTAAAGCTGGTGTACTTGACAGTATGCTGATCCCGGCATTTTCTATGCTGATCAAACAGGGTACAGCATGCGCTGTAGAAGGTGATATGAAAGTTGCCATGGCAATGAGTATCCTGAAGACAATTTCAGGTACAGGTCAGCTGTCAGAAATGTATTCCATCGACTTTAATGAGGACATCTGCATTATCGGACATTCCGGAAGTGGAGATGCTGATATTTCCGACAAGAAACCTACCATGAAGATTGTGCCGGTATTCCACGGCAAAACAGGCGGTGGATATCTGACACAGTTCTATCCATACACAGGTCCGGTTACCTATCTTGCAATCACACAGGATAAAGACGGACACTTCAAATTTGTTGTAGCAGAAGGTGTTAATGAAGAAGGACCTATCCTTTCCTTTGGTGATACAAACATGAGAACACGTTTCACATGTGGTGCAAGAGAGTTTGTAAACCGTTGGAGCGAAGCTGGCCCGACACATCATATGGCAGCTGCTACAGGAAGACACATCGATACGATCCTGAAGGTTGCAAAAATCTTTAACGTACCGGTAGATATCGTGACAAGATAAATTCTTTCTTATGTATTCAACCTAAAACATATTCAAAAAAGGAGACTGCGCGGAGCGGTCTCCTTTTTCAGTGGGAAAAATAAGATAAAAAAGATCTGCCGGAAATGCAGCAGGCAATCAAGGCGATTTACGACTGCGCCGCCCGCGGCCAGCCCGCCAACGCTACGACCCTTTCCCCCTTGTTGGAGGAAAAAGCCTACAGCCAGGTGATGCTGGCCCAGGCCCAAAACGCCGATACCCGCCTGACCCGCCGGGATATTGATATGCTGCTGGATCGTTTGCAGACCGCAAACCCCGAAAGCGCCCAGGTGGCAGGCACCACAGACGATGAATTCCGGCAGAAATTTGCCGCCCTTGCCCGCAAAAAAGTGGGCGAACGCCCGCCGGAAGAATAATTTCCACCCGGCCAAAACCATGTTGTTTTATCCCGTTCCAGTAAGATGGGCAGAATAAAAACCAAAGGAGAAACTACTTATGGCAGAAAAGAAAGATTCGATTCGCAACCTGATTGAACAGGGCCGCCGTGCCGGCAAATTGACCAGCACCGAAATCAGTGACGCTATGGAAGAAAGCAGCCGTGTTATTGACGCGGAGCAGATGGAAAAGCTGTATGAAGAGCTGGAAAGCAACGGCATCGAAGTGGTGGATGATGACGCCACTGATATGTCCGCTGTGGCCGATATGGGCGAGGAGGGGATGGATGACTTTGAGGATACCGTTACCTCGGACGGCATTACCATCGATGACCCCGTTAAGGTTTACCTGAAAGAGATCGGCCGCGTGCCCCTGCTGACCCCCGATGAGGAAGTGCAGCTGGCCCTGGATATCCAGAAAGGCGGCAAGGACGGCGAACGCGCCAAGCAGCGCCTGAGCGAAGCCAACCTGCGTCTGGTAGTTTCCATTGCAAAGCGCTATGTGGGCCGCGGCATGCAGTTCCTGGACCTGATCCAGGAAGGTAACCTGGGTCTGATCAAAGCGGTTGAAAAGTTTGACCATACCAAGGGCTTCAAGTTCTCCACCTATGCAACGTGGTGGATCCGCCAGGCCATCACCCGCGCCATTGCGGATCAGGCCCGTACCATCCGTATCCCTGTGCATATGGTGGAAACCATCAACAAGGTCAAAAAGGTTTCCAGCCAACTGCTGCACGAAAACGGCCATGAGCCCAGCGCCGAAGAAATTGCCGAGCGCCTGGATATGCCGGTGGACAAAGTGCGCGAGATTATGCGCGTGGCACAGGAACCCGTCAGCCTCGAAACCCCCATCGGTGAGGAGGAAGATAGCCACTTGGGTGACTTTATCCCCGATGAGGAAGCCCCCGTTCCCGCCGAAGCCGCCAGCCAGACCCTGTTGAAAGAGCAGCTGGCCGATGTGCTGAAAACCCTGACCCCGCGTGAAGAAAAGGTCCTGCGCCTGCGCTTTGGCCTGGAAGATGGCCGCCCCCGCACGCTGGAAGAGGTGGGCAAGGAGTTCAACGTTACCCGTGAACGTATCCGCCAGATCGAAGCAAAAGCCCTGCGCAAGCTGCGCCACCCCAGCCGCAGCAAAAAGCTGCGCGACTTCCTGGATTGATGCCGTGATTCTTATCTTATATAGAATAGAAATAGCAAATTAAAATCATCTGCACCCGTACTGCTGTTTGCCCGGCGGTGCGGGTGCATTTTTGTGTGCAGCAGGCATAAATGACAAAGCCACAGCATACGATTACCCTGATGATATAGGGGAGGGGATAACGATGTGTGGAATTGCCGGACAGATCAGCGCGGACCCAAATAAGATTGCAGCCAACTACCCAGCTTACTGCCGAATGCAGAAAAGCCTTGCACGCCGCGGGCCGGACCAGCGGGGAATATACCTGCACGGCCATGCGGCGCTGATCCATGCGCGGCTGGCTGTGGTGGATCTGGAAAACGGCTGCCAGCCCATGGTGCTGGATCAGGGCGGGGAGAAATACATTCTGGTGTACAACGGCGAGCTGTACAACACGCCGGAGCTGCACGCCCAGCTTGCGGCTCTGGGCCATCGCTTTGTAAGCCATTCCGATACTGAGGTTTTGTTACATGCTTTTGCCCAGTGGGGGCCGGACTGTCTGGAAAAGCTGAACGGTATTTTTGCATTTGCTGTGTGGCAGCAGCAGGCGCAAAAGCTCTTTCTGGCGCGGGACCGTATCGGGGTCAAGCCGCTGTTCTATGCCCTGCGCGGGGACAGCCTGATCTTTGCTTCCGAGCTGAAAACGCTGCTCTGCCATCCGGAGATCCCGCCGCAGGTGGATGCCCATGGGCTGGCCGATGTGCTGCTGCTCGGCCCCGGCCGCACGCCGGGGTGCGGGGTGTTCCGCAATGTGCAGGAATTGAAGCCCGGCTGCTGCGCAGAATACACTGTGCCACAGGTTGGTGCGCCGCGCCTCACCGTGCGCCGCTACTGGCAGCTGACCGACCACGAACACCCCGATGATTTTACCCACACCGCAGCCAAAGTGCGGGACCTGGTGATGGATGCCGTCACGCGGCAGCTGGTATCGGATGTGCCGGTGGCAACCTTCCTTTCCGGCGGGCTGGATTCCAGCCTGATTTCGGCAATCGCGGATTCCCACTTTACGGCGCGGGGCAAAACGCTGCAGACTTTCTCGGTCGGTTATCAGGATAACAAAAAGTACTTCCACGCCACCCATTTCCAGCCCAGCCCGGATGCGCCGTATATCCGCACCATGAACCAGTTCTTGAACGCGCAGCATACCTGGGTAACGCTGGACAGCGAAGCACTGGCCGCCGCTCTGCTGGAAGCGGTGGACGCCCGCGACCTGCCCGGTATGGCGGATGTGGACTCCTCGCTGCTGCTGTTCTGCCGTGAGATCCGTAAAACAGCCACCGTGGCACTTTCCGGCGAGTGCGCGGACGAGATATTTGGCGGTTACCCCTGGTACAGGGATAAGACCGTGCGGGAGCGGTATGGCTTTCCTTGGGCGCAGAGCACGGCATACAGGGTCAGCTTTTTTAAGCCGGAGGTGTTCGGCAACATTGACCCGGCGGCGTATATTGATGAAGGCTACCGCGCCACGCTGGAGCAAACTTCCATCCGCCCCGGTCTGGATCCCCTGGAACAACGGATGCGCCAGATGTTTGCCCTGAACTTTAACTGGTTTATGCAGACCCTTTTGGACCGCAAAGACCGAATGAGTATGTACAGCGGGCTGGAAGTGCGCGTGCCGTTCTGCGATTACCGCATTGCGGAATACCTGTACAGCGTGCCGTGGGAATATAAGGATCACGAGGGCCACGAAAAAGGCCTGCTGCGCCAGGCGATGCAGGGCGTGCTGCCCACGGAAGTGTTGTGGCGAAAAAAGAGCCCCTACCCTAAAACATGGAACCCGGCGTATTTGAACGCTGTCAGCGCCATGCTGCGCAGTGCGATGCAGGACCCGGATGCCCCGCTGCTGCGTATTGCCAAGAGGGCAGCGCTGGAACAGCTGTTGACCGCTTCCGAGACTGCGACCCCCTGGTATGGCCAGCTGATGACCACCCCGCAGACCATTGCCTGGTTTGTGCAGCTGAATTACTGGCTGCAAAAATACCGGGTGGAGCTGGTGTAAATACCCGTGTGGCGGGCCCGGCATCAAACGCATAACACCAAAAACAGACGAGTGCCCACCCTGCACACGGATAACGGCGGGAAGGGCACTTTTTGTTTGCAAAGCGTAAAAACCGGGAAAATGCAGAAAAAACGCAGGCTGCAACCCATACAAAAAACACACAAGGTAATTGGGCATTGTGCCAATTAGCGGCATTTCAAGGATTTGTCAAGTGGCAGAAGAAATGCAAAAATAGCACTTTGCCAAAAGAAATGTGACACGCATCCGGGCGTTCAATTGCCTGATAAAAAAACACGCAAAATGCCAAAAGAGCCCTTGACAATCAGCTTTTTGGCTGGTATACTGGCATAGTATCACAAAATGGAATAGAGCGCCCTAAAGGAATTTTGATTTTTCCGCGTTTTTTCAAACTTTGTTAAAAACGACGAATGTTCCAAGAAAATCATTGCTTCGGCGGAGCGCTTTTGCCAAAAACAAATCTGAACGGAATAGGAGTGGTCGCATTTTATGGTAAAGGTCAAGCCCGTACAAAACGGTCGAACCTCCAGAATGAGCTTTTCCCGCATCAACGAAGTGATTGGCATGCCCAACCTCATCGAGATCCAGAAAAACTCTTATAACTGGTTCCTGGACGAGGGCCTGCGCGAAGTGTTCCACGACATTGACGCGATCGAGGATTACACCGGGAATCTCTCGCTGGAATTTGTCGATTACCGTCTGGACAAGCACCCCAAATATACCATTAAAGAATGTAAAGAGCGTGACGCAACGTATGCTGCGCCGCTTTATGTCACTGCGCGCCTGTTGAACAAGAGCACCGGCGAAGTGAAGGAACAGGAAATTTTCATGGGCGATTTCCCGCTCATGACGGATTCCGGCACTTTCATCTCCAACGGTGCAGAACGTGTTATCGTCAGCCAGCTGGTTCGTTCGCCCGGCGTGTTCTATGCTTCCAGCAAGGACCGTACCGGCAAGGACCTTTTCACCGCAACCATGAACCCCAACCGCGGCGCATGGCTGGAATACGAAACCGATTCTTCCGATGTATATTATGTGCGCATTGATAAAAACCGCAAGCTGCCGGTTACTACCTTCCTGCGCGCACTGGGTCTTGGCACCGATGAGCAGATTCGCCAGTACTTCGGCGATTCTGAACCCAAAATCAACGCCACCCTGGAAAAGGATATCACCCATTCCACAGAGGAAGCCCTGCTGGAGTGCTACCGCAAGCTGCGCCCCGGCGAGCCGCCGACGGTGGAAAGCTCCCGCAGCCACATCAACCTGCTGTTCTTTGATCCGCGCCGTTACGACCTGGCTCGTTTTGGCCGCTTCAAGATGAACAACAAGCTGTGCCTGTTCCGCCGTATTGCGGGCTATAAGACTGCCGAGGACATCATTGCCCCGCTGACCGGCGAACTGCTGGCCGCCAAGGGCGAGCGCATCAACCACGAAAAGGCTGTTGAAATTGATAACGCCGGTGTTTCCCGCGTTACTGTTATCGTGGAGCGCAAGGGCCAGGATCCGGTCAATGTGATCGTGTTCTCCAACGGCTGTGTCGATGCCCAGAGTTTCTTCAGCTTTGACGTGAAGGAATGCGGCATCAACGAGCGCGCTTCCTTCGCCGAAATCCGTAAGATTCTGGATGCTACCTCCGATCCGGAAGAGCAGAAAGAACTGCTGACCAAGAATCATGATAAGCTCATCAGCCGCACCGTTACCGTTGAAGATATCTTTGCTTCCGTCAACTACCTGCTGGGCCTTGACCATGGCATCGGCGTGACCGATGAAATCGACCACTTGGGCAACCGCCGCGTGCGCAGCGTTGGCGAATTGCTGCAGAACCAGTTCCGCATCGGCTTTGCCCGTATGGAGCGCGTTGTGCGCGAGCGCATGACCCTGCAGAACCAGGAATCCGGCGAGATCACCCCGCAGAGCCTGGTCAACATCCGCCCGGTCGTGGCTGCCATCCGTGAGTTCATCGGTTCCAGCCCACTGTCTCAGTTCATGGACCAGAACAACCCGCTGTCTGAGCTGACCCATAAGCGCCGTCTGTCCGCTTTGGGCCCCGGCGGTCTGTCCCGTGACCGCGCAGGCTTCGAAGTCCGCGACGTTCATTATACCCACTATGGCCGTCTGTGCCCGATTGAGACGCCCGAAGGTTCCAACATCGGTCTGATCTCCTATCTGGCATCTTTCGCCAAGATCAACAAGTACGGCTTCATTGAGGCACCTTACCGCCGCGTGGATAAAGAAACCGGCGTTGTTACCGATGAAGTTGTTTATATGCCCGCCGACGTTGAAGATGAATACATCGTGGCACAGGCCAACGAACCGCTGGACGAGAACAACCGCTTTGTCCGTTCCCGCGTTTCCGGCCGTCATCGCAACGACATTCAGGAATTTGCCCGTGAACAGGTCGATTTCATGGATGTCTCTCCGCGAATGATGGTTTCTGTGGCTACCGCCTGCATTCCCTTCCTGGAAAACGATGACTGTAACCGTGCTCTGATGGGCTCCAACATGCAGCGTCAGGCTGTGCCTCTGATGGTTACCCAGCGCTCTCTGGTTGCTACCGGCATGGAATACAAGGCTGCTACCGACTCCGGTGTCTGCGTGCTGGCTGCCCATGACGGCACCGTTGAAAGCGTTGACGCAGATAAGGTCGTTGTCCGTCTGGAAGATGGCTCCGCCGATACCTATGAACTGATTAAGTTTATGCGCTCCAACCAGGGAACCTGCGTCAACCAGCGCCCCGCCGTCTATGTGGGCGATGTTGTCAAGAAGGGCGACGTTCTGGCTGACGGCCCCGCCACCAAGGACGGCGAGATCTCTCTGGGCAAGAACGCTCTGATTGGCTTCATGACCTGGGAAGGCTACAACTATGAGGACGCTGTTCTGCTGAACGAAAAGCTGGTCCGCGAGGATATCTACACCTCTATCCACATTGAGGAGTACGAGAGCGAAGCCCGCGATACCAAGCTGGGACCCGAAGAGGTGACCCGTGATATCCCCAACGTCGGCGATGATTCCCTGAAGGATCTGGACGACCGCGGCATTATCCGCATCGGCGCCGAAGTCAAGACCGGCGATATTCTGGTTGGTAAGGTTACCCCGAAGGGTGAAACCGAACTGACCGCCGAAGAGCGCCTGCTGCGCGCCATCTTTGGCGAAAAGGCACGGGAAGTACGTGATACCTCCCTGCGCGTTCCCCACGGTGCTTACGGCATTGTTGTGGATGTTAAGGTCTTTACCCCCGAAAACTCTGACGAGCTGCAGCCCGGCGTACGCACCTGCGTGCGCGTCTATATCGCCCAGAAGCGTAAGATCAGCGTTGGCGATAAGATGGCAGGCCGTCACGGCAACAAGGGCGTTGTTTCCCGCATTCTGCCGCAGGAGGACATGCCGTTCCTGCCTGACGGCACCCCGCTGGATATCGTGCTGAACCCCCTGGGCGTTCCTTCCCGTATGAACATCGGTCAGGTGCTGG